>Ga0208490_100386_pt1 | contig 29707 bp, 18 predicted proteins | sample SubbioAug_CSWold_FD_184818 | JGI IMG/M metagenome (GOLD analysis project Ga0208490, IMG submission 184818) | Serpentinite rock and fluid subsurface biosphere microbial communities from McLaughlin Reserve, California, USA - CR11Aug_CSWold (SPAdes) | ecosystem: Environmental > Terrestrial > Deep...
AATTGGATATCGCCATCTCTTCCATTTCCTGCCACTATTCTCTCTAGTATTTCAAGCATTCTCTTAGTACCTAATCTACAATGGATGCACTTTCCACAAGACTCTTTTCTAGTAAAGTCTAGGAAAAATCTTGCCATTTCAACCATGCAAGTGGATTCATCCATTACAACCATACCACCAGAACCCATAATAGCTCCAACTTTAGTTAATGATTCATAATCAACAGTGGTTTCATCTAGATGAGCAGGTATACATCCTCCAGATGGTCCTCCCATTTGAACAGCTTTAAACTTTTTATCGTTAAGGATTCCTCCGCCTATTCCATAGATAATATCTTTAATCGGCATACCCATTGGTACTTCAACCAATCCACCTTTTTTGATTTTACCTGTTAATGCAAAGACTTTAGTTCCCTTAGATCTTTCTGTACCAAAAGCAGCAAATGCGCTTCCACCTTTTCTCAATATCCAAGGAATATTTGCAAATGTTTCAACATTATTAATGTTGGTTGGTAGATTCCAGAAACCTTTTTGAGCAGGAAATGGTGGTTTAAGTCTTGGCATCCCTCTTTCTCCCTCAAGAGAAGCAATTAATGCTGTTTCTTCTCCACATACAAAGGCACCTGCACCAGCTTTAATTCTAATCTCAAAGTTAAATCCACTACCAAATATATTTTTACCCAAGTAACCAGCCTCATTAGCTTGGCCAATAGCAATATTTAATCTCTTTATTGCCAATGGATACTCTGCTCTAACATATATTATTCCTTCTTCTGCTCCTATTGCATAAGCACCTATTGCCATACCTTCAAGTACCCTATGAGGATCTCCTTCTAATATTGCTCTATCCATAAATGCTCCAGGATCTCCCTCATCAGCATTACAAACCATAAATTTAGGAGTAGATTTTTCTTTTAGGGCAGCATTCCACTTAAACCATGTTGGGAATCCAGCTCCACCTCTTCCTCTTAATCCTGATTCTTTTACCTCTTCAATTACTTGTTCTTGTGTCATTTCCAACAAGGACTTTCTTAAGGCTTCATATCCGCCTTTTTCTATGTATTCTTCTAATTTTTCTGGGTTTATTATTCCACAATTTTCTATTGTAATTCTTACTTGTTTATCAATTGACTCTTTATCTATGTCAGATATCTTAAATGCTATATTCTCATCTTTTGTCAATGCTTTTTCAAGTAATTCAGTTGCTTTATCTTTGGATACTTTAACATATCTTTCCATGTTACCTTCATCATCATAAATATCAACTATTGGCTCGAGGTGGCACATTCCTACGCAACCTGTAAGCTCTAGACCTATATCTAAGGAATTAGATTTGATATGCTCATCCAGTGATTCATATACCTTACGAGCTCCAGCAGCTATACCGCAACTTCCTAGACCTACAACTACTTTCATTTAATTTCCCTCCTTTGCTACAAAAGACTCTTTTTTAACTGTTCTTATTATGTCTTTTGTCTTTTGTGGAGTTAAACTTCCATAGGTTTCACCATTTATCATCATTACTGGTGATAAACTACAACATCCAAGACAGGCAACATTGTTTAATGTAAACAAATTGTCATCTGTAGTCTCTCCATCATTAATTCCCAACTCTTCAATAATAGCTTCCTCAATGTTATCAGCACCATTTACATGACAAGCAGTTCCTTTACACAACATGATTAGATTTTCACCAACTGGTTTAAGTCTAAACTGTGTATAAAATGTTGCAACACCATAGGTTTGAGAACTATTAATTCCAGTAACATTGGAAATATGCTCTAAGACTGACAATGGTAGAAAACCATATATTTCTTGGGCATATTGAAGAATTGTAATTAAACTACCCTTTACACTCTTATACTTGTCTAAGACTCCATCTAAAAGTGATAAATCAACTGATTCATCAAGAAAATGAGTCTTTAAATCTTTTGATCCGCAGCAGCCCACAATATCAACTCCTTTACTTTTATATAATCAACATTTTAATTATAACCCATATTTTCTGAATAAACAATCATATACACCGTTAATTAGTTAACATTCTTGTTATGATTTTGTCATGACCCTAGATGTTGTAATTGCTGTATTTCCTATAGGTTTACTAGGTTTTATTTATCTGATTATTGAATGTTTTATGTATTAAAAATTCACCTAGATATGATCTAGGTGAACTCGTTTAATCTCCAGATACTGAGAGTTTTTTTACCTTAATACTAGGAGATCCGAAATGACTTCCACCTGGGAACCCAAACTTTAAATCATTTCCAACCTCTTCAATATCCTTAAATAGTTTGAAGAAATTTCCTGCTATTGTAACTCCATTTACACCTTTTATCTTCTTACCATTTTCCAGTAAGAAACCTTGAGCTTGCATTGAAAAATCACCTGAAACAGGATTTATACCTGAATGTAATCCTGCTACATTTGTAACTAAAAATCCTTCATCAATTGATTCTATTAACTCTTGGAGGGACTTTTCTCCCATTTTTAAGTATACATTGGTTGCTTTTGTAACTATTGGAGACTTGTATGATTCTCTAAAACCATTGCCTGTGGGAGATACACCTTCTTTTAAAGCAGCTTTCCCATTATATAACAATGTATTTAGCTTACCCTTTTCAACTATTTTTTTATAAATAGTTGCATTGCCTTCATCATCAAATGTACTAACAGCAAAACCCTTTTCATATAAAGGATCTTCTATCAAAGTAAAAGCATCTGATGCAATCATTTCGCCAGTTTTTCCCACAAGAAGTGATAATCCTTTATGTGCGTTGTCCCCCGAAAATATTGGGAAAAATGCTTGTAAAACATCTGCAAATACAACACCACTAATGATAGAAGTATAGTCCTTACTTTTTATTGGTGTGGCGTGAAGCAGTGAAATTGCCTCATCTACTGCTTCTTTTGCTATTTCATCAATATTAACTTCATTAAAATCTCTAAACATTCTCATGGCTGAACCAGTTTTTGTATCATCTCCATCTTTTGCCATAACCCCAAGATATAACACTGCTCCACCGCCATGCTCCTGCATATCAACACCTTTTGTATTGTAAACTTGCTTTGATATTTGATGTTCTTCATACAAACACATTGAAACTTGTGGAACTCTTTCATCTAATGATATTGCCTTCTCTTCCAAAGCCTTCACCAACTTGATTTTTTCTTCCATTGACTTTTCATTGATATGATTTTCAATTTGATTATTGATCATATACTCATCTGATGGTGGAAAAATTGGTGATAGATCTGTAGAATCAATGTATTTTGCATTATCTAAAGCTTCCTCACCAAGCATTTTTGCTGCTTGTTCATCTAATATTTCTGAGTAAGAATATCCCAGTTTGGAATCCTTTAATCCTCTAAAAGAAACTCCTGATGATTCAGCTATGGAATATTTATCTACCTCTCCTTTAAAAACATGGATTTCTACAGTCTTTTCTTCAGTCCTAAATATTTCCATATCCTCAAATTTATCTTTTGCTTCGTTGAATACTAGTTCTTTGAAATTATTAAAATCCATTATTCATCCCCCTTTCTACCGCCAACAGTGAGTTTGCTTACTCTTAATGTTGGTTGTCCAACATTTGCTGGAATTGATCCACTGGATGCACCACACATCCCTTGACCATGGGAAAGGTTGTTACCAACTGCATCTATTAATCCTAAAACTTCAATTCCATTTCCTATAAGTGTTGCTCCACGAAGTGGCTTGACTATCTTGCCATTTTCAACTAGATACCCTTCCATTACTGCAAAGTTAAAGTCTCCAGTGGCAGGATTTACGCTTCCCCCTCCAAGTTTTTTGGCATAAAGCGCTTTTTCTGTAGTGGAAATAATCTCTTCTTTTGTCATACTTCCTGAATCGATGAATGTGTTATTCATTCTGGAAGTTGGTGCAAATTTATATGATTGTCTTCTTGATGAACCTGTTGATGCTGTATTCATCCTTCGTCCGTTTAGTTTATCTACCAAATATGATTTAAGGATACCATTTTCTATTAGGATATTTCTTCTAGTAGGAGTTCCTTCATCATCTATGTTTGTTGTCCCCCAAGCATTTGGAATTGTTCCATCATCTATTGCTGTTACCAGTGGTGATGCTACTAGTTGTCCCATTTTTCCAGTAAAAGCTGAAGTCCCCTTTGATACAAACGCTGCTTCTAATGCATGTCCGCAAGCTTCATGGAATAAAACTCCTCCAAACTCATTATCTATTATAACTGGCATTGTTCCACTGGGAGCATATTCAGAAAATATCATTTCCTTTGCTATTCTTGATGCTTCTTTTCCTACTTCTTCAACATTAATATTGTCATAGAACTCAAATCCCATTGAAGCTCCTGGTGCATAATATCCCTCTTGCATCTCTCCATTGCGATTTGCTATTGATGATACTGAGAATCTAGTTCTAACTCTTTTGTCATCAACCCATAATCCATCTGTATTTGCTATGAATATTTTTTGTTCTTCCTCTAGATATGTTGCGCTTACTTGTGAAATTACTGGGTCATAATCCTTGGCTGCCCTATAAGCTCTTTTTAATAGATCCACCTTTTCCTTTTTCGCTGTGTCAAACAACCCTTTTACTATTGGGTTATAGTTTGTTAGATCACTTTTTATAAAATTTAATACTCTAGCAGTCCCTTTGCCTTCCAATGCTTGAGCAGCACTCTTTGCAACTTTAATAAGATTTTCTTCAGATGAGTCGTTAGTATAGGCATAAATTGCATTTAATTTATCAAAAATCCTAATTCCAACACCATAATCTCTTCCGGTCATATTATTTTCTATATTTCCACCTACAAGTTTTATATTTCCAACCAATTTGTCTTCAACATAAATTTCTGCAAAATCTCCGCCCCTACATAAAGCTGCATTTAATACATTTTCTACAGTTATTTTACTTAACATCTTTCCCCTCCTCAGTCTTTAGCTTTTGTTGTAATTCTATTATGGATAATTTTGAAATATTCTCCTTGGGAATTTCCAAAAGCCTTACTATTTCCTCCAGGTCTTCTTCACTGGAAACCTCAATCTCCATATATGGATAAGGATATACTTCCTTATTCCACTGATCAATATCAAGTCTAGAACCTTTTAAATTGTAGGATTTTCTGTCTTTATAACCCACTTCCACAATATGAAAGCCTAAATTCTTATATATTTCAAGGATTGTCTCCTTTTCTTCAAGTTTAACATTAAACTCTTTGTTTTCTCTTAAAACTTGAGAATTCATCTTCTTTTTTAGTGTTAAAGTTACCTCCTTTTTACCAGAAAGTAAATCTTCAACTTCTCTTACTCTTAAATAAGCATCCATATATGACTTTATTGGCTTTTCTGGATTATCTAAAAGAGTATTTACTTGTTTTTCTATGGCTATTAACTCCCCTCCAAGGGAAATTATTTTCTCTTCAATTTTATTTAAATCTATATTAAGAATTTTTACTTCCAACTCCTTATCCATATGCTCCTCCTATTTTACTAAAGAATATGCATCCTCATCACAGATAATCGTAACATCCTTGTGTGCTAACAAGAAAGAAACTGGTAAATATGTGGAGATATATGGTTCGTTTAATAGTTTTGCAATTGCTGGTGCTTTATTTTCCCCTGAAGCGATTAGGACGATTTTTTCTGCTTTTAAAATACTGCCCATACCCATAGAAATTGCTTTTTTGGGTACTTCATCTATTGAGTCAAAAAATCTTGCATTATCTTGTATTGTTTCATTGGTTAAATCAACAATAGATGTATTTGCACTAAGTCTTTCGCCTGGTTCATTAAACGCAATGTGACCATTTGATCCAATTCCAAGCACTTGAAGTTTGATTCCTCCCATTTCTTGAATCATACTATCGTATACTTTACATGAGATTTCTGCTTTATCTTCTTCTCCCAACGGAACATGTGTATTTTCAATGGGGATATTTATGTGATTAAAAAGCTCTTGATTCATAAAATATCTATAACTATTTGGATTGTTTGGGTCCAATCCAAGGTACTCATCTAAATTAAATGTAGTAACAGATGAAAAATCCAAGCCTTCTTCATTATGCCTTTTTATCAACTCTTTATACATTCCTATTGGTGTTGAACCAGTTGCCAAACCCAGTATTGTCTTAGGATTATTCCTTATCTCCATTTCAAAAATATCTGCTGCTTCCTTGCTAACTTCTTTATGATTATTTTTAACAATAACTTTCATTCTATTCCCCCATTATTTTTTTTAAATTAAAATCTAGATAATCACTGGCAACAAGATGGAAATCTATCCCGTGAAAAATTCCCTCAACAGAGTATTTATGCCCCTCAGCATGCAAGTGCGCGTATAAACATATATCTACATTATAATCCTTTAGAACATCCACAAACTCATTCTTTCTCAATTTACCATCAAAAGGTGGATAATGAAGAATTGCAATTTTTTTATCTACATTATCGGGTATGGTTTTTAATGATGCTTCAAGTCTTAATAGTTCTCTGTTATATATTTTTTCATCCTGAGCGTCAAAACCATCTGAATCCTTTGATATCCATCCTCTTGTACCTCCAATACCAATATTATTATATAGGTATGAGTCATTTCTTATAAAGTGAATAGATTTTAATCCAAGTGACCTTATCTTTGATATACCTTCCCACCAGTAATCATGATTTCCTTTAACTACTACTTTTGTACCAGGTAGTTCATCTATTAACTTTAAATCTGGGAATGCATCAAATAGCTTTAGTCCCCAGGATATATCCCCAGGTAGTAAGACTAAATCTTCATTTCGGACAGTACTTATCCAATTTTCAATTATTTTTTCCTTATGATTTATCCATTTTTCACCGAATACATCCATTGGCTTTGTATTTGAGTGATCCAAATGTAAATCTCCTATTGCATATATCATAATTCACCTTCTTTGTGCTTAACTTAACTCAATAATATTATACTTGTAATTTAAATTATCTAATACATCTTTTTCTCTAAAGTGGCATGTAAATATAAAAATTTGTCTTTCTCTGGAAATTTCAACTAAAAAATTTAAAATATTTACCAGTCTATTGTAATCATAATGAGCAAATGACTCATCCAAAAACAACGGCATATTCTTTCCAACAACTTGATTGGACAAAGCAATCCTCAAGCTAAAATACAGCTGATCTATTGTGCCTCCGCTAAGGCTGTCTAGTTGAATAATCCTATTGTTTGTCTTTTCTATCAAAGATAAATTGAGTTCATTATCAATTTTTACCTGATCATACTTACCATTTGTTATTTTTCTTAGCAGATCTCCCACTTCTTTATTTATTAGAGGAGCAAATTCTCGGTGCATGGATAAAGATATACTTAAAATTCTATCCTTTGCTATTAAAAGTGATTTAATTTTATTATCATACTTTTCCAATTGTTGATTTTTAAGCAATACTTCTTCTTTTAAATAGGATTCTCTATAAAGATCATCCTCTAAATTCCTAATAGCCTCATCTAATTTTGAGATTTCTACTTCCAGATCTGGTATACCATCACTTATTTTATCTATTTTATCCTCTATTTCATATCTTTGATCATAAAACAAAGGTTTTTCTAGCAACTCAGAATGCTTTATACCCTGTTCTGCATTGGTTAAAATATCTTTAAGTTCTTCCAACTCCCTAGCCATTTCTTTTGTATCTTTTTGAAGCTCCACTAAATGATTGTGTTTCTTAAGTCCTTCTTTAAATTCTTCAATATCTAAAACCTTGTTTTGTAGGTAAATATCTGTTAGTGAATCATGAAATCTAGTACTATAATCCAATTCTTGTCTATAGTTTTTTGATACTTCATCAAGTTTTAAGAGTAATTCCTCTCTCTCAGCTTCTATTCTTTTATTGGAAATTGTATTTGATTTGCTTGTTTCAATGATTTGGTAGTACTCTTCTTTAGAACTTGCTTTAGCTTCATCCATTATCAACATCATTTCACCATGGATTTTTTTGAATTCTAGATGCTTTAAAAACTTTTTTTGTGTCTTTCTTTGTTCATACATTAAATAAATAACTGGAATTAATAGAAAATGTATCCCATACCTTAGAAAAAAACTACTGACACTAAATGTTGTTACTAATAAAATTATATAAAGAATAAGAATTAAAGGAATTAGGATTTTACTTTTCTTAATACTCTTTTCCATGATCTCAATTTTATTTTTTAGTTCATCGATATCTTCATTCTCCAACAAAGCATCGTACTTTAAAAAGGTATTACTCTTAAGAATTAGCTCTTCTACTCTTTCTATCTCATCCTGGGAAAGTACTTTAATACCAGATACTTTATCCTCAAGGTAGTTCATATTCTCAATTATACCTTCCAATTTTGCCCCTTGTATCTTCTCTTGTGTTGTTAATTCCATGGCTTGTTCCAACTGAATCTCATCAATATCTTTAAATTCCTTTAATTCCTCAATGATTTTCTTGTTCTCATTTATCCTTAAAATTAAATCTTCTCGCTTTCTTATATTTACACTTCTATCCCATATCTGAATCCATTGTTTCTTTTCCTTTAATTCATTAAGTTCTTCAGTGTAAATTTTTTTCTTCTCTTTTAACTTTGTAGATTCATTTATGACATCTTGGTAGTTTTCTTTTGTGTTTTTTAATAATTTTAACTCTTCATTAATTGATTCAAGTTGTTTAACCAATTTATAATAATCTGAAGTTGGTGCTCTGAGAGATCCTATTTCCTTAAGTTCAATATCTATTCTTTCCAAAGCTTTTTCCACGGAAATATTTTCACCACTTCCCAGTGATGATTGAGTGATTCTATCTCTTATTTCATCCGCTAATCTGCTATCTGTTATAAGGCTTAGTTGGCCAATAGATAGAGTATTGGTAAAAACTGAACTATTAACTCCAAACAATTCCATTCCAGGTTGAAATACTCTATTAGACTTACCCATGTCAAAGCTCTTGGTAACTTCTTCTCCTGTTACCAAGTCAAAGACTTTGGTCTCTTCCACTCCTTTAGTGAAATTTCTTTGTATTTTTAGATTTTTCCCATTAAATCCAATTTCAATTGACCCTTTGTACCCATCGTAATCCCAAGGTCGATATTTCTCATGTTCAGGCAAATATTGAGTTGTTTTGATATATGGCTTTAAAAATCCATATAACATACCATTTATGAAATTATGAATAGTAGATTTTCCTGTTTCATTTTCTCCATAAATAATATTTATGCCATCACTTAGGCAAATTTCTTTGTTTTTAAACTTTCCAAATGATTCAAGGTTCAGTTTATTTATCTTCATCTATTTCCCTCCTTCTAGAAGGGTTTTTATGCCAATCTCTAAAGCTTTAGAATATATAGGATCTTCTCTTTCTTCCTGGGTAAAACTTTCTATATATTTACCTATTACATTGTCTTTATTTTTTGCTTTTATATCATCAATATCTATATTTGATGTATTAAAATGCATTTCCAAATGATAAAATTCCTGGAGTAAATCTTGTGTGAGTAAATCTTTATCAATATCCAAAGACATGTTCCCAATGAGTATTATTCTGTAAAGGTCTTTGTCTTTACCTTCTGATGATATTTCCATTATTTTATTAAATATGTATTCATATGAATGGTAGTTTTCTACATGAATCTCATGGATTTTAAATCTTCTTGATGAAAATGGAACAAATTCTATATTTGTGTCACTTTCAATCTCTCCTAGAATAAATCCTCTTTCTCCTAATTCTCCAAAATCAAGTGGTTCTAAGGATCCGCAATAAGCTATATTATCACTTATTATTTCAGGTTTATGAATATGACCAAGGGCAATATAATCAAAATTTAAAGACTTTAATGTTTTTAAATCAATAGTCATATACTTACTATCTCCATAAATGTCCCCGTGGATTAAGAGAATGTTTTTTTGCATTTTATCAATTACTATATCATCTATTTTATTTAGAGCATCACCACTATAATTGTCCCAACTAATTCCGGATACTTTTAAATTTAACTCTTTTAGCTCTACTGAATGAATATTTTCAGAGTTAAATATATATACATTATCACTAAATTTTACCTTATTATACAGGGAATCTTTGCCTAGATTATCATGGTTTCCAGCTATTATAAATACCTTTTGGTCTTTGGCACTTGCCAATATATCCCTTAGTCTTTTTACATCTGACAATGTCACTAAATCTTTTTCAAATATATCCCCTGTTAATAATATTAAATCCACTTTGTTTTCAATTCCATAGGAAATAAACCTTCTAAAGGACTGCCACAATTCAAGTCTCCTTGTCTTGCCTTTTTCTCCTCCAAAGGATACATTACTAAATCTAAGTCCAAGGTGTATATCTCCAGAATGTATAAACTTAATCATAATTTACTCCCATGTTATATATTATTAAATGTCCTTACTCCTATACGGTTCATCAGTGATTTTATGTTGGACATTTGTATCTCCTCTTTAAAATCATAACAATGAATACAACCACAAGCTTGAGCAAGTTTAACAATTGTCTCCATGTCATAATCCCTTTCAAATCCAAGGACAAATCCTGCTATCATCTGTCCAAAGTGTAACTTTTTATCGCTTTTATCAAATGGAGGAACTGTTAAAGAATATCCTTTTTCTTGATTTAAGACCAATACTCCCCTTTTACCCATGTCAACGACCACAAACTCAATACCCTTATCAAATATATACTGAGTTGCTTTAATTATTTCACTTTCATAATCTAGTTTTAAACTTGTTAAGTCTTCTAGATTCTCAACACTTAACATACACATAAAAGGTTTTCCATCTAGAACCTTCCCATAATTTCCTATTTTAAGTCCTAAATAAACTCTTCTTCCCCATTGTTTCCCCATAGAAACTAATTCGTATGCTAATTCATAATCAACATTTGATGGAAATTCTCCAACTATTGCCACATTTGAGTATATATTTAGATTTTCTTTGTATATCTTTAGTAGCTCTTTTAGATCATCTCTAGAAACCTTTGGTGGAGCTTCATTAATTAGTATTTTGTCACTGGATGATACAACCTCTATTATCTCAGCTGAATTATCCTTTATTTCAATATAATCTATATTGAAACCTGATTCCATTAGCATAGCCTGAATGTTTGAGCCATTTATACCACCTAAAAAACCCATAAGTTTAATATCTAAACTTAGCATTTGAGCAACAATTCCCAGTTCTATACCTGCACCACCAGGATATACTTGCTTCTTGTATGAATTTAAAGATGAATTGGTATTACTTAATCGTTCAACAAAAAATCTCCTTCTTAATGTTGGATTTAAATCAACCGACAATAACATTAATCAACACCTCCACTAATGAATATTATAACCTTAATTGGTCCTTGGTTGCAATTGACTTGTTTAAATCATCATTGAAAATAGCCTATTTAAATTATATAATGATTGTAATAAACAAGGGGGTTATTATAGTGAAAGATTATGGAGTTTTTGATATATTAGGTCCAGTAATGGTTGGTCCCTCCAGCTCACACACTGCAGGAGCTGCAAAACTTGGTAAAATTGCAAGTGAAATAGCAGAAAGTGGATTTTATAAAGTTGAATTCTTCCTTCATGGTTCCTTTGCAAGTACATATAAAGGACACGGTACAGATAAAGCATTAGTTGCAGGAATTTTAGGATACTCTCCAGCAGATGAAGAACTAAGAGATTCATTCAGTTTGGCTAAGGAGAAAGGTATCGAATTTGAGTTTATAGAAACTGAAATCGAATATGCTCATCCAAACACAGCAAAAATAGTATTTAAATATATGGATAGACAGGACTTTTATATTACAGGATCATCTATTGGTGGTGGTAGCATTATAGTTACTGATATAGATGGTGATGAAGTGGAGTTTACAGGTGAATACCCTACTATTATTCTTAAATACGCAGACCAGAAAGGAATTATTAGTAAAATTAGTTCCATTCTGGCAAACAAAGATATAAACATCGCAACAATGAAAGTTACAAGAGATGGTAATAATAATGCAACTATGTTTTGTGAAATCGACTCTCCAATTGGAGATGATACAATAGATGAAATAAGTAGTCTAAAAGAAATATCCAGGACAAAATTTATTCTTTAAGGAGTTGGAATAGTGTTTAATAAAGCGTCGGAATTACTTGAAATTTGCAAATCTAAAAACATTAAAATATCAGATGTCGTAATTCAAAAGGAAACCAATCAATCAGGTCAAACAGCAGAGTTTATCTTTGATAAAATGAAAGAAACCTTCCTTATAATGGAACACTCTGCCTTAGAAGCCTTGGATAAAGAGGTGCTCTCAGTTTCTGGTCTTACAGGAGGAAATGCTAAAAGAGTTGAGGAATATAAAAATGGTAAAAAAACACTTAGTGGAGTGTTTATAAATTCAGCTATGTCAAAAGCATTATCCACTTCGGAGGTAAATGCTTCAATGGGTAAAATATGCGCTGCACCAACTGCAGGTGCTTCAGGAATATTACCCAGCGCACTCCTTTCTGCAAAAGAAAAACTTGAATCAGATGAAGAAACAACTATTAGGGGTTTATTCACTGCTGCTGGTGTTGGAGAAATAATTGCAAAAAATGCTACAGTTTCTGGTGCTGAAGGAGGATGTCAGGCTGAGTGTGGTGTTGCAGCTGCAATGGCTGCAGCTGGCATCGTAGAAATGGCTGGTGGTACACCTGAAATGAGTTTCAATGCAGCTGGATTTGCTTTAATAAATATCATGGGACTTGTTTGTGATCCAATAGCAGGGTTGGTAGAATACCCTTGTGGATTGAGAAATGCGTCTGGGGTTGTTAATGCTTTGATTTCTGCAGATATGGCCATGGCAGAAGTTCAGTCGCTGGTTCCCTTTGATGAGGTTGTAGATGCTTTATATAAAGTTGGAAAAGCATTACCTGAGTCACTTAGAGAGACAGCATTGGGAGGAATTGCAGCTACTCCTACAGGAAAAGAACTATCCAGGAGGTTATACTCATGAAAAGATTAGATTCTCTCCAAAAGTTTATTGAAGAAAATAATTTAATAGATACAATAACAGTATTTAAGAAAGACAGAAATTATTCTGTCCTTTCTTTTATGGAAATGATCCAAGATTATCTAGATCAATATGATAAAAAAAACCCTATGGAATGGATAAGTGTATTGTATGACTATACTTTGTTTAAGTCTTTCTCAGAAAAGCAATCTGAGGATCTAAATCCTGGTCACTTCACATTATATGAAGAGTTACTAACTCATATTCAGGAATTAAATGGTTATGATCATCTAAATTATGATGTTAAAGATTGTATAGATGAATTTGAAAAATTTTCAAAAGCATACAAAGAATATTTTATTTATGAAATGATGCAACTTGATATGATTATTACTGGTCATAATACCATTGACCATGTTTTAGGTGTTAAAGATGTTGCTATGCATGTTGCTATGCAACTTAAAGCTCTTAAATTACCCATTGACTTAGGCATTGTTCTAGGTTCTAGTTTAGGTCATGATGTTGGCAAGTATGGTGTTGTTGAAGAAGAACAATTTAAGGTTCCTTATCTTCATTATTACTATACAGAGATTTGGTTTAAAAAATTAGGCTTAGAAAGAATTGGTCATATATCAACCAATCATTCCACATGGGATTTAGAGTTGGAAACACTTCCAATGGAATCCTTAGTTTTAATATATGCAGATTTTAGAGTGAAAAATAAAGTAGTAAATGGGAAATATGAAATGCATACATTCTCATTGGAAGATTCATTCCAGGTTATCCTGGAAAAGTTGGACAATGTTGATGAAGCAAAAGAACTTCGCTACAAGAGAGTTTATAAAAAACTAAAAGACTTTGAAGATTATATGATCTTTGAAGGTGTTGATACAACATTAGAGGGAATACTACAAAGAAAACCAAAACCTTACCTTAGCCTTTTAAAAGGTGAAGATATAGTTTCAACCATAAAGAATAAAGCCATCGAGAACAATGTATATTTGATGAACAATCTTATGAATGAAGAAAAATTTCTGTCTATCTTGGAAGAAGCAAGAGGAGAGACAAATTGGCGTAGATTAAGACTATATATCCAGATACTTCAGGAGTATTCAACCTATTTGACGCAAAAGCAAAAAGTTTTAGTGATTCACTTTTTAACAGACTTGCTTCTTCACAAAGAAGAGGATGTTAGAAAAGAATCTGCTGAATTGATGGGTAAGATTCTAGCATATTTTGATGAAGAGTATAGAAAAGAATTTCCAAAATCCATAGTTAAAAACAAGCCAGTTGATACATCGGATAAACTATTTTCAGCTCTTTTAAGAGATTTATTGTACCCAAATCATAAAATTATCGATTCACAAAATCAATGGCTTTATAACTTAAAACTAATAGTAAAATCCTTATTTGAACATAGTCATGAAATCAATTACAATTTGTATTTTGATAAGATTAATGAATTCTATCAAAGTTGTGATTCTCTTTCTGATATTTCACAATTCTATTTGGTTCAAACGATTAATTACATTCCTATAAATCATTTAAATGATAGTAGAAAAAAAGAAATGTATGACTACATTCTTAAAAAAGTTTCTTCTCATAAGGACAATATTAGACTAAGTGCTTTGGATAGGACCAATGAAGTTCTATCTTTTGTTGAGGATGAAAATTTAAACTCCCCACTTAGGGATTATTTGTCATGTAGACTTGAAAAATCTCATATACCTGGAGAAAACTACATAAAGTACATAATGGCTTCAAGGCTAAAACTTGATGATGGTACGATATTAATATTAAAGACTAATTACCATTCAGATCAGGCAAACATATCAGAATTATTTTTAGAAAACCTAAAAACAGCTACTAATTGGACAAATAAGAAGATAAATATTGATATTCTTTTTGACCAAGTTAGAAAAAGTCCCTCAACAACAGGTATTCACACTGCAATTCACCTTTGTAATCTACTAAAGGTAAGTGCAATTGAAAGGGTTAGAAATTATAGTGGCTACACATTACTAAATATTATACCTCTTCTATCTCTAGAACAAAGAAATGATGTTGCTATAGAGCTATTAAGAGCATTGGAGATGGATAGTTATCAATTCACTAAGTTTATACCTGAGTACCTGGGAAAACTATTTTTATACCTTCCACCTAAAGAATTAGATGAGATAATCGATGATTTAGAAGATAAAATAAAAGTATCTAGAGAGCAGATTGTTATGTTGCTTTTGAATACAATAGGCACTAGTATAGTAAATTATTCCATATATAAAGACAATTTTCCAGAGCAATACAAAGCTAATATAAATAGATTATATAGATTATTAGGTTTATTATTGGTTCCAATAACATCATATAAAGTTGAAGTAAAAACAGAAGCTCTAAGAGTTATATCATCAATTATATTTAACTCCTCTTCTCTTTCACTTGATGATAAATATACCATTTTTGAAAGAATATCAAAAAAAGTCTTAACATTAATCGAGGACACAAAAGAAAACACCTTTATATTTTATAACAATGCATCTTCCTTAAATCATGTGTATAGGTTTATAGCTGAATATGAATTTAGTATTTCAAAACTTCAACTTGCCTCAGAAGAAGATATTGCATTCTTCCCTGGGTCTTTTGACCCATTTAGTCTAGGGCACAAAGAAATTGCAAAAGAAATAAGAAAGCAAGGTTTTGAGGTTTATTTAGCAGTAGATGAATTTTCATGGTCGAAACGAACTGAAGCTCATCAGTATAGAAGAAATATTATAAATATGAGTATTGCTAAAGAAGATGGGATCTACCTCTTCCCTAAGGAAATACCAATCAACATAGGAAACGATTCTGATTTAGAAAAATTAAAAGGTTTGTTTGGTGATAGAGAAGTTTATATTGCAGTTGGTTCTGATGTTATTGTCAATGCTTCAGCCTATAAAAAAGATCAAGGCATTCTAAATTTCTCCCATGTTATATTCGATAGAATAATGGATGATACCCCAAAAGAAATGGATCTAAAATATAAAGATGCCATTAATAGAATAAAAGGAACTGTCATCCAATTAAGCTTACCTACAAGATATGAGGATATTAGTTCAACCCAAATCAGAGAAAACATAGATAAAAATCGTGATATTTCTAAACTAATTGATCCAATGGCTGCTGATTATATATACAATTATGGTCTTTATATTAGAGAGCCATTATACAAAACACTTCTAGAAACAAAGACAATTGAGGTTGATGTTCATAGAAACTTAAGCAGCGAATTACTAAATTATATGATTGATAATTTTGGAGAAGAGTTAAATGTTGATGGCCTACTGGAATTAAGGGATAAATTAAGCTATAGACTTATAGTTATAAGAGATGCAGGTTCAGATAAGCCTCTTGGTTTTTCGGCCTTTTATTGGGTTAGACATTCCATGCTTTTTGATGAATTTAAGGACCAAGAAATAACAGATTTTATACGACACAATGCAAAAGGTAGAACAGCATTTATTTCTTGTTTATATAGTAAGGGAAATGATGAAAACATTATGGATATGGTCTTTAATGAAACACTGGCAGTTGCTTTAAATAGAGACTACAATTATGCCCTTTATAGCAATAACATGATCAAAGGTACTAACGATGTAGCTAGGGATATTGTAATTAATCAAGGATTTATAGAAACACCATATCATCATAAGGGTACTCCCCTTTATATGGTTGATATGAATAATCCAATAAGTCTTAATTTAGATTTAGAAAACTTCCTGAAAGCACCATATGATAGAGATGAAAGAATTTTACATGTAGTAAATGAATCTCGAAAGAAGCTTAAAAAGTCCCTTGCAGATCTATACCCTGGAGAACTTTTAATTTCTTTTAATAGGGATATGGTTTATAGTAAATTAATTCAGAAAGTTTGTGATGCCAATAATGTATCTATAATTGATGCAAAGAAAAAGCAACTTGGAGACAATATGTGTGTCCCATTTGGAATAATACTAAACAATTCAATTATTCCAAATACAGTTACGAAGACACTTCATACTGAAAGAATATTTGCTCCTGATATACAAAGTTTTACGGTAGGTGAATTTCCTAACTATTTAACCCTAGAAGAACAGTGTAAAACAATAAAATCTTTCAATAGACCTGTAATTTTACTAGATGATCTCCTTCATAAGGGATATAGATTGAAAATAGTTGAGCCATTATTAAGAAATCAAGGTATTAAAATAAGCAAGCTTTTGGTTGGCATTCTATCTGGTAGTGGAAAAGAAATTGCCGCAATTAGAGATTTAGATGTTGATTCTGCATATTTTGTTCCCAACTTAAGATTATGGTTTAATGAAAGTGGTCAATACCCCTTCTTAGGTGGTGACATGGTAGAAAGTGATTACTCTGACACAAATTTAATACCAAGTATTAATTTTATACTTCCCTATGTATCTCCTAGATTTGTTAAAGACATTACACAAGATGCCATATATCATGTATCAGAGGTATCTTTGAACAATACCTATGATATTTTAAGAATAATTGAAAAGGTTTATCAAGAAATAAATGAAAAGAACCTTACATTAGCATCCCTGGGCGAGGTAATCTTTACACCCAGATATCCAGACCTTGAAAGAAGCATTTATGAAAAACGCTATCTAAAGCCTTCTGCATTCTTGGAATCAGACTTGGATTATTTAAAAAGACTTGAATTTACTTTAAGAGGTCACAGGAGGAGATAACATGAATTTCTATAGAATTAATGATAAGTATGTGTTTTCTAAGTTTCACTTTGATGGATTTGAAGAGATTCTAGAAGACTCAATAAATAAGGCAGATTATTTGTATTATCTAACTAAAATGGATCCTAAAATATCAAGGAGAGGTTTTGTTCTTACCTCTCTTTCTCAACTTTATAGTGAAGGAGAAAATCTATCTCTCCTTGTGGAAGAAGATATTGATTTTGAGATTCCAAATTGGATAGTATCCTTGTTCCACAATAAAAAGATAAAGGTAATAAATATAAATTATGAAAATTGGAGAGATGAACTCCTTCCTCTTCCTAGTAAGTGGAGAATTAATGTAATGGCTTTGGGAGATGTGGGAAGCACATTAACCATGGGCTTAAGACTACTGGGAAATAATATTGATATTGGTATTTATGACAGAAGCAAAGAAAGATTACAAAGATGGGAATACGAACTTAATCAGATTAGAATCCCCTTTAAGGAAACACAACTTCCAAAGGTTAGAATAATTAATGAGGAGGATTTATTCAATTGTGATATGTTTGTATTTTGTGCATCAAAGGGAATTCCTCCTGTTGGAACTTCAAATGTTGATGTAAGAATGGTTCAATTTGAAAGTAACAGTCAAATCATATCAGAATATGCTAAATTAGCTAGAGAAAAGAATTTTAAAGGAATATTTTCAGTTGTTAGTGATCCTGTTGATCCTTTATGTAAGGTTGCTTTTTTAGAGAGTAACAAAGATCAAAATGGTAATTTTGATTTTAATGGTTTGGGTGCCAATCAAATTATTGGGTATGGATTAGGTGTTATGAATGCAAGAGCATGTTATTACAGTGAATTAGACCCAAAATTGGATTCATATCTTTATGATGGACAAGTATTTGGTCCCCATGGTCAAGGTCTAATAGTTGTAAACAGTATGCTTAATTATGATGAGGAATTGTCTAATAGTTTGACAGAGAAAACTTTAAATGCTAACTTAGAAGTTAGAAAACTAGGTTTTAAACCTTATGTGGCTCCTAGCCTATCCTCAGGTGCACTTTCAATATTAGCAACGATAAATGGAGAATACTTTTACGGTTCTTCATTAATGGGCGAAGCATTTATTGGTGCAAAGATGAGACTTACAAACATGGGAATAGAAATTCCCAGATATAAAATGCAAGAGAAATTATTCAATAAGTTATGTGAAACCTACAATCAATTAAGGAGTATAAAATGAGACCATTTACAGTAATTTTGCCTGATGAGGCAAGTCCTCTATTAAGGGAGATGCTTGATAGAGCTACCAATGAAAAAGAGTATAACTTAGTAACCTCTTTTGAAGATATTCAAGATTTAAGAGGACATGATATTCTTTTTGCTATTGAACTCAATGCAATAGGAATCAGCAATAATCTAAATTGCATTTTGGAAGAATTATATAATAGGGGAAGTGATTCATTAAAAGATTCAAGGGGTGGAGTTTTAATACACAGTATGTACAATAATCATACTAAAACAGCTTCCCAACAGTTGGTATATCTGGCAAACAATTTAGGTTGTCTATTCCCTGGCAGACCAGTAATAGAAGCAAATTCCAACCTAGATAATTATTTACCCTTAGCAAAAATATATAAAATGGAATTAAAAGATATTTGTTTATTAAAAAGCGAAGAACTAGGTAGAAGATTAACTTCAAGTCAGGAGTATTTTAGAAATAATAGTATAGCTGTTCTTCATTCCTCAAATAAGGGTACATCAAATACCTTTGGGATGTGGGAAATGGTAAAAAAGCATTTGACAGATGTTGAAATCAATGAAGTATACCTTGGAAGTGGTAATATAACTGACTGCAGAGGATGTAGTTACAAAACATGTAAGTACTTTGGTAAACAAACTAAGTGTTTTTATGGAGGTATAGTTGTGGAAGAGGTTTATCCAGCTATTCTAAATGCCTCAACAATTATTCTTTTGTGTCCAAATTACAACGATATGTTAACAGCAAATATTGTTGCAACTATTAATCGATTAACTGCTTTGTTCCGTAAAACTAAGTTTTATGATAAGCGAGTATTTTCAATCATAGTTTCTGGTTATTCAGGTGGAGATGCCTTAAGTAAGCAACTAATAAGTAGTTTAAATATGAATAAGACATTTGAATTACCACCTAAGTTCTCCCTGATGGCAACAGCTAATGATCCTGGATCTATAAACGCTGTTAACGACATTGAAGAAAAAGCAAGAGAATTTGCCAATCATATCTTAGAAAATATATAGACCTGCTTTAAGCAGGTCTATCTTATTATAATGAATTTCCATTTATTTGTTTTAAATCTTAATGCTATAAATACCCAACGCATAAATTGATCTATCAGAACTGCCAACCATGCTCCAAACAATCCAATTCCCAAAACCATTACAAAGTAATATGAAAGTATAAGCCTAATAATTAAGACCCCTACTAAAGTTGAAACCAATGTCCAAACCGTATCTCCAGCTCCTCTTAACCCTCCAGCTACTATCATCTGGGATGTTTGGAAAGGCATTATAAATGCCATTAGTTTTAAGATTTTTGATCCTTCAGCTATTACTTGTGGATTGTCTGTGTACAAACTAATAACAGTCTCTCCGAAAAAGAAAAACAAAAAACCCATTAAAGCTGCTATTACAGCACCAATACGATTACTCTGCTTTATATAAACCTCTGCCAAGTCTGGTTTTTGGGCACCTAAGCTTCTGCCTGTTAATGTTGATCCTGCGATTCCAAATGCTTGTCCTGGTGTAAAAGAAAGGTTTAATATATTAATACTTATTTGATGGGTAGCATAGGCAGCGGTTCCCAAAGAAGCTATTAATTTAGCAAATATTAATATCCCTAACCTAAAAGCAATTTGCTCCAATGATGCAGGTATGCCAATTTTTACAAGATTGTATATAATATCTTTATCAAATTTAAACTTAGTTTTTAGATTTAATGAAATAACTCCTTTAGTCTTTAGTAAATAAATAACCAAAAGTACACTTGCAGCTACTTGTGAAAGAGTTGTTGAAATGCCTGCTCCTGTTATTCCAAGGGCAGGAAAACCCAATAGTCCAAAGATTAATATTGCATTGCCAAATACATTTAACAGATTAACCCAAACATTTATCTTCATTGGTGTAGTAGTATTTCCTGCTCCTCTAAGGGACGCAAATAGGGAAAAGTTAAATGCCTGAAAGATAAAGCCTAATGTAACTATTTTAAAGTAATCTATTCCTATACTAATTGTATCAGCTTCTGCACCAAAAAATTCCATCATCATCTGAGCTTTAAATAGGCCTAAAAATAAAATAGGTAAAACTAAAAATACCTGTGTTAAAAAAATAATATGTTTTACCACAGACTCTATTCTATCTTCTCTTTTTGCTCCCATATACCTTGCTACCATTGCTGTTGCACCAACATTTAAGGACTGTACTAAGGATAGACCAATAAAAATTAACTGGTTTGTAATACCAACTGCAGCAATTGAAGCAGTTGAAATATCAGGTCCTCCATATCTCCCTAGCATCATCATATCAACCATACCAAATAATGTTCCCATGATTAACTCAATAAAAACAGGATTGGCTATTTTAAATATATCTTTTCTAATTAACTTTTTATCAAGTATTCCTTCCAAATATGAAGCACCTCTTGTTATGTATTTAGACACTCTAAACATTATAGCACTTTGAAAATGTGTTTACAATGATAATCATTAATAAACCCAGTGCAACTTCTACACTGGGCTAATAGACTATTCTACTGACTCCATCCTATGTCGTACTACCTTCTCAATGAGATTTACCTTTTCTTGAGCTTCCTTTTGTGATTTAGCCTTTGAGTAAATATATAACTTAATCTTAGGCTCAGTTCCAGATGGTCTAATAGCATACCATGAACCATCATCTAAATAGAATTTCAAAACATTTGATCTTCCTGCATCAGTATCATCTCTTAAGAAATCAACAGTTTTTTGCAGCATCATATCCCCAATAGATTCAACAGGTTGATGCCTAATATCTTCCATCATCCTCTTAATTCTTTGTTGTCCATCTACTCCTTCAAGAACAATAGAAATCAATTTCTCATTGAAATATCCAAATTCTTGGTATACCTCTTCCAATACATCCAGAAGAGACTTGCCTTTTGATTTATAGTATCCTGCCATCTCTACTATCATCATTGAAGCCACAACTGCATCTTTGTCTCTAACTAAATCTTGATAAACATACCCTATTGACTCTTCATATCCAAATAAAAATTCGTATGCATCTGTCATATCCCATTCATTTGCTTTTGCACAAATATGTTTAAATCCAGTTAATGTTTCAAATGTTATAACACCATACTTATTAGCTATAGCCTTCCCTAAATCTCCAGTTACTATACTCTTTACTATTGCACCATTTTCAGGTAATGTTCCTTGTTGGTGTCTTTGTGACAAGATATAATAAACCAATAATGCTCCAGTTTGATTTCCATTAAAATATGTGTAATCTCCACTGTTATTTTTAACAGCTATTGCAACCCTATCACTATCTGGGTCTGTTGCAAGAAGCAAGTCAGCATGTACTTTTAGCCCTAATTCTCTTGCATATTTAAAAGCTTTAGTATCTTCTGGGTTTGGATAACCTACTGTTGCAAATGTATAGTCTGGTTTTTCTTGTTCAGGAACAACAATAATATTATTAAATCCTCTTTCTCGTAAAATTCTTCTAACAGGAACATTACCTGTTCCATTTAAAGGTGTATAAACAACCTTTATATCCTTATCAATATCTTCATTAATCGCCATTTTTAGAAGATCACTGGTATATTCATCATCAATTTCTTTACCTACTATTTCTATCATACCTGAGGCTTTTCCTTCCTCAAAATCTACCATTTTTATATTATTAAAATGTCCTACATCTCCAATCTCAGCTAAAATTTCATCTGCAACATCATCAAGTATTTGAGATCCTTCTTCCCAATATACTTTGTAACCATTGTATTCTTGGGGATTATGGCTGGCAGTTACTACTATTCCCGAAATTGTACCTAGCTTTCTCACAGCATATGATAATACTGGTGTAGACCTAATATCATCAAACAAATACACTTTTATTCCATGAGCAGCCAATACTCTTGCTGAAATTTCAGCAAATTTATCCGAGTATTGCCTTACATCAAAAGCAATTACTACACCCTTTTTCTTAGCTTCTTCACCATAATTAGCAATAGTTCTTGCTAAACCTTCACACGCTAAACTTACAGTGTAAATATTCATTCTATTTGTTCCTGCCCCTAATTTGCCTCTTAATCCTGCAGTTCCAAATTCCAAATCTTGATAAAAACGATCTTCTATTTCTTCTTCATCTGTTAAAGCTCTTAGTTCAGCTTTTGTTTCTTCATCAAAATATGGGTCATCTAGCCACAACTGATATCTTTCTCTGTAATCCATTTGCCTTCCCCCTATCTATGAACTCTTTCATGTAAATTTATACCCAGTTAACCTTTTATTCCACATGCTTTTGCCATAGATTATAGTATCTAATAGCATTTTCCTTTATACTTTCTGCTTCTTTTTCACTTACTTGTCTTACTATTTTCCCTGGTAATCCAATCACCATTGAATTATCAGGTATTATCTTGCCTTCTGTTATTATACTACCAGCTCCAATAATACAATTCTTGCCTATAACAGCATTGTTTAATACAGTTGCACCCATACCAATTAAAGAATTATCCCCTATACTACATCCATGAATTATTGCATTATGTCCAACTACTACATAATCACCGATAATTGTTGGTATATCAGTTTCTGTATGAACAGTGGCATTATCTTGTATATTTGTAAACTTACCTATTGTAATGTTTTCAATATCTCCCCTTACTACAGAGCTAAACCAAACACTACTTCCTTCTCCTATTGTTACATCACCCATAACAGCTGCAGTTTCTGCAACAAAAGTATCCTTGTGAATATTTGGTTTAATTCCCTTTAAATCTTTAATCATTAATTATTCTCTCCTTTATATCATATAATTTCCCCTGATTAAAATCAGGGGATAAATCATCTATTTAAAATCTCTTGCCCTTTCCAATCGCTGTTTATCAATATTCCAATCTTCATATCCTTCTAAAAGTATTTTGTAATAACTATCTGGAGGACTTTGTAGCTTCTTCTCAACCATTATATATACATATCCTTCATATATATTACCATTTTCATCTTCAAGGTCAACCTTTATTCTATCATATAGATCGGGATATCCTTCCAAAATGTCTAGCTTTTCTAGCTCTTGTTTTGATATTAAGTACAACGCTCCTACAACCTCTTCCTCTTGATTAGGTACAATATCAGCTAATTCGTTAAAGGTCAACTTATACCCTTTCAAATATACCTTTTTTAGAGGTATTGCAGCAGGACATCTACCTGACATGTACTTTTTACTTAAATTACTAGCATATGCAAAATATAACATATAAACACCTCCTGTTTTCCTTATTTCTATATTACCCTTGCCATATGATTTCTATTCTACTATTTTATGATATCAAAAATATAAATAATTTGTAATATTTTTATCAAACTCTTTAGATTTAAGTTTTTCTCAGTTTTCAAAATATAAAATATATGTTATATATTAATTAATAGCTTTATCGCAGTAAATTAAAGAAAGGGGTCTTAAAATGATAAAACGAACACTTTCTATGCTAATGATAATAAGCATGGTACTTCAAACTATACCTTTCACTCCCAGCTTTGCAGAAGATATCCCTTTGCCTCCTCCAGAAATCCAGTTTTTTGGTGATTCCTATTGGAGGGGTTATGGAAGCGAAGTGGGTGATAATATTCTTTACATTGAATTGCGAGGCAAACTTATTAATACCTCTGCAGGAAATATCAAAGCCTATCTTTATGAAAATTTAGCTGGGGATACTGAAACTCCCAACTATATAGAAATAGGAGAAACCACAGAATCTGTATACTTAGGTAAAAATAGCTTGCTTCAAGATGTTGTAATCCAAAAAATAACACTAGATTCAGGTAGAGTTTTACAGAGTAAATATTACTCTGTTGAATTTACTGATGAGCTTGGTAACACAATAATCCCAGGGGGTTCAACAAAACCAATCAATGGCTTGGTAATTCCAAACCCTATGGATTATGGGTATGTAAGTCAGCCTTGGAATACTTATGTAAATGCTGACTTGTCTGTTATGAATTTTAATATTATTTTGGAGAAATATAAACAAGGTCTATCAAAATACGATTTAACATTAAGCCTTATTCAAAGTGAAGATATTTATGACCTTGACATACCAGCTATTACTGTTGGTGTTGTGGATCCTGAAAGTATTTTAGTTAATTATATAGAAGGTGGTACTTATTCCATCGATGCAAGCTTTATGATTGGTAGCAATTTAGATAAATCCAAACCAATTTACATTTCAATTACCGCACCAGATAAATTAAATCAGCCGAATCAAAAATATAGTGGTCAAATAATTCTACTAGATAGTTCTATTCCAGCGGTTAAAAGATTTGAATTGCTCCAAGCTATACCAGGAATGGGTCCTGGGCATGATGGAATGTCTGGTTCTATCATAGCAAAACAATATGTCTCTGCAGCATCTGACTCTTTGGATATTTCTTTCGAAAGTTTAGGTATGGATGATATATCTAAATTATCATTTGTACTTAAAAATGTACAAGGGACTGAAATTTCTACAAATTTATCGACTCCAATCGTAACACCTTTATCAAATGGACTTGATTTCATCGATGCCACTTTAAACATCGAGGAGGCATTAGATACTATAAACACATTGGAAATTTTGTATAATGGTTCTCTTATTACAAGTGCAACTATTGAATCAACAAGTGTTGAAGGAACTGGTTATTTTCTAATTGATGGAGAGTATATATCAGCATATGTATACAACTATAAAGTATCTCCTAGTAGCTATTTCAATATAACTCTTCTAGAAGCACTGAATATGGACCCAACTAAATTTACAATTAATTTCTATGAAAGTGGCACGGTAAATCCATACATACCTTTATCTGGAACATTGGTCTCATCTTTACCCCTATCAGGTTCAGTAAATGGTACAACCATAGATCTAACTTCCCCTTCCTTTAATCTACTTGAAGGCTCTTATGATTTTAAAATACTATATGATGGTGGAGAAATAAAACAAGCATATGAGTCTGGGGGAACATATAAAGCTACTGGTGATTTTTTCATGTCAAAAGATATGAATATTGAAATTTCATCAATTATTGAAGCTGGACTAAAGAATGTACTTAACATTAATAATAGCATCATCTTTGATGGCTTTGAATTTTCTCCAGATAGAACCTATACAGCCTATTTTATTGTTCATGGAACTACTCCATTAACTGCAACTCCTTTTGAAATACCAGCTACTTTTGTTACCAATAACAAACTTCTAATACCAGAATCTCAACAAAGCAATCTCCCAAGAGGTTGGTACAATATATACTTAAAAGATGATTTAGGGGTTTTTGTAAATGGAATAGAGCAAGTATCCCTCCTAGCAACATCCTCTTCATCACAAATCATCTTGCCAACGGCAGCGATTAATAGTGGTGATGAATACACAATGGATAGAAATGTCACCATTAATATCAATAAAGGTTCCTTTACTCATATAAAGGTAGCAAATTCAACAGATGAATTATTAAGTGCTCCATGGACTACAATTGCTACTACCATGGCACATATACTAAGTGATGGCTTTGGTAATAAAACAGTATATATGCAATTCAAAGACAGCGGTGGATTTGAGTATTCATTAAATGACTCTATCCTATATAGAGGGGATATTTTAGAAGATATGACCTCCTTCGGGGTTATAAATGTCCAACCGACAGATGATTTGTATAATTTCTTTGTAGGTGGTTCCTATAGATTTTATATAAACTCATCCTCTAGAGATTTAAGAGGTTATATAGAATTCTATAACAGTGATACTTTAATGGGCGAACCTATTGTTATGAATAGAACCTTAAGTCAAAATAATATCCACACTTACTCAAAAGAAATAATCATCACAGACCAAATGCTAGGTGCAAACAAGATAGCCTTTTACTTAATGGATAACCTTGACTTTACATCAAAAAAAGAAATTATATCATCATCTATTAATGATCAGGCTTGGATTAAAAGTACAGACGCATTGTTTAAGAAGGTATATTACGATAAAGAATATATAATGGATAATAGCGAATTTGAGTTAAGAATAGTTGGTATTGAAGGCTTTCGTGGCTCAGCTGTGCTTAACTACTTGGATAATTCAACAGTCCCAATAACTAAATCTGTTAATATTCAAATTCCAGAAACAAGTATTCCTGGAGCATATCAAGTCTTATATACTCTTCCTGCTGATGTTGGTATGGTTCAAAGTATAGTATACTCACTAGAGGATCAATCTAGCTCCACCAATATTGCATATGAAACCAAGCAATTGGATAAAGAAGTTACAGCTACAATTAAATTTGTTGGATTACCAAATGGTTCTGGAGCATATAATGATAAAATTGTGGCTATTGATAACATTTATGGAACTGCCCTTAGCGAATACTTAATAAAAGAAAATGAGACAGAAATATTTTTTAAAGGCTTATCACCGAAAGATTTATACAATTATAATTATCGAATATTTGATAATTTTAAAGTGTATAATTTTGGTACTGTATCCAACTTAAGACAAGGTATTAATCAAGTATCCCTAGCTGGTCTTTCTGTTCCAGCTAAAGTTACTCCTAATATTACTGGATTAGATTCTAATGAACAAGGCAGAATAAGATTAATGTACAATCTACCAAATGGTATAGATTCTAAACCTCTAGATCCTGATGGAGTAATTCGTGAATTTAGCGTAGGGGATGAGATAACCTACTGGTTAGAATTTGATCCTATTACAAATAAGAAATACAAAGACAAGGGTATTTTAAAATATACTGTTGCTCTTCAATCAGATAATTTAATAATATCTTTGGAAAAATTACCAATGATTAAGGTATCAGGAAAAATAACTGATGCTAGAAAGCTTGATCTAGCAATTGGAAATGTTAGCATCAGTATTCAACAACAAGTGAATAACCATTTGGATTTTACACATATAACCAATGTAAATACTGATGAATATGGAAATTATGAAGCTTACATTTACCCTGCATCAGAAGCTCAATTTACATTTACAAAGTTGAATTATTCCCAATTACAACTAAAACTAACAGAATCCGAGAACTTTGAATTAAACAAAAGTCTGGAGTATTCGATTTCAAAAATACTAACACTTAAACCTTTAACAAGAGAATTGATAAGATCCGATGAATCCATAACAGATTTCAAATATGTTAGTTATGATCCAATTAACATTAAGACAATAAGGTTGTTTGATGAAAATGATACTGTTGTTTATTCTATCTTTTATCGTCAAAATGGGTATGTAGATTTGAAATATATTAATGATCTTGAAAACAAGAACCTTAAAGCGAAAGTAGAATTCTATGATAAGGAAACTGAACAAGCTGAATATCTAGTCCAACTTGATCAGTACTTCAATGGAATTCTTGAGCCTGTTGCTGTTCCAAATGGAGAATTTTTAATCGATGTAGCTAATACAAATGATGGTAATACATCTACTTACTATGCATTAATATTTAATGATGATAATAAAATGGTAGGAGTTTTGGAAGGTCTAACAAGAATATCCACTTCTTCACTTAAATTACAAGAAGGCTACTATAAGTTAGTTTTCATTAAAGGTTTTGAGTTAGGAAACTTACTAATGAACTATTCCACATTGGATTCATTTCAGCTACTTGATCTTGAAAACGACATTGATTATGTAGCAACAAGTGGTGAAATAATTAATGGGCAGATTAAAGTTTTAGAAGATGTTAATGTCCCAAATATTACAAACAAAGAAGTATTTGGGAGTTCGTCTAATACAATATCAAGCAGGTTCTTCCCGAACTCATCTGGTGGACAGTTAAAGATATTGGCTCAACTTAATCATTTAAATGAAGACCCTTCTAGATCTTTCTCCTATGCATATATCACTACAAATGGTCGAATAATTGATAATAAAGCATATATTGATGGTAAATTATCTAATACTACATCATATATTAGTCCAGAAATTAAAGGTAATCCCAATAGTACAATATACTTTTATATGATCCCAAATTTCACAGAAAAGACATATGTGAACTTACACCTTGTCTACAACTTTTTTGATGAAGTGAGTCAAACACCAAGAACTACAAGAGAAACTTTGAGTTTGGATAATTTGGATCTTCCACCAGTTACTTTACTAGTTCCTGATCAAACAATTATGGGAGAAAAATCAAAAGAAGTATATATAAGAGGAGTTGGAGAGCCTAATAGTACAATAGAAATCCTAGAAGGTGATTTAGTATTAGGCGAAGTTGCTATTCTAAGTACAAGAACTTCATATGCGCTGAATGTGTCTCTACCAAACCCAGATCAACCTGGTGCACATGTATTAACAGCTAGAATGACCATCAGTGACAGCGAAGTTTATGAGTCTCATCCAAGTATTATTGAGATAATTGACCCTTCAGTAATGGCTTATACTAAAGATTTCTCATTCATTAATGGATTTGGTAAGCCCATAACTTATGATGGTCCTGGAGATAGTAACGAATCATTAGTTTTTAGTTATAACCCTTATTATACAAATACTATAACTTTCAAAATAGCTAATCTCATAAATGAAGACTTAGAATATGTCGCATTTGTAAATACTTATAACGGTATTGAGGAGCATTTTGAAGCTGAACATGTTAGTGATTTTAATGATGGTATTCAAAAATACTCAGAATGGAGAGCTGTTGCAAAAATTGCAAATCCTGGTGATTTATCTGTTTACTATGCACCAAAGAAAACCACTCATCTTGGATATATTTCAGGTTCTCGACAAATAGATTTTGAAGAAGC
>Ga0208490_100387_pt1 | contig 29686 bp, 27 predicted proteins | sample SubbioAug_CSWold_FD_184818 | JGI IMG/M metagenome (GOLD analysis project Ga0208490, IMG submission 184818) | Serpentinite rock and fluid subsurface biosphere microbial communities from McLaughlin Reserve, California, USA - CR11Aug_CSWold (SPAdes) | ecosystem: Environmental > Terrestrial > Deep...
GATTTAATAATTCTTAAAATATTGCCTGAATAATACATTCTGAATCCTGAATCCTGACTTCTGAATTCTGACAATTGATAGCCTGCTGAATAGTTACGAGAAATATAAGAAAAATCCCCTGTATCAAACCCAGGGGATAATTAATTTTACTGCAGAACAATATGTTGTCACTAATCTGCTTTTGGAAATTTGACAGCTAATTTAAATAAATCTCCATCTATATTTATTTCCAAAGTCCCATTCTGCAGTTCTATCAGACTTTTAGTTATTGCCAGACCAAGCCCTGAACCCTCGGTGTTTCTAGACTTATCTCCCCTGGTAAAACGCTCTGTTATTTCTGCTGCGTCAAAATTCATTTCATAGGAAGAGATATTTTTAAAGATAAAGCTTACATCTTCCCCGTCTTCTAAAACATCAATATACACTCTTGAATTTGGCATGCCATATTTTAAGATATTACTAATAATATTTTCAAATATTCTATATGTTCTCTTACCATCTAATGCACAGATAATCTTTTTTTCCGGCACATTAGTCTTGATTTGAAGCGTGCTCTGGTTTATTTTTTCTTCCAACTCCCCCAGGGTTTGTCTAAAGAGAGCTATTACGTCCACATTTTCTAGATAAAGCTCCATATTGCCACTACTGGCCTTGCTAGCCTCAAACAAATCTTCGATTAGGGATTTTAATCGTTGAGATTTTTGATCAAGTATCCCTATATACTCCTGCTGCGTTTCTTTAGAGATATCTTCTTTTTTTAGCAAGTCTACATAGCTTATAATTGATGTGAGGGGCGTCTTAAGGTCGTGGGAAACATTTGAAATTAGCTCCGCCTTCATCCTTTGGCTTTTTATTTCCTTTTCTACAGCTAATTTAAAACCATCTTTAATATTATTCAAGTTTTTTGCTATAGGGTTAAAGACACCTGCATTTTCTTCAAGGCTGATGGCAAAATCACCTGCAGCTAACTGACTACTGGCATCACTGATGGCTTTAGCCTCAGCGATCTGCTTTATCAGATATTTAAATAAGAAAATGGTATAGGCTATCGCCAGCATAAATCCTAAAAAACCAGTTATTGCTATAATCCATAGGGCTATTAAATTAATCCCCAGTGTCACAAAAAGCTGTTTTTGCCCATCCTTATTTAAATCTATCGCCAGCGCTTCATGAAATAAGCCATTTAACTTATTAACAATATAGTAACCTGCTATCCCTGGGATATTGTTTTTAATAAAGCCTTCCTTAAATCCTACGTGATACACATACTTGATATAGACAACACTTAAATATACAAATAAGAATAGCATAAAGGTGACGGGTATCCCTACTAGATAAAAATACAAATCGGCATCGTAGATTATATCTAGTACAGTTACACTTAGAGCCTGAGTGCCATAGCTTTTCATAACTGAAATTGTGCTAAGCAAAACAAAACCAACTCCAAACAAAATCAATAACTTAAACTCCAAAAACATTTTATTAAAAAGCCTGCAAATGGCGAGTCTGCTTTGGACAGAATATGGTATGGAGATGGCTATGATAGTCAAAGCGCTAATACTTACTGCTCCTATTGCCAATATTAATAATACATACGACCCAATATGAAATTCCTTCATGTTCCTGGTAAATAAATCGTTTGCGCCACTGATGTCCTGGGGTATTAAATAAATAATATTCAAGTCGGCGAAGTCGGCGAATACTCCATCGCTTGCATTTCTATTAACCCCCAAAACATTTAAAAAAGCAATATTAGCGTTATTGTCTAATGAATTTTTTATTTCTGGGTTGCCCTCCATATCAAATTTTGCCTGTAAATAAAACTGGCTATTTTCCATTTCTTGCTGCAGTATCTCATCTGTAACATCGGCTATATTGCTTTTGCTAAATGTGTTATCAGTACTGTTTATATAATACTTAATGTTTTCAAGGGTTTCATATTTATGATTGTACCAATTATTATTTTGAAGGTTTGATTGATTCAAATAATGGGTCAATCCAACTAATGTAAAAATAAAATTATCACTTTCTATATAAGCTTCAATATGATTTTCCGTGAACATAAACTTATCTTTTATGGGAGCATAGCTGCTTACTGAAGCTACCGCAAGCAGCGCTATCATTAAGATTGTAGCCAATGAAGAAGATAAAATTATATTTGGTTTCTTTTGTGGCTCTGTAGCTTGATAATTGTCACCATTTATCTCATTGTTCAAATTTGTATCCAACACCCCACACCACCTTTAGATATTTTGGTTCTTTTGGATTAATCTCGATTTTTTCCCGAATCCTTCGGATATGCACTGTAACTGTATCTGGATTGTACGCTGGTTCTTTCCATACTTTTTCATATATTTCTTCTATGGAAAATACTCTGTTTGGATTCCTCATCAGTAAATAAAGAATCTTATATTCTAGGGAAGTAACTTTTGCTGGTTCACCGTCCACCAACACCTCTTTGCTGTCATCATTCAGTTCAATTCCACCTATTTTGATAACATTTTCTTTAACTGCTGGAGCATTGGTGTAACTGGTATATCTTCTAAGATTTGAATTTACCCTGGCCAACAGCTCCATTGGATTAAAGGGCTTGGTAATATAGTCATCTGCTCCTATATTAAGTCCCCAAATTTTATCCATATCTTCTGATTTAGCAGAAAGCATGATTAATGGCACTGTGCTTTCTGCTCTTAATCTGATTGTGGCACTTGTACCATCTAGCCGTGGCATCATAATATCCATGAGCACTAAATGTATTTCTTCTTTAGCAAAAATCCGCAGCGCCTCTTCCCCATCATATGCCTTAAAAACATTGTAATTTTGATTTCTCAGATAAATTTCGATCACATCTGTGATTTCTTTTTCATCGTCAACCACAAGTATGTTATACATATGTATATTTCACTCCTTGCGTCTTTACGAGATATCCCATGTAATCTATCATAGCACACACTTCCTAAAAAACTACTATCAAATAAATTACAATTTTCTTAAGAAACCTATGGAAATTTGCAGAAATTATAGAGCTTCTTTTAATATAAAAAACCACCGTTTCTTATAGGTAAAATCAACCCTATCAACTACGGTGGTTTTATGTTTTAATTCCTTACTAGACTAATGCTGCTATAGCTAAGCCCATTCCCTGAAACTATTGCACAGCATCCGCCAGTAAGCCGTGCTCCTTCAAAACAGAAATCAATGTTTCTCCCATGACAGCAGGACTCTTGGCCACTGCCACCCCGCAATTTTCCAGGGTTTTAATTTTTTCTGCGGCAGTCCCTTTTCCGCCGGAAATAATAGCTCCGGCATGGCCCATGCGCTTTCCCGGGGGTGCAGTTTGGCCGCCGATAAAGCCCACCACCGGTTTCTTCATATTAGCCTTGATCCACTCAGCTGCTTCTTCCTCAGCTGTTCCGCCTATTTCACCAATCATAATTACTGCATAGGTATCTTTATCCCCATTAAATTCCTTCAGCACATCTACAAAACTCATCCCCTGGACCGGGTCGCCGCCAATGCCCACCGCTGTAGATTGCCCTATTCCCCTGGTGGACAGCTGATGAACCGCCTCATAGGTTAAGGTGCCGGAGCGGGAAATTATCCCTATATGGCCTTTTTGGTGAATATACCCGGGCATAATGCCAATTTTACATTCTCCCGGGGTAATCACCCCTGGACAATTGGGGCCGATTAAGCGGGTTTTTCTTCCTTCCATAAATCGTTTTACCTTGACCATATCCAATACGGGAATACCTTCAGTGATGCACACCACCAGATCCAGTTCCCCATCCACCGCTTCCATAATGGCATCAGCAGCAAATGCGGGGGGAACATAGATAACAGACGCATTGGCCCCGGTCACCTGGATTCCTTCCCTCACCGTATTAAAAATGGGGACACCTTCTATTATTGTACCACCTTTGTTAGGGGTCACTCCTGCCACAATGTTAGTTCCGTATTCAATGGCCTGCTTGGTGTGGAACAAGCCGGTGGACCCAGTAATTCCCTGAACCATTACTTTAGTATTTTTATTTACCAGGATACTCATGTTAATATCCCGCCTTTCCATTTACCAGGGCTACAATTTTTTCCGCCCCTTCCGCCATTGAGTCAGCGGAGATAATATTCAAGTCCGATTCTTTTAAAATTTTCTTGCCAAGGATAACATTTGTTCCTTCAAGGCGTACCACCAAGGGCACTTCCAACCCTACCTGCCTGGTTGCTGCCACAATTCCTTCGGCAATGATATCACATTTCATAATCCCACCGAAGATATTGACAAATATCCCTTTAACATTTTCGTCAGCAAGAATTATTTTAAAGGCTTCCGTTACTTTTTCCGCAGAAGCCCCCCCACCTACATCCAGAAAGTTGGCTGGGCTGCCGTTATAAAATTTAATAATATCCATTGTGGCCATCGCCAAACCAGCACCATTAACCATACAGCCAATATTGCCCTCAAGGGAGATGTAGCTTAAGTCAAATTCAGAGGCTTTAACCTCATTAGGGTCTTCCTCATCCAGATCTCGATATAAAAGCAAATCCTTGTGCCGGTACAGGGCGTTAGCATCAAAATTCAGCTTGGCATCCAGGGCCAAAATTTTTCCGTCACCTGTAGCAACTAAGGGGTTAATTTCTGCTGTCAAACAATCATTTTCCACAAAGACGCGGTAAAGGGTCATCATGAGCTTTACTGCCTGGCCCAATAATTCAGGGGAAATATTGATGTTAAAGGCTAGCCGCCGAGCTTGAAACTCCTGCAGACCAACTGCCGGATCAACAACTTCTTTAAATATTTTTTCCGGCGTTTTGGCGGCCACCTCTTCAATTTCTGTTCCACCTTCTTCCGAGGCTATCATGACAATCCTGGAAGTGGATCGATCCAACACAAAGCTAAGGTAGTATTCCTTGCTGATCTGACAGCCCTCTTCAACCAACAGGCGCTTAACCTCTTTTCCAGCGGGCCCGGTTTGATGGGTAACTAGGATTTTGCCCAGCAGCTCCTTGGCATAACTGCTGACTTCATCAAGGCTTTTGGCAAGCTGCACCCCTCCCGCCTTGCCTCGTCCCCCGGCGTGAATTTGCGCCTTGACCACCACTACGCCGGTCCCCAATTCCTTGGCTGCCGCCACTGCTTCCTCAACTGAAAAGGCGGGCATCCCCTTTGGCACAGCTATTCCGTACTTGCCCAGTATGTCTTTGGCCTGATACTCATGGATATTCATATATCTTCCTCCTTAAAGGGGCATATTGCCATGTCTTCTTTTGGGATGACTTTCGCTTTTTGCAATTAATGTTTCCATCCCTCTAATCAGCCTCTTCCTGGTTTCCCTGGGGTCAATGACATCATCAACCATGCCCTGGGCTGCTGCAATATAAGGGTTGGCATATTTTTCCCGGTATTCCGCTATTTTTTCTGCCCTGACTTTTTGGGGGTCTTCGGCTTGCTCGATCTCACTGCGGTAGACTATATTGGCTGCCCCATCGGGTCCCATTACCGCAATTTCTGCAGTGGGCCAAGCAAACACCAGGTCAGCCCGGAGGGACCGGCTGCACATGGCCACATATGCTCCCCCATAAGCCTTGCGCAAAATTACCGCTATCTTGGGCACTACAGCCGCTGAGTAGGCATATAGGATTTTTGCCCCATGGCGGATAATTCCACCGTGCTCCTGCATCTTCCCAGGCAAAAATCCCGGGACATCTACAAAAGTTATCAGGGGAATCCCAAAGGCATCACAAAACCGCACAAACCGGGCTAACTTATCGGAACTGTTAATATCTAAACAGCCCGCCAAATATTTAGGCTGGTTGGCTACAATGCCGATGGAACGGCCGTTTAATCTGGCAAACCCAACGACAACATTTTGGGCATAATACTGCTGCACCTCAAACAGCCCACCCCCACCCCCATCCACTACCCGCCTAATCACATCCCGAACATCATAATATTGGTTTGAGTTTGGGGGCAGGACAGAAATAATTTCTTCCCCATTGGGTGGTTCTATCACTTCAGTCACCGGAGGTTCTTTGGTGTTATTCTGAGGGAGAAAGCTTAACAGCTTTCTCACCTGGCTCATGCACTCCTCTTCGTCCCGTGCTGCAAAATGAGCAACCCCACTGGTCTTATTATGGGCCATGGCTCCTCCCAGCTCTTCCGGGGATACCTCTTCATAGGTAACTGCCTTGATCACTTGGGGCCCGGTAATAAACATCTTGCTCGTGCCCTTGACCATAAAGACAAAGTCGGTCAAGGCGGGAGAATAAACTGCTCCTCCGGCACAGGGGCCGGAAATGATGGAGATTTGGGGAATAACCCCGGAGGAGATGGTATTCCGATAGAAAATTTCCCCATAAGCACTAAGGGCGTTGACCCCTTCCTGAATCCGGGCACCCCCCGAGTCATTGATACCAATTACCGGGGCTCCCGCCTTGATGGCCAGATCCATTATCTTGCAAATTTTTTCCGAATGCATTTTTCCCAAGGCACCGCCGGAAACGGTGAAGTCCTGGGAAAAGACATATATCAGCCTGCCGTTGATTGCACCATAACCGGTGACTACTCCCTCTCCGGGATTTTCCAGTGTTTCCAAGCCGTTGCCGATATTTTCTCCGCTTACAAAAATATCCGTCTCTTCAAAGGAGCCCTCATCTAATAACAGGTTAATTCTTTCCCTGGCGGTCAGCTTGCCTGATTCATGCTGCTTGGCAACCCGCTTTTCTCCACCGCCCTGCTCCACTTTTTTGCGCCAGCCTTGCAGGTGTTCCAGCCTATCTTTCATTTACTTTTTACTCCCCCCTGTCTCTCACACAGCTCAATTAGTGTCCCAAAGGTTCCTTTGGGATGCAAAAAGGCAATCTTTGCGCCCCCAGCTCCAAGCCTGGGTACTTCGTCAATCAGCTTAATACCCTTTGCCTTCAGCTCTGCCAGTTTGCCTTCCAAGTTTTCCACCAAATAGGCCACATGCTGAATTCCCTCACCGTTTTTTTCAATAAATTTGGCTACGGGACCGTCGGGGCTGGTGGACTGAAGCAGCTCAACCTTGGATTCCCCTATTGGCAAAAAGGCTACTTCCACCTTTTGATCAGCTACTATCTCTCTTTTCACACACGCTAGCCCCAAGACTCCCTCATACATTTTCAGGGCTTCCTCAATACTCTTGACGGCAATCCCCAGGTGGTCAATTTTAATAGGTACAATAATACTCTCCAACCCCGGGCCCAATAGGTTGAATTTTCGCTGTAAAAAGGCAATAATTTCGGTTGTGGGAGTACCGGGAGTAAATATTTCAGCAAGTCCCTGCTCCTTTAAATAAGCTATATCCTCATCTGGAATGACCCCGCCCCCGAAAACCAGGACATCTTCAGACCCTTGTTCCTTCAGCAGTTGGACTACTGGGGGAAATAAATGATTATGGGCTCCCGACAGGCTGCTTAAACCAATGGCATCCACATCCTCCTGAATAGCTATACTTACTATTTGCTCCGGTGTTTGCCTCAATCCGGTATAAATGACTTCCATTCCCGCATCCCGCAAAGCCTGGGCTACCACTTTCGCCCCCCGATCATGACCATCTAATCCTGGTTTTGCTATCAATATCCGAATCTTTTTATCGAACATACCCCTTCTCCCCCCTAAAACACAATCTGTGATCGGTACTCACCAAATTCTTCCCGTAGAATATTGCAGATTTCCCCTAGAGTGACATATGCCTTAACACAGTCTATTAAAATAGGCATTAAGTTGTCTGAGGATTGGGCCCTGGCCTTAAGCTCCCTTAGTAAATTTTCCACCTGGGCGTTGTCTCTTTCAGCCCGCAGGTTAACTAACTTCTCCTCCTGCTGCGCCTGGACAGTCTGGTCTACCCTTAACAACTTTCCTGGCTTTTCCTTATCCATGGTAAACTTATTTACCCCAATAACTATTCGCTCCCCGGATTCAATTTCCTTTTGATAACTATAGGCGCTGTTTTGAATCTCCCGCTGCATAAATCCTAATTCGATTGCTTTTACTGCTCCACCCAGTTCATCTATTTTTTGCAGGTAATCCATGGCCTGCCTTTCAATTTCATTAGTTAAAGACTCTATATAATAAGAGCCCGCCAGTGGATCAACTGTATCTGCTACCCCAATTTCATAGCCAATCACTTGCTGAGTGCGCAGGGCAATTAACACCGATTCCTCAGTGGGCAGTGCCAGGGCCTCATCCCTGGAATTGGTATGGAGAGACTGGGTTCCACCCAGCACTGCACTCAAAGCCTGGTAGGCTACCCGCATGATATTTACGTCGGGCTGTTGAGCCGTCAAGGAGCACCCTGCTGTTTGCGTGTGAAATCTAAGCATCAGGGATTTGTCATCCTCCGCTTTAAATCGCTCCTTCATAATCCTGGCCCAAATTCTCCTGGCCGCCCGGAACTTGGCTACCTCCTCAAAAAAATTCAAATGAGCGTTAAAGAAAAAAGATAGGCGGGGGGCAAATTGATCCACATCCAGCCCAACATCAATGGCCGCCTGAACATAGGCTATGCCGTCAGCCAGGGTAAAGGCAATTTCCTGAACAGCATTAGAGCCCGCCTCCCTAATATGGTAGCCGCTGATGGAAATAGTATTCCATTTAGGGACGTTTTCAGCACAATAGGCAAAAATGTCGGTTATCAGGCGCATGGAAGGCCCCGGTGGGAAGATATATGTACCCCTAGCTATATATTCTTTCAAGATATCATTTTGAATGGTTCCCGCTAACTGATCCGCCTTTACCCCCTGCTTTTCCCCAACAGCTATATACATGGCCAGCAGAATGGCAGCCGGTGCATTAATGGTCATGGAGGTACTAACCTTTTCCAGGGGAATTCCATCAAGTAATATTTCCATATCTTTGAGGGAGTCGATGGCTACCCCCACCTTGCCCACTTCCCCCCTGGCCAGCCCATGGTTTGAATCATAGCCAATCTGGGTGGGCAAGTCAAAGGCCACGCTTAAACCCGTTTGCCCCTGTTTCAATAGGTACTTAAATCGTTTATTTGTCTCCTCCGCACTACCAAACCCGGCGTACTGGCGCATTGTCCACAAGCGCCCCCGGTACATGGTTGGCTGAACGCCCCGGGTAAAGGGATATTTGCCAGGCATCTCCAGATCCCTGTCATATTCCATTCCTGCAGTATCCCCAGGGGTATATACCTGGTTAACTGGTATGTTAGAATCGGTCACAAACTTTTTTTTGCGTTCCGAAGAACCGCTGCCGGTTTTTTTTGTTTCTACCACAAAGCTCCCCCCTCAATTATCTACAGTTTTTTTCCCTCATCTAAGGCTTGCAAAAATAATTTTTTGTGTTAATATTAAATTGACTTTAGTCGGTGACCATGGTCGGTGACTCCAGTCAACGAAATCTTACCATTTGTTATTTTTAAAGTCAATATATTGTGAAAAAATAGCTTAATCTTGCCCAGTTTATTTCTTGCAAAAATTAAAACTAAACCATTTGAGAGGTATAATTATGAAGATGGAAGAACATTTGACATCAAGGCAGGTAAAGGCTCAACAAACAAAGCAAAATTTATTTAAAAGTGCCTTAGCCCTTTTTGCCGAAAAAGATTATAATCACGTTTCAGTAGATGAGATTGTGGCAAAGGCCGGTACCTCCAAGGGGGCCTTCTATACTCACTTTAGATCTAAGGACCAGGTAATCATTGAACAATTTCAGCAAGTAGATGAACATTATCTAAATATTATTAAGAAATTGAAGGAATGCAACTCTGCCCGGGAAAAGCTTTCTGCCTTTGTGCTAGAACACCAAGCCTTTACCAAAAATGAGCTGGGCTTAGATATACTTAAAGTTGTCTATAATAGCCAGCTCAATCACGCCGGTGACAAAATAATTAATGACGAAAGAAGGCCTTTGTACACGATTATCCAAGAAATCATTCAAGAAGGACAAAATTCCGGAGAGTTCAGAAGTGACATTTCCGCCATGGAGCTTACCAGATTTATTGTCCGCTGTATGAGAGGTGCCTTTTTTGACTGGTGCCTGGCTGATGGCAGCTATTCTTTGGAAGAAGACGGGCAAAAGTTTTTCTCTCTAGTAATTAGCGGTTTGCAAAAACCTGATGTTACTTGCAAAAACCTATAGATATGTTATAATTGCTCATAATATTTCTAAGCTTTTCGCCCTTAACTGTGGATGAAAGGCTGTTTTTCTTTTTTTATTACTGACTATTGCTAGCTTAGGAGGAAGATGTTGTGACAAAAAAAATTGCTTACTTAGGGCCACCAGGCACTTTTTGTGAAATGGCTGTGCAAAAATATTTTAATCAAGGTGCTGCCCGTAATTTAGTCAGCTATCCTTCAATCCCGGCAGTTTTTGCCGCAGTTTGCTCCGGAGAGGTGGATTTAGGAGTTGTGCCTATTGAAAACTCTTACGAAGGAACTGTGACCCAGACCTTGGATTTGCTGGCTTATGAGTACGACTTAACAATATTCGGGGAAATTATCCTGCCTGTCCAGCAAAATCTGTTGGCCTTAAAGGGAGTGGCAGTGGCAGAGGTTGCTGCTATCTTGTCCCATCCCCAGGCCCTGGCCCAGTGTCGCAAGTATTTAGAAGAATTCTTACTCGCTGCTAAACTGGTGGAAGTGAGCAGCACCGCTGAAGCTGCCCGCAGAGTGGCTGATTCAGGAAAGCCCTGGGCAGCCATTGGGCCATCCGGTGCTGCCCAAGCTTATGGTCTGGAAATTCTGACGCCAAATATTAATGACCATCCGAACAACGAGACTAGATTTCTGCTGCTCTCAAAGGAGGAAAGCTCTTGCTCAGAGGACTGTAAAACTTCGTTGCTAATAAATGTGCTTAATAAACCTGGAGCCTTGCTCCAGGCCTTGAAGGAATTTTCTCTGCGTGGGATTAACCTGACCAAACTGGAATCAAGACCTGCTAAAACAAGAATAGGTGAATATCTGTTCTTTATCGACCTGGATGGACACTTCCAAGAGCCCAAAATAGCAGATGCATTAACGGAAATTAACAAATTCGCTCAGCCTATCAAGGTGCTGGGCTCCTATCCTGCTGCTTCGGGAATAACCGGGCGCAAGAGCATCTTCAACCCTAACCTGGATTACCTCCGCCAGGAGGTGGATATCATCGATGAACAAATCATCGAGCTATTGGGCAGGCGCACCAGGCTGGTGGAAAGAATAGGCGACTTTAAGGCAAACGCCCAGGTAGTCCATGATCCAAACCGGGAGCAATGGATCTTAGAAAAGCTCAGCCACCTGGCAGTGGAAAAGGGCTTTAGCCCCCAGGTGACAGTGGAGATATATCAGATTCTGTTTCAGCATTTTGTTAACCTGCAAAAGGTTAAGAAGTAGTAAAGCTAAAGTTTTTCTTCAATAAAATCTCTATAAAAGTCGGCAGGGCTGCAACAGTTTGTTTTAGCTCGTGGAGTAAAATAATAGCGCCCGGGAAAACGTGTTCGGCACTATTAGTAATGGTAATGCCCATTCCAGCTAATTATCCTCCCTATTCCTCCCACCTGATGCGTTTAGGGTTAGGATCAAGGATAGACTCATATTGCTCTTTTATTCCATACTTTGCCTCCGGGTCTAACTGCCGGTAGCGCTCATACTTGGCTAGCCGGTCAATTGGCCGCATCCAGCCCAAATGTTTCAAGCGCAGTTCACTGTTTTCCCCGGGCAAGTCGGTGATATTGATGGGCAGCCGGCCACAGTGCTGGGGTGTCTCCTGCCACCGGTAGTTAAAGTCTGGCACATACCGTACCATAAAAGGTCGGTAGATGTAATGGGCACACCAGTACCGGTCCTCCCGGTAGTGCCGTTCATCCCAAAAGTCGTACAGTGGGAAGGCATAATAATGTTTGTCAGGATTATTCAAAAGCTTTCTTATTTCCCAAACTGCCCTGTCTTCAAATATTTCATCTCCGTCCAGCACCAGGATCCACTCAGGTTTTGTGGTCAAGGTAAGCTCCCACAGCTGTTTTCTCAGCTTATATTCCTGGCTGAACAGGGATTCCCGGTTAACCTTCAGGATCAAGGGTACACCTTGTAAAGCTTCCCGACACACTTCTGCTGTGTTATCGGTGCTGGCATCATCGATAATCACGGCTTCATCAATATATTGAGCCGCATGGGTTAAAACCTGCCTTAGAAACCTGTCTGCCTCGTTTTTTACCGTCATGGCCAAAGTCAGCTTTGGTCCTGGTTTGACCGGCCCTTTACCCGGGACTGCTCCTGAGACCAACGGTGCTTGCTTACCCATTAATTTGCCCTCCACCCCATCATTGACTTCCGCCTCCCGGAAAAACACTTTTTCTTTATATTCTTCAAGTCCAGCTAGCTCAGACTCTCGATAAATATGGTAGGGAGGATAGTGGGTATCGGCCCACAGTTCAAAGCCCAACGCCACCGCCCTGATGCAAAAATGCCGGTCTTCTCCCCAAAAGGAAACATTATAAATTTCTGCAAAGGAAACCCCTTTCTCCATGGCCCTGCGGCTTATCAGGGTGCATGCCCCTAGTCCACCTACCTGATATATTCCGGGCCTACGCAGCTTACTGATAAATTCATCAATTCGCTTATTGGCCGCCTCCGGCCCCAACTGCTCATGCCGCTTAAATTCGTATAGGGTATAATGATCCTTTACCCACACCTGGGGCAGCTCCATTACTCCTGGCGACCACCTGGTCCAAAAGACTTCAGAGATAATGTCCTTTTCTAAAGAGATCAGATGGGCTAAAGTTTTTGGATGCAGAACAATGTCCGAGTCAATTAAAAACAGATAGTCATAGCCTTGTTCCAGGGCATGCTGGATAAATTGATCTTTAAAACAGGCTACTTTCCAAACTAGACTCTCATGCCACTTGTGAAAACCCTCGTCACACAGATACTGGCCTTGGGACTCTGCCTTCCAGATTATGGTCCCCTCACTATAGGCCAAACTAAACCCATTGAGGAGGTTACTTGATTCCTCTGTCACATTATCATCGTAAAACAGAAAATCAAGCCTGTGTATGCCCCGCTCTAAATTTTTCAAGCCATATAAAAACTCCTTTAATATGCTAGCCTTTTGCCTGACAGGACTGGCAAGTAAAACTTTTTTTTTCACAATATGCCTCCCCCTCAACTCCAATTCTGCTGCCATTCTTTTGCTGATAACCTTTTCTGTAACCTGATGTTTATTCTTTTGGACCCAATAGGAAAAAAAGATGTTAATATTAGCTAGCGGGAACAAATAATGTATAGACATAACCTTGAACACTAGCTAAACACCGCGGCAGGTTATGGGCTTCATTTTTAGTAATTAGGCAAAGACTGACTGTCCCCATGTCGTTCTCCTCTTAGTAAAAAAAACTTATTATTCCCTTACTATGCTATGCCTGACAAAAATAAACTGTGCTATGCCAACAATGCTTAATGTTATGAAAGATATAAAATAGGCTAAAGGCTTAGTTCAAGTTAGGCCCTGCCTTCATATACTAAAACTGTAAGAGGAATAAACTATAGTTATCTAAAAAGGAGGGTTAAATTATGCCTACACAATTATTTAGACTTGCCATCACTGCTGACACAACAACAACCACTGACACCAATCCAGATGTATCGAGGTACTTTTATGATTTAGCTGCCGGTGACAGGGATACTGCAACAGACACCTTAACTGTTCTAGCCAGCAAATTTCTGGATGATGCTGGCATCGGAGTTCCCGCAACCGGCCTAGAAACTGTAGCAGCAGATAATGGCTACTATTCACTATTTATCAACGGTGTGCTGCAGCAGACCAGCTTGTTTACTCCCAGTGCCGCCCAGCTTGTAGTTACCCAAGTAAACACAATTCCAGTTAGCGCTCCTATTACCTTTGTCGTAACTAACTTCGCCCCTACTTCTACTTCTACAACTACAGTCGACACATAATAGCAGCCATGAAATGCAAATATAAGAAGGATGTGCAGGGTGCGCATCCTTCTTATATTTATTAGCTTCTTATTTGTTCCATTTCTGCCTTTATTAACTCACTAAAGGGGTATTGCCGCTGCCCTATTGCTAACTGATCTAAGGCATAGCTTTGGCAAATACGGAAAAATAACGGCAAAACTGTTGCTGTCCCCCTTTCTTCAGCTAACCGTCTCTCTGCTTCTGTTTCCTTTCCTGTTAGCCAGAAAATGCTGATAATGTGTGCAAAGGCAATGGGGTAACTAGTCTCGTCCTCGCCGATGTTGGTGAAATATGCTAAAGCTTGCTCAAACTGCTGGTTTTTAAAGTGTAAGACCCCTTGGATATAATTATTAAACACCTGATGACAACTAAACAGGCTGCCTTCCAAAACCCAAATTTTCCCCCCTAAAAAGTCCCTCACTTCGGTAGGATTTTCCAGAGACAGTTTCATTATTTTTGCCTGGACATGGTGATCCAGCGGTTCCCATTGCAGTGCTCCCAGATAGGCGGATAAAGCCTCTTTCTTTTTCTTTGCATTGGCATAAAAGTCACCTATTTCCCCATGTATCTTGGCCCAGGTCATCATCTGAGGGACGTTATCCCCTATGGTGTCAATGGTGCGTTCATTTATGTTGCTTTTGGTCAGCCCTAAACTATGGTGGAAGTTCAGTAAGGCTTTGCTTGGTTTCGTCGATGCCGGCAAAGCCTTTGCTTCAGCTCCACCATCTTTTATTATGCTGGGATGCACCCTATCTATCCATTTTTTGGCTTTTTTGATAAAGCCTTTTGACCACAGCAGGTTTTCCAGCAATCCTAATGGCTGAGATCCCCCTAGCTCCATCAACTGTTGGGCTGTTTCTATATGGTCATGGTGCAGCAATTGCCAGATGATCTTTTGTTTAAACTCCAACTGCTTTTGCTTATCTGAAATTTCTCGAAAAATCATGGCAATAGTTTGGCAATGATTTTTCTTTGCCCAAATTTCTGCTAATTTAATATTTTGCTCTGCTTTCTCTCCTTGGAGTAGTAAAGGCAGCAATATCCGTGCTTTCTCCACCTCTTCCATCCGCAAGAAATTTTCCTGCACCCTAAAAGCAATTTCATATTCCTGTTGGGCAAGTGCCGGATAGCGGGAGCTTTTCCCGGTAAGCAGCTGATGGAGCAAGTGGTAGAGGTCTTTGAGCTGATTATCCACCCCTGTTGTATCATCCATTTTCTTTAATAGCTGTTCAGCTTGTTGCCACCGGTTAGCATACCAGCAGCTTTCAATTCGTTGTAATAAGATATGATGGTAGAAAGGGCTTTCCTTAGCTACTGCCGAATAATAAAGCTCTGCTTTAGCCTCTTCTCCCAGCATCAGATAACAACAATATTTAATACATTCTGTTTGCTCACTTTTACCCAAGGAGGATTCAAGATACTCCAGCTGAGCTAAAACTTGGGCATATTGACGTTCTTGAAACAGAATATCCATCAGCAGCATCAGCTGTTGAAAATCATTTTGCTCTTTTGCTGCCTGGAGGAAATTTCCCAGCACTTCAGCGGTGCCTAACTTTTTGATTAGTTCCTCTATTTTAGCTAAAAGTTTTTGGCTGGACTTGTTTAACAGATACGCTTGCCGGTAATGATGAAGGGCTTGCCGGTAATTAAATACCTCCTCATGAATCTCTCCCAATATTTCTAAAATAATTGGGATGCTGATCTCCGGCCTAGGCATCATTAAACTAGGCTGCTCTCTTATTTTGATGCTCCTCTCCAAATCTTGGATAGCCTCTCTATAATGCCCAAACTGCTTGTGCAGCTCGCCGCGCAAAACCAAGAGGTCGGTATAAAAAGAGAAGTATTTTATGCCTTCCTCCAAGACCGCAAATGCTTCCTTATGCCGTTTAAGGGAGATAAGAGCCCAGCTTAAGCATTTATACAAGTGGGGTGCGTATAAATAATCCAAATTTACTTTGATGCGGGCTTTTTGCAAATAGGCCGCACTTTCTTTGTACTTCTTTTGGTTTAAAAGCTCTATGCCATACATGTATTGCAGGAAGCTGTCCTCTGGGTGTTCTTTAAGTTCAGCCTCTAACAACAGGGCGTTAGCAGCAGCTTCCCTGGCTAAGCCGGAGTCAGCCTGTTGAACAATTCTGATCCCTGCATCTTTAATGTTGGTTAAGAGCTCATCTGGAATTCTTGCATATGCTTTATACTGATAGCGATACTCCCCCCGGTTTCGCACCAGGCGCAATGACTGAACAGGAGAAGAGACCCGGTAATTTTTTCTGGGCATATCCAAATAGAGTAAATATCCTTCCACATTAGGGTTGTCTAAGAGAGGACTAATCAATGCTAATTGTTCCTTAGAAATCATCTCGTTTGCCTGGAGAAACAGGGCCCATCTCCCTGTGGCCTGCTCTAGGCAAAGATTTTTAGCCTCACTATAATTGTTATACCATTTTATCTGATAAACTTTAGCACCAGCTTCTTTTGCCAGGGCAATTGTTTGATCCCTTGAGCCTATGTCCACTACTATTATTTCGTCCACAAGCTCTTTTAGATTATCTAAGCAATTAGCCAAGTGCTTTTCATCATCCTTGGTAATCATACACAGACTTAAGCGCTTTTTCTCAGTCATGGTTCAAGCTTCACCTCCCGTAAAAATTCAGGTATCCATAATGAAGTATAGAATTCAGTATTCAGTAGTCAGTAGTCAGAATTCAGAATATTATGTTTTGGTATTTTTTAACGTCTTATATCTTTTTCTACTGACTTCTGACTCCCTGCTCTTAAGTATTTCTTCCCAGCCTCCTCATATTCTCCCAACAGATAGTAGATGTCCCCCACCCTTTGGAGCACTTCTTTATCCTCCGGCTGTGCCTCCAAATAAGCCTGATAGATAGGGATGGCTTGCTGCCACTGAGCTTGTTGATATAAGAGGGCAGCATAATTATATAAGATATCTTGGTCTTGTGGGCTCAGTTCATACCCTCGTTGAAAATAAACATTTGCACTCTGCCAATCCTCCACTTCATAAAGCAGTACCCCAATCTGGTTAAAGAGATGAGGATTGCCAGGTTCTTTCAGCAATTGCTCCAGTTTTCTTTCTAAATCCTCAATAATGTGCACTATCTCCACCTCTCAATTCAGCTATTCCTGACCAGGTTTAGTATCCAGTTCTTCTAACAAGTCTTCTAGAGGTCCTATGGCGTCTTCTAAATGAACGGCTACACTCTGACAAACAACATTTAAATGGTAGAAAAAATCATGCTGAATCTGAAAAATCTCAGTAATTTTCTCCAGCGTATCAATAAGCCCTACCCGATTCATGAGATAAAAATAAATAAAGATAACTTGTTGGTTAAAGCATCGATATAAATCATCAGCAATAAAAAGTTGATAAATATTAAGATTTTTTTGGTAGGCTTCTTCAAGGGTATCCCTATACTTCTCCTGGTCTTTTTCTTGAGATAAGCGAATCATTTCCTTGCATGATAACTTGCTTTTGGCCGCCACCTGACTAAGGTTGCGAAACAAACCGATATTTTCTGTTAAACTTTGGGTAAATTTTCCTAAGCCTTCTTTTCGTTCCGCCTGACAAATCCTATGTTTATTGTCGTTAATAATCTTATAAACTGGATGGGGGAATGACTGGGTGCAATATTTTTCTATCACATCCGCTAATTTTTCACAGATGGCGCCCTTGATTTTTGCTCCGCCCTCGGTGGCATTAATGATTGTTTTCTGGGAGTGGGCAGCAATTTTCCGCTCTAATCCTTTTCTAAAATCCACCCACAACTGGTTGGAGGGGATCATGGTTCCTTCATTGCTCTCCACATACACCATTGGCTTTGACTTTAAAGCCTCCCTTGCCTGCTTGCCCTTCTCTTCAAAATAGACCGAATCTTTACTGTGACAGACACCTTCAGAGCCATAGGCATAATCCTGCCCCACAAAAACGATGGGATTTGCCCCTAAGGTTGCAGCAATTTCCATGGCTAGATGAGATACATTAGCTCCCGCATCTAGGGCACTGCCATCGCCCAGGTGTTTATTTATCCATTGATTGATTGCTTCCCGGCGGCGAAAGATGGGGATTTTTGCCCCTGGAAAAGAGGGAAACACTTGCTTATCCACTAATCCTAAGCAGAGTAAAGCCATATCCTCAGGATGCTCTGTGTTTTCAAAATGAAAAGTATAGGTGTTTTTTGTCCGTTCAATAATGGTATAAATATGGGGCTTAATCTTATTTTTCCTTAACGGAACAATGGCTGATTCGGTGCTGATGATTAATCCTTTGTCTTGAATTTTCTTTAGCTCCTGGATATTTTTATCCAAAGACGGCCCATTGGCGATAATAAATGCCGGCACATCCTTGTATTTATCCTGCAAACAGCTGAGATGGGGATTTTGGGCCACTTCTTTAATGTTGGCCAATAAATTATGGAGGCCGATGAGATTATCCTGATGGTCGTTCCCAATGTAAAAGACAAATAGTCCTAATTGGGAAAAGATATGCCGATGGATTTTTAGATATTGGGCTTTAAAATTTCGCTGGGCAATGGGGGTGAAAGCGAGGGCAGGAGCAGTACAATTAGCAAGAACAATACTAAAAAACAACTGGTCAAAGGCTTTGGCAAAACAATCCACATCGCCAACAAGAATAGCTATTTTTTGCGTTTTAATAATCGGCTCTAAATCAAAATAGTATAACATTGCTGTAAATAGATAAATATTCTCCTCAAACAGGACTACCAGGGTATGGGGCTGTTTTTGCTTAAATAGCTCAAATAAAGGGTACCCAAAACCACAGCCGAACATAAAAATAGACCCTGTCCCCTTCGCAGCAACAGTCTTACACCATTGCTCCGCTTCTTGGATGGGTCGTCTGCTGGTGACCTGAAAGCTGCTATTATCTTCATGATAGCTGCAAATGGGAAAGCCTTCTTCGTTATAGCTCACATGTACTTTCCCCCAGAGCTCTTTTTCACTTATTTGCAAGACAACTTCCCTTAGCCAGGGAGTTAAGAGTCCTAAATTTTTTTGAAACATCTCCTCTATTTGATTTGCTTTGGCTGCCAATTTTAATCACATCCCTCACGCCATTGTTCTGCCAAAGGGTAAACAGTATACTCCAACACATCTGTCAACCCGACAACATCTTGATTTTTTATACACCCACAGAGATCCCGGAGCACCGGGGTTATTTTACCAAGCTTACTTCCAGAACCTTCTGCATAGTGCTGAAACTCCAACAGGGATTCCAAGTCAGCCATAGCGTTGAGAAAGTTATCTAAACCAAGCTGATCATTGCCTTTTCTAAAATGCTCAATGGATGCACGCAAAGAGTTTTGAAGTCTATCACTTTTTTTCTGGAATAAAGTTAACTCTTTCATCACTGTTTTCCCCTTCATCAATCAATTCTTTCCAACCACAGTGTTGATATCTTTCCATGTTTAATAGGGTATAAAATACTGTGGACTGCATTCTGGCGTCAAAAAAACTTACTGTATCTTGTTTTTCTCTTAGCTCCTCTTCACTCCAAAAAAGCCTACTTAAGCCAAATGCGTCCCTGTTGATTTCCGCCAGCAGCTGCTTTATCTCTATAATATGTGCAGTATAATGACATACTGCCAGCACCCGCTCTTGCAATTCTTTGGAATAAAGTTCATGGCCATGGTGGTTGTCTTCTCTGATTCTCATTTTCAAACCCTCTCTTTACCAGTTGTTAGTCCGTTCATCTACTCAATAATATCCCAGCTTACCGGTGTTCCTTTAATAATGTCTATTCTTGCCTTTTTACCAAGGACAGCTTTAAGATATTGAGGTTTAAGCCCATAGCCCGGCCTTATTGACCTGACGTTCTCTTCGGTAAATACTTCTCCTTTGTTAAGGTTTTTAACTACAAATAGCGAGCGAGAAAACTGTCTGTTTTCTTTCTGCTTATCTGTAAGTTCATAATTAACCCCACCTAGTGCCTGCTCAGCATCCCGCACCGATTGAACAAGCAGCTCAAACTCCTGCTTATCCAAAGAAAAGCCGGCATCAGGACCACCTATACTCTTATCCAGGATAAAGTGCTTTTCGATAACTTTTGCACCTAAGGCAACGGCTACTATAGGTACGGTTACTCCTAGCGTATGATCTGACAATCCTACTTCAACATTAAATGTTTCTTTCATATTTCGCATGGTCAATAGGTTTGCATCTTCGATTTTTGCCGGATAGAAAGAGGTGCATTTCAATAAAACAATTTGCTTATTTCCCACTTTTCTACAAGCCCGCACTACATCTTCAATTTCCCCAAGGGAGGCTATTCCGGTGGAAATAAGCACCGGCTTGCCTTTAGCAGCGATATACTCGATTAAAGGCAGATCGGTTATTTCAAACGAGGCCACCTTATAAGCAGATACATTTAATTTTTCCAATAAATCAACTGCTGTCTGATCAAATGGACTTGAAAAACAAATTAAATCTAGCTCTTTGGCATAATCCATCAGCTCTTTATGCCATTCCCAAGGGGTATAGGCTTCTTTGTATAAATCATATAAGGTTCTGCCATCCCAGATTGTTCCGCTCTTAATTCTAAAGTAATCATTGTCACAATCTATGGTGATTGTATCTGCAGAATAGGTTTGCAATTTTATTGCATCAGCACCTGATTCTTTGGCAGCTTTCATCGTCTCTTTTGCTATTTTTAAATCATGCCCATGATTTGCTGAAAGTTCAGCGATGATAAATACTTTTTTTGTAGTATCAAACTTATCAATATACATTTAACTACTCCTTATTGATGAATAAAACATATTTACTCATTCCATTGTTGTTTTCACAAAATACAAAGCCAGTTTTTTCAAAGAGCTTCTTTGATGCAATATTATTCTCCGATACAAAAGCGATAATATTCTCAACTTCATTTCTTTCATCACAAATAAGCTTTATACTTTGGTTTAATAATTTATCACTTAATCCTTTTCCAGTAATTGACTTGCACAAGCTAATGCTCACAATTGCAGCATGATTTTCTATCTTGTATCTCAACTGCCCTAAAAATCTATTTGTACCATCTGTTACAACATAAAATATATCATTATCTGAATTTATAATGTTTTTAAACCAAAGCACATGCTCGGCCCAGTAAATTTTATTTGGGTTAACAGAATATTTTCTAACATAGTCTTCATTTGACAATCGATAAACACCATAAGTATCTTTTTTTCTAACTTTCCTTAAAAAATAAACGCTCTCCATTAGTTGCTCCTACATAAAAAATTAATAATCCTATTAGTCCCAAGCCCATCAACAATTTTTTTATACTTACAAACCAGTTGATTTCTAATTGCTACATCCATCAGTTTCTCAAATTCCCTTTCTACTTTTACTGTAAGCAAGACATCATCATGCTCTAGCACAGTTTCAACTAAACTTAATTCTTTTAACCCAGCTATGTTATTACTTTGATTTTCCGCAACCTTAATGGGGATAAATGGAGTCTGGGTGGCTAACAGCTCGTAAATTGTTTGACCTGCTGCCGTTATAGCTAGGTCAGACTTTAGCATGATGTTTCTCATTTCCGCTGCATTTACATTGTGATAAACATAGATGTTCTGTAGTTTATTTTTGTTAATTCCCCTCAAGTTATTATTTGCCTTGCCGATTACTACGTGGAAAATAAGCTCCGGATAGCTGCTGCACAATTGATTTAATATGGCAGGTGTTATATTGCGCAGATCTGAACCCCCTAACGTAATAAGAACTTCTTTTACTTTTGTGTTAACGGTTGCTCTCTTCACATTGATAAAGGGGTTCCTAATAATAATGTACTGAGAGCCTAGCAAATAACAGTTTTCATCTCTGATAGGATACTTAACATTCTCAGTACTAAGAGAAGGATTAGCAATTATGCCCTTTGGATATTTGATCCTGGCAAAATCATCAATAAATAAGCATTTTCGAGCCTTGGCCGAGATGACTTGATAAAAATCTTCCCCAGCTAAATATGAATCTACAATGCAATAGTCAGTCTTTTTTATATGTTGATATAAAAAATCTGCACTTAGCCAGTTGAAAATCTTCACATTTTTATAATTGTTAATATCTATTTCATGTGGGAGGCCATTTATTATAAATTCAACCTCAATGCCCCTACTGGCCAATTCATCATACAAGGAACTGCATCTGGAAATATGCCCTAGCCCCAACTGATTGCCGCCTTCAGTAAAAATCAAAACCTTCATTTTTTTCATCCTTTGTCCCTTTGTTTTATATGGGCATTGATCATGAATAGGCTCGGCTTTTGTCTAAATAGATCAAGGATATCATCCAGATAAAAATCATGACAGCCCTGATAAAGCCTGTTGTATATTCTTTTGATTAGTTCAAAGTCCTCTGCAGTGTCCAAGGTCCATCGATATCTAGAATAATCAATGTCTTTTCTATACCAGTATACTTTTTTACTAGTTTCATATATGTAGGGCGTAACATGCTCTCTTTGATATTTTTCTTTAGCATTATTAAAGGCTTCTTCTAATACCATAAACGAAAATACCTCCGTGTCTAATCCTCTGGGGTAAGTTCTTTGAGTAAGATCAGAACCGGCATTGGTTACCAGATCATATTGTTTACCTAGATAAAAGCCGACTATTTCATCCACTACCTTTGGATCAATTAAAGGGCAATCGGAGGTAATTCTGACTACAACATCAACATTATGTTCTTTAGCAGCACAGTAGTAGCGGCTAAGAACATCATCCTCACTTCCCCGAAAGAATTTGACACCTAATTTAATTGCTATAGCTTTGACAATATCATCTCTTTCATGAATTGTTGTTGCAACAACTATATCTTCAATCAGCTTAGACTGTATTACCCGTTCAATTACATGCGCTAGCACAGGTTTTCCTTTGATGTCTTTCATTACTTTGCCAGGTAGTCTTGTTGAGCCCATCCGGGCTTGGATAATCGTAGCAATTCTCATAGTATCCTCTACTTTCGATAAAAAGCTATCACTTTAGTTACTGCCGCTATCACATCAGCCACATCATCAGCTGTCATCTTAGGGAATAGTGGTAAAGTAATCATTTCAGCATACAGTTTTTCAGCCTTTGGACATATCCCCTTTTCATAGCCTAACTCTTGGTAGTAAGGATGATAATAAACAGGGATATAGTGGACATTGACGCCAATATTTTCTGCTTGGAGGGCTTGAAAAATTTCTTTTCTGGCAACTTTCAATAAATCAAGCCTTAATCTAATGATATAAAGATGCCATCCTGAATTTGAATAGCTAGCTTCATGGGGTGTGGCAATCTCCCTTATTGCTTTAAATGCTTCATTATACTTTGCAACTATTTCTCTTCTTCTTGTTATGAAATTATCCAGCCTATCCAGCTGGCTGCTGCCTAAAGCACATTGCACATCGGTAATTCGGTAGTTATAGCCTAAATACCGCTGTTCATAATACCAAGGCCCATGGTTTTGGGTAAGGTAAGTTTCATTTCTAGTAATTCCATGGGTGCGGAATAATAGCATTTTCTGATACAGCTCTCTGTTGTTGGTAGTGATAACGCCGCCTTCTCCAGTAGTGATGGGTTTTACCGGATGAAAACTAAACTCTGTCATATCAGCCAGTGAGCCAACTTTTTTTCCCTTATATTCACTGCCTAGAGCATGGGCAGCATCTTCAATAATTAAAAGATTATGCCGATGTGCTATTTTGCTAATCTCATCCATATCCACCGCTTGACCGGTAAAATCAACAGGGATAATTGCTTTCGTCTTACCCGTAATTTTCTTTTGGATTTCCTTAGGAGCAATGTTATAGGTAAGGGGATCAATATCTGCAAATACCGGAGTGCCCCCTTGGTATAAAATACAATTAGCTGATGCTGCAAAAGTCATGGGGCTGACAATCACTTCATCCCCTGTACCGATTCCTGCAGCAAAACAGGCCATGTGAAGAGCTGCAGTTCCGCTGGCCACAGCAACTGCATATTTAGCCCCAACATAATCAGCTACTTTGTCTTCAAAGGCTTTAACCCATGGCCCGGTGGTTAAATAGTCACCCTTCAGTACATTTATAACCGATTCAATATCCCCCTCATCAATCCACTGTTTTCCGTAGGCTAAGCAACTTTCCCTTGCCGGCCTCCCGCCATCTATTGCCAGTTTTTCCATGTCATTCACCACAATTCTAGTTATTTCCAAAGCCTAATTTTGCCAGTTGTTCCCTTAATCCTGGAATATCCAGCCACTCTATATTGTTGCCTGAATGATATTCAAAGCCTTTTTCAATTAACTTGCCTCCAGATGTAAAGTGTTTCTCAAAATCCCACCATTCAAAATGGGGATAAATAATATAGTGATTTTCATATTCGTAAGTAGTTCTTGAATCATCTTTTGCTATCATCACTTCATGGAGCTTTTCCCCTGTTCTCACTCCTACTTCTTTCAACTTTACATCTTCTTTTAATGCCTTGGCTAACTCTATAATTTTAAAGGATGGTATTTTAGAAATGTAAGTCTCTCCTCCCTTTGACTCATTTAATGCTTTTAACACCAGATTTACCCCTTCTTCTAAGGTAATCCAGAACCTGGTCATGGCAAAATCTGTGATGGGCAATTCATCTATTTCATTATTTAACAGTGTTTTAAAGAAGGGAATTACCGAACCCCTGCTGCCGGCCACATTTCCGTAACGTACCACTGAGAAGACCGTACCTTCTTCTCCCCGATAGGCATTAGCAGAGATGAAGAGCTTATCGGATACTAATTTAGTGCCGCCATAAAGATTTATTGGGTTAACCGCTTTATCAGTGGATAAGGCTACTACTTTTTTTACCCCACAATCTAAAGCAGCATCTACAACATTCTGTGCTCCATGAATATTAGTTTTTATTGCTTCAAAGGGATTGTATTCACAGACAGGTATCTGTTTCATGGCAGCTGCATGAATAACATAGTCTACTCCTTTAAATGCTCTGTACAGCCTTTCCTTATTTCTCACATCACCAATAAAAAATCTCAGTTTTGATGTTTTATTAGGATATTTCTGCAAAAAATCTTTTTTCATCAAGTCTTGCTTGAATTCATCCCTAGAATAGATGATAATTTTTTTCGGCTCATATAGTTCTAAAATCATTTCAGTAAACTTTTTACCAAAGGATCCCGTTCCACCTGTAATTAGGATAGCTTTATTGTTAAGCATGGTTTCCTCCATCCACATATTTCTGTTATCGAATGCAAAACATCTCTTGATAGTTCGTTTAATAATATAATATGTAGCTGCAAAAATAGCGTTAACAGGTTATTAAATTATACCCATAGAACTATGTACCTTTTGATGCTCAATTGAATAGGATATATGGCTATTACTATACCTCTATTGGAGTGGTGGTTTTGCCCAGCAATGATTATCCCAAAATTGTCTGCTGTCTAACAGATAAAAACGGCAGCATCTTAGACCCATATGCGCCTGGCGCCATTATCTATAAAGAACTATCATCAACTAGGCATCGTTCTGAACGACAAGCTAAGCTTCCCCCAGGGGAGGTTCATCTTCAGCATCAAGTTGCCGTTTCAATTAAAGGATACATTGCTCTTTTTATTGACGGCAGCCCTTTAACCTCACCCATACCCTTTCACGCAGTTAAGCAGCTTTATCTCTATGCTCCCAAGGGGACAGCTTTATGCTTCAAGGTTTGGCACTTTAATTGCTGTGCTGGTCCTATTTTTCAAAAAAACAGGGTGTTAGATAAAATAAGAATCTTAATTAATATTGAGACAATCGTCGATTCTGAAGCTGAAGTACAACTGGTTGTCCCGGTAGTAAATTGCCCTCTTGAATTAATTGCAAGTTATTCCGATATTGATGCTGTTAAAGCCTGTGTCAAGGTCATCAAAATATTTGATTCCTGCCGGTTTCACAATGAAATCACTCTTTACTATGAAGAATTTCTGTTAAAGGCAGATGTCTATCAATATAATGCCTTATCTGATGGAATAAAGAAAACTTTTACCAATGCCGATGAGTTAATCCAGTATGGCGATAAGGGCATCCTAGACCCCAACGACGTTTCCTTTTATAACCTGTTCATTAACGGCGTGCTGCAGCCCAGCGTCAACTACAAAATTGTTTCAAAACTCCTAACCTTGGAAACAGAAGATGCTCCCTTAAAAGGAGCACCTATTATTATTTCTTTTATAAGCTTTAAGGGGATATTCAACGAGCTTATTACGGCAGAAACTTACCAGTATTATGCTGTTTCTGATGGTGTAAAGAAAAAATATACCGATGATGATGAAATAATAGCATATGGCAACCAAGGCATCCTGGACCCAAGTGATGTTTCTTACTACATTTTGTTTATCAATGGAGTTCCCCAACCCAGAACTAACTATCAGGTGGAAAAGGGGCTCTTAACGTTAACCACAGTGGATGTACCCCTAAAAGACTCACCGATTGTCCTGAAGTTTATCATGCTCAAAGGTGCACATAACCAGCTGTTAACGGCTGAGGTTTATCAATACAATACCCTGGGGGATGGAAAAATCTATACCAATCAAGATGAGTTAACCATGTATGGCAATAAGGGCATCCCTAACCCTAAACTAATTTCTTATCAAAACCTGTTCATCAATGGTGTACTCCAACCATCTGTAAATTACCTGGTGCAAACGGGTGTTCTCGCCTTGACCACCTCAGACCTTCCTCTAAAAGGCGGGCCAATTTCTCTTCAGTTTATCACTTCGTATTACTAAAATGCACCATAAAGCCCCTAGCTTCAGCTATGGGGATATGTGTCATCTCGTCAAACACCAATTTTTTTATAATAGTAGGCACTATAATCCTTTCAGGATTTGTGATATAATAGACATATCTTTTGTACATACATGTTAACTATTTTTTAAAAGAGGTGATTTAATGATTGAAAAGTTTAGACGAACCAAATTTTATAACGAACTGGTTTCACTAGCAGAAAAGAATAATTCTATTCTACCGGAAGCCTATGAAGATTATGATGCTAAAGTTGGCTTAAGAAATAGCGATGGGACCGGGGTATTAATAGGCTTGACAGAAATTGGTGATGTTAAAGCTTATAATCGTGGTCCTAACGGAGAAAGAATCCCCACGGAAGGGCAGTTGTTTTACCGAGGGATTGAAATTAATGACTTGGTGAAAGGATACCAACGGGAAAAGAGACATGGCTTCGAGGAAGTTTGTTACTTATTACTGTTTGGTGTATTACCAACAAAGTCTGAATTAGCCCGGTTTCAGCAGCTGCTGCGGGAAAACAGACCTCTACCCACCGGCTTTACAGAAGATATGATTTTAAAAGCTCCTAGTAATAACATTATGAATAAATTAGCCAGGAACGTGCTAACATGCTATTCCTATGATGATAATCCTGATGATCTCAATATCGGCAATGTCTTACGCCAGTGCATCGAATTAATCGCCATGTTTCCAACGATGATTGCTTACGGATACCAAGCTAAAGTTCATTTTTATGATAAAAAAAGCTTGTTTATTCATAAGCCCCAAGATGAATTAACTGCCTCGGAAAATTTTCTGCACATGATTCGCCTGGATAATTACTATTCTGAGCTGGAAGCTGAAGTTTTAGATCTAAGTCTTATGCTCCATGCAGAGCACGGGGGAGGAAACAATTCCACCTTTGCTACCCGAGTAGTTTCTTCAACAGCTACCGATACTTACTCAGCTATTGCTGCTGCTGTTGGTTCTCTAAAAGGGTCTAAACACGGTGGGGCCAACATTAAAGTAATGGAAATGGTTGAAGACATCAAGGCAAATGTTAAAAACTGGAATAACGAAAAGGCTCTGGAGGACTATCTAGCAAAAATCCTTAGAAAAGAGGCCTTTGATGGAAAAGGATTAATCTATGGCTTAGGTCATGCCGTCTACACTTTGTCAGATCCTAGAGCTATCCTATTAAAAGAAAAAGCTTATGCTTTGGCAGAGGAAAAAGGATTAGCTGAAGAATTTCAATTATACACCAGTATAGAAAAGATTGCCCCGGAGATTTTTGCACAACAAAAGAAAGATGCCAAGCTAATCGTCCCTAATGTAGATTTCTACTCCGGCTTCGTTTATCAAATGCTCAATATTCCCTTAGAGGTATATACGCCAATTTTTGCCATGGCTAGAGTATCGGGCTGGGCTGCCCACCTTATTGAAGAACTCGTCAGCGGTGGCAAAATCATTCGCCCTGCTTATAAAAATATTGCTGAGAAAATACCTTATACTCCATTGGCAGAGCGAGGATAAACGCTTTTCTTGTAAACATCTTGCCTTTAAATGATTAAAACCTTACTTTTCAGAAAAAATTTCCGAAAGTAAGGTTTTTTTATTTTTGCTAAAATTTCTTTTATACAGTATCATATTAGATAATACTATTTATAAAACCTTGATTTATGGGAGTTGAATTGATCTTTGAATAATGTAGCTGATTTCACCAGTTTAGGTATACCAAAATATTTAGTAACCAATTTAGCTAAAAACAATATAATAGCTCCAACAGTGGTTCAAGCTGAAGTAATTCCACACATATTAGATGGGAAAGATGTACTTGGTCAATCCCCCACAGGCACAGGAAAGACACTTGCCTATTTACTGCCGATTCTTTCTAAATTAGATCCACAAAGTAAAAGTGTACAAGCATTAATTCTTGCCCCAACTAGGGAGCTGGCAATGCAGATAACAAAGGTAGCTAATGAGCTAGTAAAGGATACAGAAATTCTGGCAGTACCAGTTCTAGGGGAAGCTAATACTGCCCGGCAGCTGGATGCAATTAAAAAGAAACCCCAATTAATAATCGGAACCCCTGGACGCATATTGGAGTTTATCCAGTTGCGCAAGATTAACTCCCAAACAATTAGAATCATAACGGTGGATGAAGTAGATAAAATGTGGACTAGTGGCTTTAAAGAAGAAGTGCTGGCCATCATTAAAACAACCCTTAGAGATCGACAGGTAGTGATGATGTCCGCCACAATTCCACCTGACCTAATCTTGAAAACTGCCAAGCTATTAAATAATCCTATTCAAGTTGGCATTGATCCAAGTAGAATTCCAAAGACAATAAAACATATCTTTTTCATGAGTGATGAAAAAAACAAAGCCCTTAACTTACAAAAGCTGATAACCTTCTATCAGCCTAAAAAGGCAATTATTTTTATAAACAGTAATGAAGGAATCCAGGCCTTTGTCCGGCGTTTTAATGACTTCGGTTTTAATACCGCTGGGTTACATAGCGATCTAAGGCAGCAAGAACGAAAACAAGTCCTGAGTGATTTTCATACTGGAAAATTTCAGCTGTTAGTAACCTCAGATTTATTTGCTCGAGGTATGGATGTAAAAGAAGTGGATATAGTATTTAATTTTGATCTGCCTAATGACGATGAGTATTATCTTCATCGTGTGGGACGTACCGGTAGGGCTGGCTTAGAAGGTTTAGCAATAAGTTTTGTAACCACAGCCCAAAAATTTATTATCAGTAAATATGAAAAAAAATTGCATATAAAAATTGAGGAGTATGGCATCAGCAAAGACCCCGAAAATCTAAAGGCTTTCCCCCTCAAGTTTAAACGAAAAGGCAAAGCGCGACAAGGGACGGTTCTCCGTTCAAGAGGCAAGACATAAGACACAAGAGGCAGGAAAATAAATAAAAGAAAAAAGCCCAAGAATGAATTCACTTCTTTCAAGGACCTTTTATATCTTTTGCCCGGCAATGTCCTACTCTCC
>Ga0208490_100388_pt1 | contig 29584 bp, 34 predicted proteins | sample SubbioAug_CSWold_FD_184818 | JGI IMG/M metagenome (GOLD analysis project Ga0208490, IMG submission 184818) | Serpentinite rock and fluid subsurface biosphere microbial communities from McLaughlin Reserve, California, USA - CR11Aug_CSWold (SPAdes) | ecosystem: Environmental > Terrestrial > Deep...
TTCGCCAACGGGCCTTCCAACAGCCGGAAAGCCAAGCAGGAAGCGGCGTGCGCTACTTCACCCGGTCAGAAGCGACCCACGGATCGGGCAGGAGAGCCAGAAAAACCTCGCGCCGGTCCTCAACTCCCCTCCACCCCCGCCGATGGGAGGTGCTGTCCGGGGGGAGCACCCAACGGACGGGGATCTGAACGGATTCGGGCCCCGATCACCACTTCAGGGAGGAACACGAAATGCGCATCAACCAGAACATCGCGGCGCTCAACGCCTACCGGAACCTGTCGACCTCGCAGGGCCAGATGGGCAAGTCGCTCGAGAAGCTGTCGTCCGGCTTCCGCATCAACCGGGCCGCCGACGACGCCGCCGGCCTGACCAAGTCCGAGGGCCTCCGCGCCGAGATCCGGGGTACGAACCAGGCTGTCCGCAACGCCCAGGACGGGATCAGCCTCGTCCAGACGGCGGAGGGCGCCCTCAACGAGGTGCACTCCATCCTCCAGCGCATGCGAGAGCTGGCGGTCTCGGCTGCGAACACCGCCACCAACGACGGCGTCGCTGAGCAGGCCGAGGTGACCGAGCTCCTGTCGGAGCTCAACGCCATCGGCACCCGGACCGAGTTCTCCGGTCAGCAGGTGTTCAACGGGGCGGCACGCACCTTCCAGGTCGGCGCCAACGCCACCGACACCATGTCGGTGACCATCGCAGCACTCTCCTCCACCTCCGTCGGTGGTGTGGACATCTCCTCGGTGAACGTCGACACCGGCGCCGCCGCTGCGATCACCACGCTGGACAGCGCCATCGCGGGCGTCTCCACGCAGCGCTCGAACCTCGGTGCGACCCAGAACCGGTTCGAGCACACCATCGCCAACCTGCAGGTGGCGAGCGAGAACCTGTCCGCCTCGGAGTCCCGCATCCGGGACACCGACATGGCGGCCGAGATGGTGTCCTTCACCCGCTCCCAGATCCTGCAGCAGGCCGGCACCGCCATGCTGGCCCAGGCCAACCAGGTCCCGCAGTCGGTCCTGTCGCTCCTGCGCTAGGAGCACTGAGCTCGACTCCGGGGAGGGCCGGCCCCCTGGCCCTCCCCGGACGAGCACCCGCGTGAGCTGATCGGAGCAGGAGGCGAGGTGACATGGGAGGCATGAGCATCGACGGCCTGGTCACGGGCCTCGACACCTCCAACCTGATCCGCCAGCTCATGCAGGCGGAGCGGGCGCCGCAGCGCCAGCTGCAGACCCGCCAGAGCCAGCTGCGGGACACGGTGAAGCTGTTCACCGAGCTCAACGCCAAGTTCAAGGCGCTCGGCGACGCCGCCGCCAAGCTCGACGCCGTCACCGACTGGCAGAAGCGCTCGGCCACCTCGAGCGACGAGGCGGTGGTGACCACCAAGGTCACCGGCACGCCGGCCCCGGGCACGATGGCGTTCACGGTCACCAGCCTCGCCGCCACGCACACGGTGATCTCCCCCACGGCAGTCGCCGCCGGCGACCCGATCACCGACGGCTCCGACCTCGTCGTCAACGGGGTGACGATCACCGCGGCCGACTACGGCACCGGCACGGTCTCCGACGTGGCGAGGGCGATCAACGCCGCCGACGCCGGCGTCGTCGCCACGGCCGTGCAGACCAGCCCCGGCCAGTACCGGCTGCAGCTCTCGGCGAAGGAGAGCGGCGCCGCCAACGTCTTCACCGTCAGCGGCGTCGGGCTCGACGGCTCGGCGGTCGTGACGCAGGGCTCCGACGCGTCGATCACGGTCGGGACCGGCCCCGGCGCCTACACGATCTCCTCAGCGACCAACACCTTCGGCGACGTGATGCCCGGGCTGTCGTTCACCGCCGTCGCCCTCGGCCAAGCCACCGTCAGCGTGGCCACCGATGGCGAGGCGCTCGCCGATGCGGTCGACGCCTTGGTCAAGGCGATGAACGACGTCCACGCCTTCATCGCCGATCGGTCGAAGTACGACCAGGCATCGAAGAAGGGCGGTGCGTTCCTCGGCGAGTCGATGCCGGCGATGCTGCGCACGAAGCTCGCCAACGCCCTCATCGACCCGGTGACCGGATCGGCCCTGGTCGGCAAGGACCTCGGCATCGAGACCGACCGCACCGGCAAGGTCAGCTTCGACCGGGCGAAGTTCCTCGCCGCCCACGCCGACGACCCGGCCGCCGTCGAGTCCTTCTTCGGCGCCAACGGCGCCGGCACCGCCGACGACGGCGTCGCCGAGCGCATCTCCCGCTTGACCACCGAGTCGACCCGACTCAACACCGGCACCATCTCCTCGTTCATCGCCGGCCGCGAGGAGCAGATCCGCCAGCTCGACGAGCAGATCGAGCGCTGGGACGTGCGGCTCGAGCTGCGGGAGACGGCCCTTCGACGCCAGTTCTCCAACCTCGAGACCGTCCTCGGCCGCTTGCAGCAGCAGGGCCAGTGGCTCGCCGGCCAGCTGGCCAGCCTGCAGCCACGATGACCGAACCCACCCGCACCGCCACGGAAGGCACCGCACCCATGAACGCACTCGTCCGCGACCGCTACCTCGGCGACACCGTCGCCACCGGCTCGCCCCAGGTCCTGCTCCTGCGGCTGTACGACCGCCTGGTCGTCGACCTGCAGGGTGCCGAGCAGGCCATCGTCGAGCGTCGCCTCGATGTCGCCAACGAGCTCCTCGGGCACGCCCAGGACATCCTCATCGAGCTGCGCGCCACCCTGCAGGTCGACGCCTGGGAGGGCGGTCCCGGCCTCGCCGCCCTCTACGACTTCTGCCGCGCCGAGCTCGTGCAGGCCAACCTGGCCAAGGACGCCGCCCGCACCGCCGGCGTCCGCTCGCTCCTCGAGCCCCTCCGCGACGCCTGGCGGGAGGCGGCCCAGCAGCTCGTGGCCGCCCCCGCCGCCAGGACCTCGCTCAGCGCATGAGCACCGCGGCCGGCTGGGCGGCGTACCTCGACTCCCTCGAGGAGGAGGCGCGCCTCGTCGCCCGCCTGGCCGCCGAGCAGGACGCGCCAGCAGCCCGGCCGTTCCTCCCGCCAGCCCACCTCGGCCCGCTGCCGAGCGAGCTCGCCGACCGGGCACGGGACGTGCTGGCCACGCTCGGCGATGTGTCGGTGGTCTTGCGGTCCGAGCTGGACGCGACGGGCGAGCGCCTGGCCGAGCTCGGCCGCCACGACGTGCGCGGCCCGAAGCCCCCGTCGTCGGTCGACCTCCAGGCCTGAGCGGAGGCGTCGCGAATTTCGTCGCTCCGTGACAGCTGGTGTCACGGAGCGACGAAATTCGCGGTCGGGGCTCAACATCGCGGCGGCCCGGCCGATCGTGAGACCTCGCAAGGAATGCGCGATCGCTGCCACGGACCGGCGGCTCGTCGAAACCGACCGAGGAGACCTCCGCGTGCAGGACCTTGCTCTCGGCGCGCTGCACGGCGCACTGCGCGGCCTCAGCGCCCGCCAGCGCGTCATGGCCGACAACGTCGCCAACGTCGAGACCCCGAAGTTCCTCGCCACCAAGGTGGACTTCGAGGACAGCCTGCGCCAGGCCGTCGCCGCCGGCGATCCGCTGGGCCGCATCGACATCTCGAGCCGCCACTCCGTCGCCCCCACCGGGCCCAACGGCAACAACGTCTCCCTCGACGACGAGATGCTCGGCCTCGTCGACACCGGCCTGCGCTACCAGCTCGCCGTGGAGGGCATGAACGCCAAGTACCGGCTGCTGCGGACGGCGATGGGCCGATGAGCTCGGTCTTCTCCGCCCTCGAGTCGTCCCGAAACGGGCTGTCGGTCTACAAGACCTGGCTCGACGCCATCGCCGACAACATCGCCAACGTCAACACGGTCCGTCCCGCCGGCGAGGACGCCTTCGCCGCCCGCTACGTCGTCGCCGAGGCCGTCGACTACGGGAACGCGGCGGCGCCCGGCGTCGGCAACGGCGCCCGGGTCAGTCGGGTGGCCTTCGGGCCCAGCGAGGGCCGTGCGGTCTACGCACCGGACCACCCGTACGCCGACGAGGAGGGCCTGATCCGCGTGCCGGACATCGACATGAACGAACAGATGACCTCGCTGATCGTCGCCCAGCGCAGCTACCAGGCGAACATCTCCGTGGTCGAGCGGGCCCGGGCCGCCTACGAGGCCGCCCTGCGGATCGGGAGCCGTTGATGGCGATCGAAGCCGTGACCGGGACGGTCGCCAGCGCGGTCGGACGCACCGCCACCGCGCTGCCGTCGCTGCCGGCCACCGACGCGGCACCGTCCGCCCCGTCGGGCGAGGGGTTCCGCGACCTGGTGGTCGGCGCCCTCGACGACCTGCAGGGCCTGCACGGCGCGGCCGACAACCTCGCCATCCAGGCCGCCACCGGCGACCTGGCCGACGTGCACGAGTACACGATCGCCGCTACCCAGGCGGAGCTGGCCACCCAGCTCACGGTCGCCGTGCGGGACAAGGCCGTCGAGGCGTTCAACGACATCATGCGGATGCAGTTCTAGGAGCCGGCCGTGAAGATCGACGCCCGAGCGCTCAAGCAGCGCGCCCAGGAGATCTACGGCGAGTTCACCGCCGGCCAGCGCGCCATGGTCGTCGTGGCCGTCATCGCCCTCGTCGTGGGCGGCATGGCGTTCACCCGCTGGGCCGCCGCCCCCTCGTGGGTCCCGCTCTACACGAACCTCGAGGCCACCGAGGCCGCCGAGGTCACCCAGGAGCTCGACAGCATGGGCGTGGGCTACCAGCTCGCCGACGCCGGCACCACGATCATGGTGGGCCGCGATGCGGTCTACCAGACCCGTCTCGACCTCTCCGCCCAGGGCCTCCCCCGGGTCGGTGGCGACGGCTGGAACCTGATCGACCAGCAGGGCCTGACCACGTCGGAGTTCCGCCAGCGGGTCGATTACCAGCGGGCGATGGAGGGCGAGCTCGCCCGGACCATCGCGTCCATGGCGCCCGTGGAGACCGCCACCGTCCACCTGGTGATGCCCGAGGACGACCTGTTCTCCGGCGACGACGTGCACCCGAGCGCCTCGGTGCTGGTCGACCCGGCCGGGATCGGAGCCCTCGGCGCGTCCCAGGTGCAGGCCATCGTCCACCTCGTCGCCTCGAGCGTCGAGGGCATGACCCCCGAGTTCGTGACCGTCGCCGACACCGAGGGCCGGGTGCTCTCCACCGCCGGCGCCGACGGGGCGGACCTCGCAGCCGGCGATCAGCGGCTGTCGCAGAAGGCCACCTTCGAATCAGCGGTGGCCGCGTCGATCCAGGACCTGCTCGAGCCGGTCACCGGCCCGGGCCGGGCCAGGGTCGTCGTCTCCGCCGACCTCGACTTCGACCAGCGGGAGCGGGTGAGCGAGACCTTCGCCGAGCCCGGGACCTCCCCGATCGTGTCGGAGACCAACACCAACGAGACCTACGTCAACGGGGGCCAGATCGTCGGCGGCGTCCTCGGCCCCGATGCCCGTCCGGTGCCCGAGGGCGAGGCCAGCGAGTACGGCCGCGAGGAGGCGGCCCGCACCTTCGCCGTCGACAAGGTGACCGAGCAGGTCAAGGCCGCTCCCGGCAACGTGCAGCGCCTCTCGGTCGCCGTCCTCGTCGACGAGACCGCCGGCGTCAACACCGGCGAGATCGCCGACCTCGTCACCGCCGGCGCCGGCCTGGTCCCCGAGCGGGGCGACACCATCGAGGTGAACGCCATGGCCTTCAACGCCGACGGTGCGCCGGCGCTCGACGAGGGCACCACGGCCGGCGGCCAGGGGGACGACATGGTCCTGACCCTCGCCCGCACCGGGGGGGTCCTGCTCCTCGTCGCCCTCGTGCTGTTCCTCGCCTACCGCAGCGCCCGCCGCTCGACCCTGGCGAAGTACCCGGTGGCGATCCCGCTCCCCGACCCGGTCGACGAAGCGCAGGCGATCCTCGCCGGCCTGGCCGACGAGCTGGAGCGCGGCGAAGCGGCCGGCGAGCTCGCACCGGCCGAGCGACCACGCCAGCTCGTCCTGCAGGGCCAGATCGGCGAGCTGATCGACCGCCAGCCCGAGGACGTCGCCGCCGTGCTCCGCACCTGGCTCGCGGACCGGAGGGGCTGAGGTGAGCCGCACCGCCACCGAGCTGAAGGGCGCCTCGAAGGTGGCCATCCTGCTCATGCAGATGGGCCCCGAGCGTGCGTCCAAGGTCCTGCGCGAGTTCCGCGAGTCGGAGGTCGCCGAGATCATGGCCGAGGTCGCCCGCCTGCGCAGCGTCGACTCCCGCATCGTCGAGGACGTGTTCGAGGAGTTCGCCACCATGGCGGAGCAGAACATCGCCGTCACCAGCGGTGGCCTGGAGATGGCGCGGGCGCTGCTCACCGAAGCCCTCGGCGAGGACCGCACGAACGACATCCTCGGCCGGATCACCAAGGGCCGGCTCGACCTGCCCTTCGAGTTCCTGCAGCACGCCGACCCCCGCCAGGTGCTGTCGTTCCTCCAGGAGGAGCACCCGCAGACCATCACGCTCGTCCTCGCCCACATGCCCGTGGACCGGGCGGCGATGGTGATCGGGGGCCTGCCCGAGGAGCTGCAGCAGGAGGTGGCCGTGCGCCTCGCGACCATGGACCGCACCAGCCCCGAGGTGGTCGCCCACGTCGAGGCGGTGCTGGCCAGCCGGCTGTCCTCGGTGATCCAGTCGACCGAGATGGCCGAGGTCGGCGGCGTCTCCTCCCTCGTGGAGATCCTGAACCGGTCGGACCGCACCACCGAGCGCCACATCCTCGAGGGCCTGGAGATGGCCGACGAGGAGCTGGCCGACGAGGTGCGACAGAAGATGTTCGTGTTCGAGGACATCGCCAACCTCGACGACCGCTCCATCCAGCTCGTGCTGCGCCAGGTCGACGGCAAGGACCTCGCGGTCGCCCTCAAGGGCGTCCGCACCGAGGTGCGCACCACGATCCTGCGCAACATGTCCGAGCGGGCCGCGCAGAACCTCGTCGAGGAGATCGACCTGCTCGGACCGGTGCGCCTCAAGACCGTCGAGGACGCCCAGGGCTCCATCGTGCGGGTCGTGCGGGCGCTCGAGGAGTCCGGTCAGATCGTCCTCGCAAGGAGCAACGATGAGTTCATCGAGTAGCGCCGCGGCCGTGGGCACCGCGCCGGTGGCGGGCTGGGCTCCGTCGCTCGACCTCACACCGCGGGGGCTGTCGCGCTTCGACCCGGGGCGCGTGCAGCAGGCCGTGGAGGAGGGCTGGCAGGAGGGGTTCGAGGCCGGGCGGGCCGAGGCGGCTGCCCGGGCGCAGGAAGCCCTCGACACCGAGCTCGCCGTCATCCGCCAGCAGGCCGCCGCCGTCCTCGAGCGACTCGCCCGCACCGTCGACGACCTCGCGGCAGGCGAGCAGCGCGCCGCCGACGCGTTCAGCGGAGCGGCCGCCACGGCCGCCGTGGCGCTCGCCGAGGCGATCCTCGGCCGGGCGCTCGCCGACGAGGTCCTCGGCGCGACCGCCGCCGCCGAGCGGGCGCTGGCCGCACTCGGCGGTGACGCCGCCGAGGCGGTCCTTCGCCTCCACCCCTCCGACCTCAGCCTGCTCGGCGAGACCGCCACTGCCGTCCGGTTGGTGGCCGACCCGTCGCTCGCTCGGGGCGACGCGGTGGCCGAGACCCCTGATCGCACGGTCGACGCCCGCATCGCCACCGCGCTGCGACGGGCCCTCGCCGTGCTCGACGGCACCGAGGGCGCGGCATGAACGGGCTCGCGAGCCGGCTGGACGTCGCCGTCCGGGCGGCGGCGCCGCTCGTCGCCGGCCGGGTCCGCCGGGTCGTCGGCCTCCACGTCGACGTCGCCGGCATCGACGCCTCGATCGGCGACGAGGTCCTGATCGACGCCCCCGACGGCACGATGCCGGCCGAGGTCGTCGCCATCGGCGAGGGCACCGTCGTGTGCCTGCCCCACGGCCACCTCGACCGGGTCGCCGCCGGCACGCCGGTGCGCGCCACCGGCACGCGCCCCTCGGTGCACGTGGGCCCCGGCCTGCTGGGCCGGGTGCTCGACGGCTTCGGCCGACCGCTCGACGGTCGCCCCTTCGCGGGTGACCTGCAGCGCGTCGGCATCGACGGCACGCCGCCGCACCCCCTCCGCCGCCTTCCGGTCGACCGCCCCCTCCCCCTCGGCGTGCGGGCGCTGGACACGCTCGTGCCGTGCGGACGGGGGCAGCGCCTCGGCATCTTCGCCGGCTCCGGCGTCGGCAAGTCGAGCCTGCTCTCGATGATCGCCCGCGGGACCGCCGCCGACGTGACCGTCCTCGCCTTGATCGGCGAGCGCGGCCGGGAGGTGCGCGAGTTCCTCGACCGCGACCTCGGCCCGGAGGGCCTCGCCCGCTCCGTCGTGGTCGTGGCCACGTCCGACCAGCCCGCGCTCGTGCGCCTCCGCGCCGCCTTCACCGCCACCCGGATCGCCGAGGACTTCCGCGACCGCGGCCTCGACGTCGTGCTGATGATGGACAGCCTCACCCGCTTCGCCATGGCCCAGCGCGAGGTCGGCCTCACCGCGGGCGAGCCACCCGCCACCCGCGGCTACCCGCCGTCGGTGTTCAGCCTCCTCCCCCGCCTCCTCGAGCGCGCCGGCACAGGCGAGACCGGCACCGTCACCGGCCTGTACACCGTGCTCGTCGAGGGCGACGACCTGCAGGACCCCATCGGCGACGCCGCCCGCTCCATCCTCGACGGGCACGTCGTGCTGTCCCGCCGCCTCGCCACCGCTGGCCACTTCCCCACCATCGACGTCCTCGAGTCGATCTCCCGGGTCACCGGGGCGGTCACGACGCCGGCGCAGCAGGCGCTGGCCACCGAGGTGCGCGGCCTGCTCGCCGCGCTGCGGGACGCCCGCGACCTCATCGACATCGGGGCCTACGCGCCAGGCGCCAACCCGCAGGTCGACCGGGCCATCCGGCTGGAGGCGGCGATCACCGCCTTCCTGCGCCAGGCGATGGACGACCAGACCCCCGCCGACGGCGCCTGGGCCCAGCTCGAGCAGGTCCTGCGCAGCGACGACGCCGTGGTGCTGGCATGAGCCGCGAGGAGCGCGTCGCGACCGTGCTGCGGGTCCGCCGCGCCCAGGAGGCCGAGGCCGCCGGGGGCCTGGCCCGCGCCGGCGCCGCCGCCCGGGAGGCCGAGCGGGTGCTCGGGGCCCTCATGGCCCACTACGACCGCCACCGGGAGCTGGACCGGCGCGACGACGCCGTCCCGGAGCGGCTGCGCGACCGGGAGGTCCGGATGCTGCACGCCCAGGCCATCCAGCGGGGTCGGGCGCGCGTGCGTGAGGCGCTCGCCACGGTCGACCAGCAGCGCTCGATGCTCCAGGTCCGCTCCCAGGCCGTGCGGGCGATGGAGCGCCTCGAAGCCCGGATCCGCGAGGAGGAGGACGCCGAGCGCCTCCGCCGCGAGCGGCGCGACCTGGACGAGGTGGCCACCGCGCGCTGGTCGGCCCCGGACGAGGAAGGCGGGCGATGAGCGCGGCGTCCGCCGGCGTGGCCGGCATCCACGCCCGCATCGCCGGCATCGAGTCCCGCCTCGGCGTGCTGGCCACCGGCCGGGACCTGCGGGGCGCGGCCGCCTTCGAGCAGGTGCTCGCCTCGGCGACGACCACCCACGCCGGCACCACCCGGGCGACCGGGGCGACGGACCGGGCCGGCGCCCCGGCACCGCTGCGGCCCGCCGCCCCCGCAACCGCCGTGAGCACGTCGCTGGCGTCGGTGCCCTACGGCGAGCTGTTCGTCGAGGCCGGCCGGCGCCACGGCGTCGACCCCGCCCTGCTCGCCGCGGTGGCGAAGGTCGAGTCCGGCTACGACGTGCGGGCCGTCAGCCACGCCGGCGCCCAGGGCCTGATGCAGCTGATGCCCGGCACCGCCGCCGGGCTCGGCGTCGCCGACCCCTTCGACCCGGCCCAGGCGATCGACGGCGCCGCCCGGCTGCTGGCCGACCACCTGCGCCGCTTCGGGTCCACCGAGCTCGCGCTCGCCGCCTACAACGCCGGACCCGGGGCCGTCACCCGCCACGGGGGCATCCCGCCGTTCGCCGAGACCCGCGCCTACGTCCCCAAGGTCCTCCAGCACCTCCAGGAGCTGACGCGATGATCCCCACGACCCTTCCCCCGCCGGCGGCGCCGGCGGCCGTCGAGCGCGCGGGGGCGCGCAGCGCTCCGGGCGACGACGACTTCGATCGCGCCCTCGCGGGAGCCACCGGCCCCACGGGCGCCCCTGCGCCCGCGGGCGACCGTCCCGTGCGGGAGACCACCGGGGAGCGGCCGGATCGATCCGACGGCCCAGGCCCCGAAGGCAGCGAGCAGGCGCTCGCCGCCCTGCCCGCCGATGCGCCGGGGCGCGTCGTCGTGAGCGGCGACGCGCCCGACGCCCGGCCGGCCCACCGACTGGACGCGACGCCGGTGGCGGCGCCCGCCACAGATCCGACCACCGGCGAGGCGGCGCCCGGCGCAGATCCGGCCACCGGCGAGGCAGCACCCGCCGTGCCCGATGCCTCGGCCCCCGCCGACGGGGTCGGGCCGGAGGCGCCTGCCCCGGCCGGTGGCGACCCTGCCAGCACCGCGGCGGAGCCGCTCGCCGGCGACACGGGTCCCCAGGTGCCCGGCGATGCCGCCACCGAGGTGGCGACGGAGGAGAGGCCCGACCCGGAGACCGTCCGCCGCGTCGGTCCCGACCGCGCCGGGGACGTCGAGGGCCGCCCCGGCGACGAGGCCGCTGACGGGATGGGGACCCGGACCTCGCGCGACGGTGCCGCCGCCGCCCAGGGCACGGGACGTCCCGACACCGACGCCGACACCACGGTGCCCCGCGGGGCCGAGCGGACGACCGGGCCCGGGCCCGCGCCCGCGGCGCCCGGGCGGCCAGTCGCCGACGAGCACGCCGCCCGGCCCGCCGCGCCCCCACCCGACGTCGCGCCCCACCCGGCAGGCGTCGCCGCTGCCGGCGCGCCCCCGGCGTCCGCCCCGGCGGCTGCCGTCTCGAGCGCGGCGCCGGCCGCACCGGGCGGTGCACCTCCGGTGGTGGACCAGCTCGTCGCCCACGTCAGCCCGCTCGCCGGGGCGGCAGAGGGCACCCACGAGCTCACCCTCGAGCTCCGCCCCGCCGAGCTGGGGGCCGTCCGCCTCGAGGTCACCCTCGACGACGGGGTGCTGAGCGTGCGGGTCCACGCCGACGATCCGGCGAGCCGCCGCCTCCTCGCCCAGTCGCTCGGCGACCTGCGCCACGCCCTCGCCGACGCCGGCATCAGCGCCGGCTCGCTCGACGTCGGCGATCCGCACGCCGGCGCCGAGGCGCGCGGGCGCGACGGCGACCGCTCGTCCCCCGGCCGGGGCGGCGACCGCCCGCCCGCCGCCGACGACGCCCCCCGCCCCGCCCGTGGCCGTGCGAGCTCGACCTCCGCCGTCGACGTGCTGCTCTGAAGGAGGACCCGTGACCGACATCAGCGCCCTGACCGCCTCGGCGGCCGCCGCACCACCGCCGGCCCGTGCCACCTCGGTGGCCAACGGGCTCGGCGCCGACACCTTCCTCCAGCTGCTGGTCGCCCAGCTGAAGTACCAGGACCCGACCAACCCGGCCGACAGCACCGAGTTCCTCGCGCAGACCGCCCAGTTCACCATGGTCGAGAAGCTGACCGAGCTCGCCGAACGGGCCCAGGCCAGCGCCGCCGTCGAGCAGAACCTCGCCGCCGCCGGCATGGTCGGGCGCACGGTGAGCTACCAGCGCCTCGACGGCACCGCCGGGCAGGGCGTCGTCACCAAGGCCGCGCTCGGCACGGCTGGGCCCGTCCTCCACGTCGGGACCGACGAGGTGGCCCTCGACCGGGTGACCGCCGTCGTCCACCAGCCCGCTCCTACCGCCCCGGCAACCAGCCCGACCACCCACACCACCCCGACCGCTCCTGCGGATCCGCAGGACTGATCAGACCACCAGCCCACCGAACCAACAGAGGGAAGAGATGCTCCGCTCCATGTTCTCCGGCGTGTCCGGACTCCGCTCGCACCAGACGATGGTCGACAACATCGGCAACAACATCGCCAACGTCAACACCTTCGGCTTCAAGAGCTCCACCGTCGTCTTCCAGGACCTGCTGTCGCAGGTGCTGCAGGGCGCGGGGATGCCCACCGGCACGGCCGGCGGCACCAACCCGGCGCAGATCGGTCTCGGCGTCAAGGTCGCCGGCATCACCACGTCGTTCACCCAGGGAGCGGCCCAGTCCACCGGGCGGGCGACCGACCTGTCGATCCAGGGCGACGGATTCTTCATGGTGGCCGGATCCAGCGGCGAGCAGCTCTTCACCCGGGCCGGCGCGCTGAGCTTCGACGCCCTCGGCCGCCTCGTCACCGCCTCCGGTGACATCGTCCAGGGGTGGACGGCCACCGCCGATGGCGTGGTCAACACCAACGCCGGCGTCGGCAGCATCGTCATGCCCCTCGGCCAGCAGATCCGCCCGGTCGCCACCACCGGCATCTCCCTCGGCGGCAACCTCGACGCCGACGCAGCCGACGGCACCGAGGTGACGACGACGATCACGGTGTACGACGATGCCGGGAGCCCCTACGACGTCCGCCTCACGTTCACGAGGTCCGGGGCGAGCTGGGACATCACCGCCGACGTCACCGATGCCGCAGGCAACGTCACGAACCCGGCCGTGGGCCCGTCCCTCACCTTCACCGACGGGGCGCTCACCAGCGCCAACCCGACGCTGACCATCGGCGCCACCACGATCACGCTGGACGGCGCCGGGCTGGTGCAGTTCGCCGGGCCGTCCGGCGCGGCCGCGCTCTCCCAGAACGGCGCCGCCCTGGGCACGCTGCAGTCGTTCACGATCGCGGGCGACGGCACCATCAACGGCGTGTTCTCGAACGGGCGCACCCGGCCGCTCGGCCAGATCGCCCTGGCCAACTTCACCAACCCGGCTGGCCTCGAGAAGGCCGGCGACTCGACCTACCGGGCGACGGTCAACTCGGGCAACCCCGCGATCGGAGCGCCGGGCACCGGCGGCCGGGGGGCGATCCTGTCGTCGACCCTCGAGATGTCGAACGTCGACCTGGCCGCCGAGTTCACGAACCTGATCATCGCCCAGCGCGGCTACCAGGCGAACTCGCGGGTCATCACCTCCTCCGACGAGCTCCTGCAGGAGCTGGTGAACCTCAAGCGCTGATCGCGCCGGGCCCGGGCCGTGCAGGGCGGCCCGGGCCGGCGTCCATGCCCTGCGACGACGACGGCCCTCAACTCTCCCGCCCGCCTGCCGATCGGCACGGCAGCCCAGGTCCACGGACGGACCCACGGCGGCTCCAAGGACGGAACCATGATCCAGCTGACACGCCTCAACGGCAGTCGATTCCTGCTCAACAGCGACCTGATCGAGCGCGTCGACGAGACGCCCGACACGGTCATCACGCTGGTCGACGGCACGAGGTACCTGGTCACCGAGGACCTCGACACGGTTCTCGACGAGATCCGCTGCCACCGCGCCGCGATCCTCGCCGTCGCCAACCACGTCGAGGTGTCCCGCCTCGACGACCGCGACCACCACCCTGACCTGCGCGTGGTCAGCATCGACGAGGAGCGCTGAGACGATGGATCCCGCAACGGTGGTCGGCATCGCCCTCGCCCTCGTCTCGATCCTGATCGGCCTCCTCATGGACGGCGGCAACCCGGCCTCCATGATCCTCCCGTCCGCGGTCGTCATCGTCGTCGGCGGGAGCGTCGGCGCCACGCTGGCCACCGGCCTGCTGCCCGACGCCGTGAGCGCGCTGAAGTCGGTGGTGCCCACCCTCACCGGGTCGGCCGTCGACTCGGCCGCGGCCGTGGAGACGGTCGTGCAGTTCGCCGACCAGGCCCGCCGCGAGGGCCTCCTGTCGCTCGAGGAGGCGGCCCGGGACATCGAGGACCCGTTCTTGCGCAAGGGGATCCAGCTCGCCGTCGATGGCACCGATCCGGACGAGCTGCGCGACATCCTCGAGCTCGAGATCGCATCGAAGCGAGCGGCGGACCGGAGCAAGGTGGAGTTCTTCACGCAGCTCGCCACCTTCGGCCCGACCATGGGCGTCATCGGCACGATCATGGGGCTGATCGGGGTGCTCGAGAACCTCTCGACGCCGGAGACGCTCGGGCCGCTCATCGCCTCGGCCTTCCTCACCACCCTCTACGGCGTGGTCATCGCCAACCTGGTGGCGACGCCCATCGGCAAGCGCCTCGCCCGGCTCGGCGACCTGGAGGCGAAGCACATGGAGCTCGTCCTCGAGGGCGTGCTCTCGGTGCAGGCCGGCTCGAACCCGCGGATGGTCGAGCAGAAGCTGCAGTCGTTCCTCCCGCCGAGCGCGCGGGCGGACCTCGACGAGGCGGCGTGACGTGCCTGCCCGCCGGCGCCACGCCACCGACGACCACGTCTGCCCGGCCGTGGAGACGTGGTTGCTGACCTACTCCGACATGGTCACGGCGCTGCTCATCTTCTTCATCGTGATGTTCGCCATGGGCCAGATCGACATCGCCAAGTTCGAGAAGTTCAAGCTGGGCATCGCCCGCTCGGGAGCGACGCCCATCGACGACGGGCTGCTCGAGAACGGGGAGGGCCCCTTCGAGCAGGCGATCGTCCGTCCCGAGGTGATCAACGCGCCCGACGACCTCGACGGGCCCGGGGGCACCGGCGAACAGCCGCTGCAGGATGCCCGCACGTTCGAGCAGGTCGAAGCCCAGATCGCAGACGCGCTGGCGCAGCTCGATGCCGGATCGCAGGTGAGCTTCCAGGTGGAGGAGCGGGGACTGGTCATCACCGTGCTCTCCGATCGGGTGCTGTTCGCCCCGGGCTCGGCAGACCTCGGGGCCGAGGGCATCGCCGTGGTCGACGCGCTGGCCGGCGCCCTGGCCCCGCTGCCCAACCGGCTCACCGTCGAGGGGCACACCGACTCCCGGCCGATCAGGACGTCGCGCTTCCCCAGCAACTGGGAGCTGTCCGTGGGTCGGGCATCCTCCGTGCTGCGCTCGCTCGTGGAGCGGCACGGGATCGCCTCCGCGCGGCTGAATGCCGCCGGCTACGCCGACCAGCGACCGGTCGGCTCGAACGAGACGCCCGAGGGGCGCGCGGCCAACCGGCGGGTCGAGGTCGTGGTCCACCGCCTGGCGGGCGCGGTTCCCGCCGGCGCAACCGACGAGGGAGGGATCTGAGATGGGCAAGGCAGACCGGGCAGCGGCATCCGAGGACGGCGAGGAGGGCGGTCGCGGCGGCGGGAAGCTCAAGCTCCTCGTCGGCATCGCGGTGCTGGTCGCGATCGGGGTGTTCGCCGGCGGCAAGGTCCTCGGCGGTCCGGCGGCGCCCGCGTCGGCGACCGAGTCGACGACCACGACCACCGAGCCGGACGGGCCCATCACCACCGTGGAGAGCATCACCGTCAACCTGGCGGACGGCCGCTTCCTGAAGCTCGGCCTCGCCTTCGAGGTCCACCACGACGCGAAGTACCCGCCCCCCGGTGTGGAGGTCGACGAGTACACCAAGGGCTTCGCCCGCGAGATCGACGCCTCCATCATGGTGCTGAGCGGGTTCAGCTACGACCAGCTGGTGGCCCCGGACGGCAAGGTCGGCGCCAAGGCGGCGCTCCTCGAGCGCCTCCGGCAGGTGTCCGACGACGCGATCCGCGACGTGCTCTTCCACGAGTTCGTCATGCAATAGGGGTCTCACCCTCAACACGGAGCGGGCGCTGCCGATTGAGCAGCCCGATGCTGGTCACGCGCCCCGCGAGGGTCTCGAGCTACGACTTCCGTCGTCCGAACAAGCTGAACCGCGAGCACGTGCGGGCTCTGGAGATCGTGGGCGAGGCGTTCGCCCGCCAGCTCACGACCGCGCTCGGCACCGCCCTCCGCACGGGTGTCACGACCGCGCTCGACGACATCGACCAGCGGACCTACGACGAGTACGTGCGCGAGCTGCCGAACCCGACCCTGCTGTCGGTGCTCGACCTCCCCCCACTCAAGGGCGCGAGCATGCTGCACCTCCCGCCGTCGCTGACGATGACCATCGTCGACCGGCTCCTCGGGGGAACCGGCGGGGGCACGCTCCCGCACCGGGCGCTCACCGAGATCGAGCTGCGACTCGTCACCGACCTGCTCGACCGGGTCCTCGTCCGCCTCGGCACGGCGTTCGAGACCCTCATCCCGGTGCGGCCCCAGCTCAACCGCACCGAGTCGAACCCGCAGTTCGCACAGGTCACCGCGCCCACGGACATGGTCGTCGTCACGTCCCTGACCGTGAAGGTCGACGGCAACCCGAGCACCGTCAGCCTCGCCGTCCCGTTCACCGCCCTGGGCCCCGCGCTCGACGACGCCACCCGCCGCGACAAGCTCCAGGACGACCACCTGGCCGTCGAGCTCCGGCAGGCCCTCGAGAGCACGGTGCACTCGTCCGCCCTGGAGGTCTGCGTCCGCTTCCGGGAGGCGACGCTGCCCTCCCGCCGGATCGCCACCCTGCGCCCCGGCGACGTCCTCCCCCTCGACCAGCCGCTGGACGAGCCGCTGACGGTCGAGGTCGCCGGCCTGCCCCGCTTCCTCGCCACCGCCGGCACGAAGGGCAAGCGCGTCGCCTGCCTGGTCACCGACACCATCGGAGAGATCACCCCATGACGATCACCGAGACGTCCTCCCCCACGGCCGTGTCCGCCGCCGACCGCGCCGCCGTCGAGGCGCTGATCGGAGAGACCGTCGCCGCGGTGCTGCCCGCCGACGAGTCCTGGCGGGTCGACACCGCTCCTGCGGGCGCGCCGCTGCCCGACGGCCCGCTCGCCGCCGTCGGCGCCCGCATCGGCGACCACGTCGTCGCCATCGTCACGACCGCGGAGATGAGCCGCCGGGTCCAGGTCGGACCCCCGCCGGCGGACGACCTGCTCGACGCCATCACGCCGGCCATCACGGCCCTCGGCGACGTGCTGGGCCTGGGTCAGCCCGACGAGGTCGTCGCCGTCGACCCGCACGCCGTCGATGCGGAGCGGACTGCGACGTCGCTGACCTGCGCGCTGCTCGACGGCGACGCCCACCTCGTGACCGTCGTGCTGACGCCGCCGGAACCTGCTGCGCACGACGCCCCGGGGGCGGCGACCTTCGAGCCCATCGTGGGCACGCCCTCCGGTGGCGGTCGCAACAGCTCGCTCGACGTCCTGCACGAGGTCCAGATGGGGGTCACCGTCGAGCTCGGTCGCACCCGGATGCCGTTGCGGGACATCCTCAGCCTCGTGCCAGGTTCGGTGATCGAGCTCGACCGCCCGGCGAGCGCCCCGGTCGACGTCCTCGTGAACGGGACGCTCATCGCACGGGGCGAGGTCGTCGTCATCGACGAGGAGTTCGGCATCCGCATCACCGAGGTGGTCGGGCACGAATCCGCCCCGGGCGGCACCGCGCCGTGAACGAGGTGTCGATCGGTGAGCTGTTCGTGCGGCTCGCCGTGTCCCTCGGTGTCGTCGTGGCGATCATGGCGGCGGCGGCCTGGCTGCTGAAGCGCGTCGCCGCCGGCGGCTTCGCCGCCGGTGGTCGCCAGCGGGCCGGGCGACCGGTGCGCATCGAGGTGCTCGCCCGCCAGAGCCTCGGGCGTCGCTCGTCGGTGGCGCTCGTGCGCGCCGGCAAGCGGGGCCTGCTGCTCGGCGTCACCGACCAGTACGTGACGCTGCTGGCCGAGACCTCCGCCGACGATCTCGTCGTGCCGGAGTCGATGATCCCGGAGCCACCACGGACGGTGACTCCCCTCGGTGGCCCGCTGGTCACCGGTCCCGCATGGAGGGGCTTCACGGACACGTTGCGGGAACGGACCGTCCGCCGGTCCTGACCTGCCTCCCTTCCCCCGTGGCCCCGTCCACCGTCCGGCGCGCCCTCGCCGCCCTGGCGCTCGCCGTCGCGCTCGTGCTCCTCGCCACCGCACCTGCCGGCGCCCAGCTGCCCCAGGGCGTCGACGGCGTCACGGCTCCGGTCGACCCGTCGACGGTGATCCCCCAGCCGGGGCAGCCGGCGTCGGTCACCGTCGAGCTGCCGGACGTGACGGAGGAGCCGTCGCAGTCGGTCGTCATCATCCTGGCGCTCACCGTCCTGTCGGTGGCACCGGCGCTGCTCATCATGATGACGAGCTTCACCCGCATCGCCATCGTGCTGTCGCTCACCCGGAACGCCCTCGGCCTCACGTCCGTGCCGCCGAACCAGGTCATCGTCGGCCTGGCGCTGTTCCTGAGCCTGTTCGTGATGGGACCGACGCTGAGCGAGATCAACGAGGAAGCGGTGCAGCCGCTGCTCGCCGGCGAGATCGAGCAGGGCGAGGCCTACGACGCCGCCGTCGCCCCGATCCGGACCTTCATGCTCAACCAGACCCGCGAGGAGGAGATCGGGATGTTCCTCTCCTTCCAGCAGGCCGACCGGCCCGAGGACCCCGACGACGTCGGCCTCACCGCGCTGATCCCGGCGTTCATCCTCTCCGAGCTGCGGATCGCCTTCATCATCGGGTTCGTGATCTTCATCCCCTTCCTGGTGGTCGACATCATCGTCAGCTCGTCGCTCATGTCGATGGGCATGATGATGCTGCCGCCGGTCCTCGTGTCCCTGCCCTTGAAGCTGATGCTGTTCGTGATGATCGACGGCTGGGACCTGATCGTCCGCTCGCTCATCACCTCCTTCAACTGACGCGCCCGCGCGCGCCGACCCCCGACAAGGAGCACACGTGACCGACGCCGTCCTCGTCGACATCGTCCTGCACACCATGCTGATCACGGCGAAGGTCGTCGGCCCGCTGCTGCTGGTCAGCGTCGTGGTGGGATTCGGCGTGGGCCTCCTGCAGTCCGTGACCCAGATCCAGGAGTTCACGCTCACGTTCGTGCCGAAGTTCATCGGCATGGGGCTGGTCCTGCTCCTCGGTGGTCCCTGGATGCTCGCCGAGCTCGTCGGGTACACGAACACGCTCTTCGAGCTCATCCCCGAGCTCATCGCCTGAGACCGTCGATCCGGCGATGACCCTGCGGATCGACTCGACGCTGCTGGTCGGCTACGTGCTGGCCATGGCGCGCGCCGGCGCGTGGATCGCCGTCGCCCCGCCGTTCAGCGGGGGGATGGTCCCGACCCGCATCAAGGCCGGGCTCGCCGCCGCGCTGGCCCTCGCCCTCGGCCCCCGCCTCGCCGAGCAGTCGGTGCCGCTCGAGACCGGCGCGCTCATCGGCGCCATGCTCATGCAGATCGTCGCCGGCGCCGCCCTCGGGTTCATCGCCTACCTGCTCTTCGCCGCGTTCCAGACCGCCGGCGCCGTCATCGACCTGTTCGGCACGTTCAGCATCGGCGAGGCCATCGACCCCGTGAGCGGCGCGAGCACGTCGGTGTTCGGTCGGTTCTACTCGCTGATCGCGACCGTGCTCCTGTTCACCACGGGCGGCCACCTCCTCCTGGTGCGGGGGTTCCTCACCTCGTACGAGGCCCTGCCGCTCGACGGCTTCCGCAGCGATCACCTCGCCGGGGTCCTGACCGCCGACCTCGGGACCTTCTTCCTCGCCGCGCTCCAGATCGCCGCTCCGCTCGTGGCCGCCCTGTTCCTCACCGACGTCGCACTGGGTCTGCTCAGCCGCGCCGCGCCCGAGATGAACGTCTTCCTCCTCGGGCTTCCGGTGAAGATCTTCATCACCCTGAGCCTGGTCGGCGTGGCCATCCCGGTCCTGCCCGCGGCGGTCGCCGATATGACCGACACCGCCGTCCGCCACGGCCTCGGCCTCGGGGGGTGAGCCGTGGCCAGCGGTGACGACAAGACCGAGGCCCCGACACCGAAGCGCAAGCGGGAGGGGCGCAAGGAGGGGCAGATCCCGAAGACCCCCGAGCTGGGGATATGGGTCCAGGTGATGGTGGCATCCATCGCGTTCCCCTTGGTTGCCGGGCGGGCGCACGGCGAGCTGCTCGGCGTGAGCCGGGACATCCGCGCCATCAGCGCCGAACCCGACCCGGAGGTCGCCATCGGCATCCTCGGCAAGGGGTTCGGGCTGGTCCTGACCACGGTGATCCCCCTGGCGGTCGTCCTGCTCCTCGTCGGGATCGTCTCCCTCGTCTCCCAGACCGGGTTCGTGCTGGCCACGAAGGCGGCCAAGCCCAGCTTCAAGAAGCTGAACCCGATCACCGGCATCAAGCGGATGCTCCAGCCCCAGGGCCTGTGGCAGGGCGCAAAGGCCCTGATCAAGGTCGCCGTGCTGACGGCCGCGTCGTGGCAGCCCGTCCTCGGGATCACCGAGGCCGTCCTCGAGTCGGGCGACGCCAGCATCGTCGGCATCGCCTCGCAGGTCGGTGCGGCATCGGTGTCCCTGGCCCGCACGGTCGCCGCCGTCGGCCTGGCCCTGGCCCTCGCGGACTACGGCATCCAGCGCTGGCAGGTCGGCAAGCAGCTCAAGATGTCGAAGAAGGACATCCGTGAGGAGCACCGCAGCGCCGAGGGCGACCCCCACGTGAAGGGTCAGATCCGGCGTCGCCAGCAGGACATGACCCGCAACCGCATGCTGGCCGGGGTCGCCGACGCCAGCGTCGTCATCGTGAACCCGACGCACATCGCCGTCGCCCTGCGCTACGAGGCCGGCACGGGAGCACCGAAGGTCGTGGCGAAGGGGCGGGGCCACATCGCCGACCGCATCCGTGCCGAGGCGGCCGAGCACTTCGTGCCGATCGTCCGCGACGTCCCCCTCGCACGCACCCTCGAGAAGGCGTGCCGTGTCGACCAGACGATCCCGCCCGACCTGTACGAGGCGGTCGCCCGGCTGCTCGCCTTCGTGATGCAGGTCGGGCGGCGGGCCGCGCTGCTCGGCGGGGTGCTCGACAACCCCCACGCGACGCCTCAACTCGCCGCAGCGTCCGCCGATCAGTGACCCGGCGCCAGGACGGCGCCCCCTCGGGTCCACGGACGGCACCCACCAGCCCGCTTCCCAGGAGCTTGTGTGTCGTCCAGTCGGCTCGGTCAGATCGGCGTCCCCGCGGCCGTCGTCGGGGTCGTCCTGATGATGGTGGTGCCGCTCCCGGCGCCGCTGCTCGACGTGCTCCTGGTCTGCAACATGTCCGCCGCGGTGCTGGTGCTGCTGATCTCGCTCTACGTCGACAAGCCGTTGGACTTCTCGTCGTTCCCCTCGATGCTCCTGATCGCCACGCTGTTCCGGCTGGCCCTGAACGTGAGCTCGACCCGCCTCGTGCTGCTCGACGGCTACGCCGGGAAGGTCATCGAGAGCTTCGGGAACTTCGTGATCGGCGGCTCGGTGGTCGTCGGCCTCGTCGTGTTCCTGATCCTCGTGGTGATCCAGTTCATCGTCATCACCAACGGTGCCGGGCGCGTCGCCGAGGTCGGGGCCAGGTTCACGCTCGACGCCATGCCCGGCAAGCAGATGGCCATCGACGCCGACCTCAACGCCGGCCTCATCACCGAGTCCGAGGCTCGGGCCCGCCGCAGCGAGATCGCCGAGGAGGCCGACTTCTACGGCGCGATGGACGGGGCCTCGAAGTTCGTCAAGGGCGACGCCATCGCCGGCGTCGTCATCACGATCATCAACCTCATCGGCGGCTTCCTCGTCGGCACCATGCAGCGGGGGATGTCGTTCAGCGAGGCGGCGACCACCTTCTCGCTGCTGACCGTCGGCGACGGCCTGGCCAGCCAGATCCCCGCCCTCCTGATCTCGATCGCCTCGGGCCTCATCGTCACCCGGACCGCCGGCGGCGACGTCGGTTCCACGCTCCTCCACCAGTTCAGCCAGCACGCCCACGCCCTCAAGGTCGGCGCCGGCTGCCTCGGCGTCCTCGCCCTCGTCCCCGGACTGCCGAAGGTCCCCTTCCTCGCCGTCGCCGCCGTGCTGTGGTTCGCCGCCGGTCGCACCGACGCCCGGACCCGCGACGCCGAGGCCGTCGCCGAGGCCGAGCGGGCTGTCGAGGCCGCACCGAACGCTGGCGACCCCACCGAGGAGCTGCTCGAGGAGATGCGGGTCGACCCCCTCGAGCTGGAGATCGCCTACGGCCTCATGGACCTGGTCGACCCGGCCCGCGGCGGTGACCTGCTCGACCGGGTCAAGTCCCTCCGCCGCAAGATCGCCCTCGAGCTGGGCATCGTGATCCCACCCGTCCGGACCCGGGACAACATCGACCTCCAGCCCCACGAGTACGTCATCCGCGTCCACCGAGCCGAGGTCGCCCGCGGCGAGGCCCCTCCCGGCCACGTGCTCGTGCTCGGCGATCGGCCCCCGGAGGTCCCCGGCCACGACACCGTCGATCCCGTCTTCGGGATGGTCGCATCCTGGGTCCCGGCCGAGTACGGGCCGCAGGCCGAGCTGTCCGGCCTGACCGTCGTCGACCGGGCGTCGGTGCTCACCGCCCACCTCGCCGAGGTCGTGCGCAGCCACGCCGGCCAGCTGCTGTCGCGCCAGGACGTGAAGGCCCTGTTCGAGACCGTGCGACGCTCCGACCCCGTGGTCACCGAGGAGGCGCAGGCCGCCGGGATCACCCTGGCCGAGGTCCAGTCGGTCCTCGAGCGGCTCCTCGACGAGCAGGTGCCGATCCGCGACCTGGTGCGGATCCTCGAGGTGATGACCGAGCGGGCCCGGGTGACCCGCGAGACGGCGCCCCTCGTCGAGGCCGTGCGCCAGGCCCTGGGGCCGGCGATCACGTCGGCGCTCGCCCCCACGGGCGACCTGCCCGCCATCACCCTCGACCCGCTCGTCGAGCAGGCCCTCGCCGAGGCCGTCCGTCCCGGCGAGGACGGCCCGGTGCTCGACGTCGACCCGTCCATCCTCGAGCGCCTGGTCGAGTCGGTCTCCCGCAGCGTCCACGCCGCCGAGGAGCAGGGGCGGAACCCGGTCGTCCTCGTGTCCGCCCGCGTGCGCGGGCCGCTGCGCCGGGTGCTGCGCGGCGTGCATCGCGACCTGCCCGTCATCGCCTACTCCGAGCTCGCCCGCAACCTCCGACTCGACACCATGGGAGTGATCGACCTTGCCCAGCCAGCAGCGGTTTGAAGGCCCCGACCTCGAGGCCCTCCTCGACGACGTCCGCACCCGCTTCGGGGCCGACGCAGCCATCGTGGAGGCCAACCGGATCCGCAAGGGCGGCGTGGGAGGGTTCTTCGCGCGCGAGCTCTACGAGGTCGTCGTCGAGGGCGACGAACCGGTCGCGCCAGCGGCACCTCCGGGACCCCGATCCGTGCTCGACCTCGTCGACTCGGTGGAGGACGGGCCCGGCGACCGGCCGTTGTTCTACGACGTGGAGAAGCTCGGCGACCTGGACCGGCCGCTGACGCCCCCCGCCGTGGCGCCGACCACCGCCGAGATGTCGAGCGAGGGCGCCGCGTTCGCCGACGTGCTCGACCGCATCGCCCGGGCCACGGCCGTGCCCGAGGCGCCGACCCCTGCGTCCATCCCCGATGACGACGAGCCGTTCCGGTCCTACGCCGAGGCCGCCGGGGCTCGGCGCCGCTCCGGTTCCGCGGCACCGGTGCTCGTCGACGACCTCGACCGCAAGGAGCTGGCGAGGCTGGGCCTGCCAGCGCCGCTGCTGCGCCGGGCACCCGGCGGACTCGACCGCCTCAGCACGCTGCTGCACCTGGCCGAGAGCTTCCCGCGGCCTCATGCCCTGCCACGCTCCGGGGGCACCGTCATCGCGCTGGTTGGCGACCGGCGGGGGATGGCGGCGGCAGTCGCGTGGGTCCAGGAGCAGGTCGGCCTCGCGCCGGACCGCCTCATGCTGGCCTCGCGGAGCGACAGCCGCGTCTTCCCCTCCAGCCGGCGGCTGTCCGGCGTCCAGGAGGTCGACGAGCACCGGCGGTCGTGGCGTCGGTCGGGCGCGCCCACCCTGGTCGTCGTCGACGACCCGGTCGACGTGCGCACCACGTCCTGGGCACGGCACGTGCTCGACGCGCTGGAGCCATCGGCCGTGTGGGCGGTCGTCGACGCGCAGCGCAAGCCCGAGGACGTGGTGGCGTGGGCCGAGCGGATCGGCGGCGTCGACGCCATCGCCCTCGACGGAACCGAGCACACGGCGAGCCCGGCGTCGATGCTCGCCACCGGCCTGCCCGTCGGCCTGGTCGACGGTCACGCCGCCACCCCGGCCCGGTGGGCAGCGGTCCTCGACGAGCGCCTGCTCGCTGCGTAGGAGCCCCGACCGTGGACGCCGACACCCGCATGGCCTGCAGCCTCGTGCTGTCCTTGGTGATCTCCGCCGACAACCTCCGGCGCGCGGCGACGGGGGAGGCCGACATCCTCCAGGTCGGGGTGCGCTACGTCGTCGCCTTCCTCGTCGCGTTCGTCGCCGTGGGGATGCTCGGGCGGGTGCTGCGCGACTACGTGGACGCCGCCGAGGAGCGCCGCCTGAGCCGGCCTGACGAGCAGGAAGGGGTCGACGCGCTCCGCCTGGCCGACGAGTGACCGGCCGGCCCGGCCATGTCCCGAGAGTGGTACCCCGCCCCGCCGGGCCGTAGATTCTGGAGCCCGCAGGCGCTCCCCCGGACACCCCACGCCGGCGGGCCAGGAGAGGGCGAGTGAACCGAACCAGCGCGACGAGGACGGATGCCGAGCGCTTCACGTGGCACCTCGACCCCGACCTCGAGGCCGTGCCGATCGCCCGGCGAGCGTTCGAGGCCTGGCTGCGCGGCTCCCACGTCGTCGACGACGACGTCCACGACCTCGCCGTCGTGCTCAGCGAGCTCGCCGCGAACGCCGCCAACGGCGCCACCCCCGGGACGCAGGCCCGCATCGAGGCCCACATCGAGGTGCGGACCGACCACCGGGACCTGCACCTGGACGTCGCCAACCACGTCGACCCCGCCACCGCCGAGGTCCGTCGGTGGGACCTCGACGACGAGCTCCGCGGCGGCGGTCGCGGCCTGCTGATCGTTCGCGCCTACACCGACTCGATGGACATCGACACCGACGGCAGCCAGGTCTGGGTGCGCTGCACCCGGCGCCTCGAGCGGATGGCCTGAGGATGGCGAGCGCGCCCGGCGTCCCCGCAACCCTGGGGAGCCCGAGCCGGGCCGCCTCGATCCGCCCCCGGGTGGGCCGGGTGACGCTGGTGGTCCTGGCCATCGGGGTGCTCCTGACCCTGGCCCTCACCTGGACCGCCGCCCGGGCGCACGCGGACAACGAGTCCCGCCTGCTCGAGCAGCAGGCGGAAGAGGCCACCGCCGTCCTCCAGCAAGCCGTCCCCGCCATCACTGCGAAGGTGCAGGAGGCCGCGCGCATCGGCGCCCTCCTCCAGGGCGACCCGGCGGCCCTCGAGCGCGAGCTGGCGCGCGATGTCGGGGAGGAGGGCCGCTTCGTGGCGATCTCGGTGACCCGGGCGAGCGGCGCCTCACCGATCGCCGTCGTCGGCGAGGAGCCGACGCTCGTCGGCGACGCACTGGCCGACGCGGCGGCCGCGGTGCTGGAGGATCCGAGCCAGGTGCACGTGACGGCCGACCTCGAGGGTCCCGACCGCCGACTCGTCTACAGTGCGACCGCTCCCGGCGAGCGGGGCATCCTCGCCCACGCCGAGCAGCAGCTGATGCCCGACCCGGTGAACCCCGAGCGTCAGGGAGTCGCCTTCGAGTCGGTCCACACCGCCCTCTACCTCGGCGACACCGAGGCGCCCGAAGCGCTCCTCACGGCCAGCACCGGCGACCTGCCCTTCGCGGGACGGCGCACCGAGCGGTCGATCCCGCTGGGCAACCAGACGATGCGGTTCGTCGTGGCGCCGGTCGACGAGCTCGGCGGCGGGTTGCTGGAGGTGCTCCCGTGGCTCGCCGCGGCCGCCGGCCTGCTCTCGGCCGGCTTCGGCGCCGTGCTCGTGGAGAGCCTGCACCGGCGCCGGCGCGACGCCGAGGCGTTCACCACCGAGCTGCACGAGATGTACCGGCGGGAGCACGCCATCGCCCACACCCTCCAGCACAGCCTCCTGCCCACCCACATGGACCAGCTCGAGGGCATCGAGGTCGCCGCCCGCTACTTCCCCGGCGCCGAGGGCGCCGAGATCGGCGGCGACTGGTACGACGTCATCAAGCAGGGTGGCGACTCCTTCACCGTGGTGGTGGGCGATGTCGTCGGCCGCGGCGTGCAGGCCGCGGCGGTCATGGCGGCGATGCGCTACGGGTCCCACGCCGTGGCCGGCCAGGTCTCGGAGCCCCACGACATCCTCGAGGCGGTCAACGGACTCGAGCACATCCGCGGCGACTTCGTCACCATGCTGTGCGGGTCCGTCGACCTCACGGCCCGCACGGTGCGGTTCGCCAGCGCCGGCCACCCGGCGCCGCTGCTGCTCACCCCCGAAGGGGCGGCGTTCATCGATGTCGATTCCGGTCCGCCCATCGGCTTCCTCGACGGCTCCACCTACCGCTCCAGCACCGTGGCCGTGCCGGCCGGCTCGATCGTGGTGCTGTTCACCGACGGCCTCTACGAGCGCCGCGGCGAGGACATCGATGTCGGCCTCGAGCGCCTGCGCGCCGCGGCGAGCGGCGTCGGCGGGAGCGTCGAGCAGGTGCTCGACGCCCTGGCGGCCAAGATGCTCGGCGATGGCGTGCGCGACGACACCGCCATGCTCGCCCTCCGGATGGCCTGAACCTCCGCGACCGGGTGGCGAGCCGCCGGCGACGTTCGGTCACCGGTTCGGACAGTTGGGGACGTTCGTCACGATCGTCCGCTGCGCGGTGGCGCGCCGGCTCCGGGCACCTACCGTGTCCCCCGTGCGACGACGACGCCTCACGGGGCTCGTGGCGTCGGCTGCCGTCCTCCTGGCCGGGTGTGGGAACGAGGGAGCACCCCCCATCGAGCGGAGCGCACCTGCGTCGACGGCAGCCGAGACGACCACCAGCTCCACCACCACCACGACCTCTGCCCCCGCCTCGACCACCACGACGACGACCGCGCCGCCGGCGCCGGTCGGAGACGTCGTGGGGACGAGCGCCTACACCCCGCCGTCACCGGCCGCCTCCGCCGCCGAGCTCGCCAGCCGCATCGCCACCGCCGAGGCCCTCGTGCGCGACCCGGCCACCACGGGCCACGCCCTGTTCGCGGCGGCGTTCGAGCAGCAGCTGCTCTACCGCCAGCTCGCCCGCCAGCCCGAGTGGGAGGCGGCTGTGATCGCCGCGCTGCCCGAGGGCTACCGGCACGCCGCCTGGGCCAACGCCGCCGCCCGGCGCGAGTTCCGCAGCATGCACTCCAAGCTCGGTGACTCGCTGCCGGCGTGGCGCATCGTCGACCCGGTGCCGGCCGAGGAGCTCCTCGCCCACTACCAGGCGGCGCAGGCCGAGTTCGGGGTGCCCTGGGAGATCCTCGCCGCGGTCAACCTGGTGGAGACCGGCATGGGCCGCATCCGCGGCGTCTCGGTGGCCGGCGCCCAGGGCCCCATGCAGTTCATGCCCGCCACCTGGGCCGCCTACGGCGGCGGGGGCGACGTCAACGACACGAGCGACGCCATCCGCGGGGCTGCCCGCTACCTGGCCGCCAACGGCGGCGCATCGGGCGACATCGACAACGCGCTGTGGAACTACAACCACAGCTGGAAGTACGTGGCGGGCGTGAAGCTCTACGCGTCGGTCATGCAGCAGGACCCGCGCACCTACTTCGGCTTCCACCAGTGGCAGATCGTGTACCTGTCGACGATGGGCGACGTGTGGTTGCCCACCGGCTTCGAGACCCACGAGCGCGTGCCGGTGGCCGACCACCTGGTCCGCAACCCCTGGGCCCGCCTGGGTACCGCCACGAACTGAGCCGGACGAGCCGCCTGCTACCAGGTGTCGATGTTTGGTCGCTTCTTCCCCGTGCGGGGCGGCGGCGCGGGCGCGGCGAGCAACCCGGTGGTGATCCACCGGCGCGTGTCGACGGGGTCGATGACGTCGTCGATCTCGAACGCCGCAGCCATGGACGTGCCCTTGCCCACCTCGTACATCCGCCCGACCATCTCCTCGAACGTGCGCTGGCGCTCGTCGGGGTCCTCGATGGCCGCCAGCTCGTTGCGGTAGCCGAGCCGCACGGCTCCCTCGAGCCCCATGCCCCCGAACTCGCTCGTCGGCCAGCCGACGACGAACAGCGGGGCGTGGAACGACCCGCCCGCCATGGCCTGGGCGCCGAGCCCGTAGCCCTTGCGGAGCACGACGGTCATGTACGGCACCGTGAGCCCGCCGGCGGTGACGAAGAGGCGGCTGGCGTGGCGGACGAGGCCGGTGCGCTCGGCATCGGGGCCGACCATGATCCCCGGCGTGTCGCACAGGAACACGATCGGCAGGTCGTGGGCGTCGCACAGCTGCATGAAGCGGGCGGCCTTGTCGGCGGCGTCGCTGTCGATGGCGCCGGCGAGGTGGGCGGGGTCGTTGGCGATCACGCCCACCGCCCGCCCCTGGATGCGGGCCAGCGCGGTCACCATGCCGAGGCCGAAGCCGCGCCGCAGCTCGAGGACCGTGCCCGTGTCGAACAGCCCGTCGATGACACCCCGCACGTCGTAGACCCGCAGCCGGTTCTCCGGGATGGCGCGTCGCAGCCAGCGCTGGTCGGCGCAGTCCCAGACGCCGAGGTCCGGATCGGTGAAGTACGACAGGTACCGCTTGGCGACCGCGACCGCCTCGACCTCGTCCTCGACGGCCACGTCGACGACCCCCGAGGCGATCTGGTCCTCGATCGGCCCGACCTCCTCGGGTCGGTGGACGCCGAGCCCGCCGCCCTCGATCATCGCCGGGCCGCCCATGCCGATGTTGGAGTCGCGGGTGGCGATGACCACGTCGCACATGCCGAGGATCGCGGCGTTGCCGGCGAAGCAGCGGCCGCTGGCGATGCCCACCAGCGGCACGAGGCCCGACAGCCGCCCCATGGCGTGGAACGCCAGCGTGTCGAGGCCGGCGACGCCGGTGCCGTCGGTGTCGCCCGGACGGCCGCCACCGCCCTCGGTGAAGAAGACGAGCGGCAGGCGCTGCTGCTCGACGATCTCGAACAGGCGGTCCTTCTTGCGGTGGTTGTTGAGCCCCTGGGTGCCGGCCAGCACCGTGTAGTCGTAGGAGGCGACCGCCACCGGGTGGCCCGCCACCGTGGCGATGCCGGCGACGAGGCCGTCGCCCGGCGTCTTCTCGCGCAGCTCCTCGACGCTGCGCCGCTTCCGCTGCGCGGCCACCACGAGCGGGCCGTACTCGATGAGGGAGCCGGGATCGATCAGATCCGCGACGTTCTCGCGGGCGGTGCGCTTGCCGAGGCGCCGCCTCCGCTCGACCGCGTCGGGCCGGTGCTCGTCGAGGCCGAGGGCGTGGCGCTCGTGGACCTCGGCCAGGTCGGGGCGGATCTCGTCGAGGTCGACGTCGTCGCCGGGGGCGACGACCTCGGCTCGCACGTCGCCGGGCTCGATGGCGAGCAGCACGTGCCCGTCGGGCACGGCGTCGCCGACCGACGCGCGCACGTCGCGGACCACGCCCGCGGAGGGCGCGGTGACGAGGTGCTCCATCTTCATGGCCTCCAGGACGACCACCGTGGCCCCGGCGGCGACCTCGTCGCCGGGCGCGACGAGCACGGCGGCGACGGTCCCCGTCATCGGCGCCACCACCGCCACCGCCCCCTCCGGAACTGGCAGCGGCTCCGTTGCACCCCCTCCCGGAACTGGCAGCGGCTCCGTTGCACCCCCTCCCGGAACTGGCAGCGGCTCCGTTGCACGGGCCAGGCGGGCG
>Ga0208490_100389_pt1 | contig 29571 bp, 21 predicted proteins | sample SubbioAug_CSWold_FD_184818 | JGI IMG/M metagenome (GOLD analysis project Ga0208490, IMG submission 184818) | Serpentinite rock and fluid subsurface biosphere microbial communities from McLaughlin Reserve, California, USA - CR11Aug_CSWold (SPAdes) | ecosystem: Environmental > Terrestrial > Deep...
GTTTAGCGAAACCATAATGAGAGGAACCGGATGCGGGAAATCTGCACGTCCGGGTCTGAGGGGGTCTTGGGCGAGTAATCGCCCATTTCTACCCGGCATCCAGAATCCAGAATAATAGAGTCAGGTAGCAAGAAGCAAGAGGCTGAACTGTCGGCAGGATATACAAGAATTCGAAAGAAGTAAGAAAAGCTATAATAAAAGCTCTTTTTCTCTTTTTCTTTTACATCCTGACTAACCAACCCCTGTCAAATCCAATGCAGACTATCGGGAATGCGTATATACAAGGCATTTAAGAGCACACTATCATGTCTTTTATATAGCTAAAGACAATACGTTGGATAGGATTGTATTATTGTAAGTATAGTTGAAATATTTATAATACAGTACAGGACTCGGAACATTGTTATTTCTATATTTTTAAAATACAGCCTTATCAACATGTTAAGCCTATCTAGCCTAATAAAAGTTTTTTATAGTTTTTCCCCGAAATTAATGATATATTTTAATCTGAAATGCAGTGATACCAGAGAAAAAAATTAAGATTATGGGCATGAAACTACAAAAAACTTACATATAATTACATAATTGAATTTTTATTTTATTTGCGAAATGCAGGAAGTATCAGTTTGTCTGTGGTTTTCAAATATAGCTATAAAACATTCGCAATTTTTTTATTAATATTCTTTACGAGAAAGAAGGGAGGGGTAAAAATTGAATAACAAACAATTAACTAAAGTTCTGCCATTGATTTTTGGTTTAATATTATTACTAGCCCAAGGTTATCTCTTCCAAATGTATCAAGAGGCACGAATTGCGGTATCTCAGAAGGCTATAATCTATGAAATTAGTATATTCCTTATTTTTTTTGTAGTTGGAATATTAATCGAATGGGGAACTATTCAAAATGCTATTAAAAATGGTTTTAAAATCAATTTTAAATTATTTGCTTTTGCAAGCATTTTATTACTAATAGCTTTTATTCCATTAGACATATACATTCTTATATTTGGAATTGATAATAAAATAATTAATCTTATAACACCTCTTACTAGGACAGCAATAAGTATCTTATCAGGAATTTTCATAGTTCGAAGTTTAATAATGAAAAACCCTTTGTAAAAAAATAGGACTAAAATCCTATTTTTTGAAAATAAATAGAACTTTTTAGTCCATTCCTTTGTCATGAAAAAAGAAGAAATTGAGCAATTGCTAAATATCAAACTATGAGACATTCTTCGTTTTCTGGACACTGTTTCGTGAGCGTAGCTTAGGAATTGGCTCATTCTCAAAGACGGGCATTTAAAGAAAGCTTCCACAAGGTAGTGCTGTCATAGCAAGCATTTCAATATACATAATTACCAGTTTGTGGTGCATATCACCGTCATTGAGAAAGAGCCTATTACATTACTTGTTTCTATTTGACCAGCAATTTTTTTTAGTGTTAAATTGTCTGATTGGTAAAAATAGTTATGGGGAATATGAGATCCACAATAATTCCTCCTGTAGTAAAAGCTTAAAGGGATGCTAACATCTATTTTTTCCTAAAATAACCGTTGATATGCAAAAAGCGTACTGCCTATTTAATAAGCAGTACGCTTTTTCTACTACTATAATAGCTAATTAGCATAATTACTTATGAAAAGCAGCTGATGCTGCAGCAGTTGCCGCACCTTTATCCAAATTATAACCTTGCTCGGTGAGAATTGACTCAAGGGCGGACAATACTAACAATACATTTTCCTTCTTACAGGCATAGCCCATTAAACCTATGCGCCAGGCTTTGCCCTTTAGTTCACCCAAACCGCCACCGATTTCCAGGTCAAATTCATTCAAGAGTCGTCCTCTCACATCCCCATCTGCTATACCTTTAGGAATAAGGACAGAAGTTAGGTTAGGCAGTCTAATGGCTTCATCCTTCACCACCAGTTCCAGGCCCATGGCAACCAAACCAGCTTGTAAAGCGCGGCCTAGGGTCATGTGGCGCCGGTAAACATTAGCCATACCTTCTTCCACAATTAACCGCAAGCCCTCACGTAAAGCATAGACCATGGAGATTGGTGCTGTATGGTGATAAAATCTTTCACTTCCCCAGTAATTTTGGATCATGGTCAAATCCAGATACCAGCTTTGTACTTTTGTTTTCCGCTTAGATATGACATCCACTGCTTGTTGGCTAAAGGATACGGGGGAAAGACCGGGAGGAATGCTCAAATTCTTTTGAGTTCCGCTGTAGACGGCATCAATCTGATAATTACCAACTCCAACTTCCATTCCCCCCAGGGAGGTAACTGCATCCACCAGCATTAACATACCGGCATCCTTCACAATCTTGGAGATATCTTCCAGGGGCTGGTAGACACCGGTAGAAGTTTCAGCTTGTACGATTGCCACCAACTTAGCATCGGGATGCTCTGCGACAGCTTTTTTCACCTGTTCCGGTTTGACATCTTGCCCCCAGGGAGCATCCACCGTAATTACAGTAGCACCGGTTCGTCCGGCCACATCCGCCATTCGTTGGCCAAATAGCCCGTGAACACAAACTATTGCCTTGTCACCTGGCTCCAACAGATTTACAAAAATAGTCTCCATTCCTGAGCTACCGGTTCCGGACATGGCCATGGTCAGCTTGTTATTAGTTTCAAATACCTCACGCAATAGGTCCATGGTGTCATTCATGATTTCTAGGAATTTGGGGTCCAGATGTCCTAGCAGGGGAGTAGCCATGGCCTTTAGTACCTGAGGGCTTACTGTGCTTGGTCCAGGACCCATGAGAGTTCGAACAGGGGGATTCAGTTCTTTGATCATTTTTTCATTTCTCCCTTCGTCTTTTGAATTTTAAACTATATTAGCAGCACTGTCCGGATCCAGCAATTGAGCGAGATGCACTACCTTTTGTGGCATATTATTCAGCCTTAAGCTGCCTTGGATTCGCAGGAGGCAAGCCGGGCATCCTGTTACCACATAATCAGCACCGGACTTTTGGATGCTGGCGACCTTTTTGTTGGTAATAGCAGTTGCCTCCTCAGGGTAAAAGCCCTGAAACATTCCAGCGGCACCACAGCACTTGTTGGCAGTAGGCATTTCGACGAATTGTTCCCCAAAAACACCTGAAATTATTTGCCTGGGCTGACTGGAGATGTCTTGTCCCCGGACCAAGTGACATGGGTCGTGATATGTTATTTTGCCCTTCAGTGGCAGCGCGAATTTTTGAAGATCGATTTTCAGAACATCTATCAAAAGCTGGGATAAGTCCAGAACTCTGCCGGCAAAGTCATTTGCTGCCTCTTCTATTTCTGCATTTTTTTCGAAAATCCTGCTATAATATTTCAACATTTTTCCACAAGAGGCACAGCCGGTGACGATTTTATCAACTCCTAATGAGTTAAACAAGTTTATGTTGGATAAAGCAACTTCTTCACTGATTGCACTGTGACCGTAGGTGTAAGCAGGTGTACCGCAGCAGCGCTGTTCCGCAGGCACTACTACTTCACAGTCATGGGCTGCTAACAGCCTGACTATTGACTTGGCCACCTGAGGCATTGTATGGTTCATCAGACAGCCTACAAAAAAACCAATTTTCAAGGAGCCTTTTTTCCCCAGACCCACTTCCTCAGGCTGGTAGCCAGATAAAAAGTCTTCATCGGCAATGGGAATAGACTTAAGGTCAATTCCCCGGTAGCTTTGTAGGGATGGCAGAGGATCAATAATTTTTTTCAATAACCTGGCGGAGTTGAAAGATAGTTTCCTTAACCTATTGTTTGGTAATACTGTTCCGATGGGTATTTTCTTAATTAAGGACAGGCCTTTTTTCATGACTAAATCCTGGCGAGCCAACTGGATTAACAGATGTCCTTGAACGCCACTAGGGCAGTTTTTTGAGCATTCCTCACACATCAGGCAGCTATTAATAATCTTTTCATATAAAGGTGTCCGCTCCAGCTGGCCGTCAGCCACAGCTTTTATCAGTCTTAGCCTACCTCTGGTGGCGTATGCCTCATTAAGCACCTCTTTATAGACGCTGCAGTTGGCTTGGCAAAAGCCGCACTTGTTACAGGTATTTATCAATTCATAATTTTCTGGTGCTGTTAAAATACTCACCTTTATCCCACCTCCACTATTTTGTCAGGATTGAGGATATTCTTAGGGTCAAAGGCGAGCTTTAACTGTTTTTTCAGGAAAATAGCTTCCGGTGAAAACTCATTGGCTAAAAAGGGCCTTTTAAGCAAGCCGATGCCATGTTCCCCACTGATGGTGCCGCCAAGCATAAGAGCCGATTCACAAATTTTTTCTTCCACCAAGTGAACTTTTTCCACTTCTGCTTCGATTCTTTCGTCAAACAAAACCAGTGGGTGAAGGTTTCCGTCACCGGCATGAGCCAGCACTCCGATGGGTAGATCATATTCCATTGACAAGTTAACTATTTTTTCTACTATCTCCGGAAGTTTAGACCGGGGAACCGTTACGTCTTGCAAAGAATAGGATGGCCGCTTCCGAGCTACTGCGCCGATAACTGTTCGTCTGGCTACCCAAAGCCTGTCTGTTTCAGCTGTTGATTGGGCTACCTTGAATTCTCTGGAGTTATTTTGTCGGCAAACCCTTTGGATTACAGCTACTTGATCTGCCAATTCCTCTTGATGTCCGTCAACCTCGATTAGGAGGAGGGCGCCGGCGGTCCGGTCCAGACCGATATGAGTAAAGTCCTCGGCACAATTAATTAGCAGATTATCCATCATCTCCAGGGTGGTGGGTACAATCCCCTGGCTGATAATGCTAGAAACTGCTTGGCTAGCTTCTTTGACACTGTCAAAGGTGCAGAGCATGGTTTCCTTGGCATGGGAGAAGCGTTTAATGCGCAAGAATAGCTTGGTGAAGATACCCAAGGTTCCTTCAGAGCCTACCATCAGTCTCACCAAATCCAGTGGTTCTGGGTTAACTGGGTTTTTGCCCCCTAGGATTACTACTTCCCCTGAACTGAGGACCACCTCCAGCCCCAATACATAGTCCCTGGTGACACCGTATTTTAAGCATCTTGGCCCCCCGGAGCATTCTGCCACGTTTCCTCCCAGAGTGCAAGCCTTCATGCTGGCAGGATCGGGAGGAAAGTAGTAACCAAGGGGAGCTAAATATTCCTGTAAATCTTGGTTGATAACTCCCGGCTCAACTACCACTACGTGATTAGCTAGGTCTAATTCCAGGATTTTATTCATTTTTGTCAGGGCCAACACAATTCCTCCCTGGTCGGGGATGGTGCCGCCACTTAAGTTTGTGCCTGCCCCTCTGGTATTCACCGGAATTCCTTCTTGGCAGGCAAAGGCCATAATTTTCGAAATCTGTTCAGTTGTTTTGGGGAATAAAATTATCTCCGGGTCACCTTTTAACAAAGTTGCGTCATATTCATAAACCAGTAATTCTTCTTTGGTTAGGGTTGCGTTACCCGCACCAACGATACTGACTAGTTTACTGAGCTGGTGGGCAGCTAAGGTCAATGTTCCCCCTCCTTTCAAAGGCGACGAGTAAATTCTGAAAAATATGGTTTATCTCTGCATTATGAAAAGTCTTCATGCCAAACAGTCGGCAGTTTAGAGTCTGATGGATAACATTTTCAGCCTGACTGAGCCAATCCCATCCAGGGGATTGTTCTTCGGCTAGAGGCAGTAATAGTCCGGAGGAGTTACCCAGGTCAATCAGTATTCCTAATGGGTGCTTTTCCAGTACAGCTAACTGGATTAATTCAGTACTCAATCCTGAAAGGTCAGTTAATTGGCTGGTAAATAGAAGTTTGCTTGGGCTTTTGGCAGCAGCCTGGCTAATGGTATTGCCCAGCTCAAGCCATAATTTAGCAATTTCTAGGGGGTTAGTTATTTCTGTGATGTCATTGGAATAGTCTGAGATAATTTTTTTAAAGAATTGAATCTCCTTAGGCATTGCTGGTTTAAAGCCGTCAAATTCAGCAATAAGAAGTGGTTTGGCTGGAAAGACTAGTCCGTTGACAGCAGAGGCTAGGGATGCGTTAAGAACTTGGATTTTTGCCGGGATGCTTCCGTTAAGCAGCAGTTGAGATGCGGCAGTGACAGCCGCAGTCAGGCTGTCAAACCTAGCACAGATAACTTGGCTGGCTTCGGGAACCGGAAGCAGGCGCAGGGTTGCTTTAGAAATCAAACCTAGGCGCTCTTTTGAACCGATTAATAGGCCCATTAAATCATAGCCGGAGACATTTTTGATACATTTGCCACCTAGATTAATCACAGTGCCATCAGGCAAGATTACTTCCAGCCCGGTTACATACTGGCGAAGGGAGCCGTATTTTCCTTGATAAGATGATGGAAGGGCCTGACTAAGCTGGTAGGTCAGAGAGGTTTGGGGACTAAAATAGTTGTCTAAGGGTAGAAAAAAGCCTTTGTCTCTCAATTGGTTTTGCAGGGCGAAAAAATTGATGCCCCCTGCTGCCGTCACGGTGAAATTTTCCTGATCCAGGTCGATGATGTGATTCAAGTGACTCAAGTCTAGAAATAAATCCGATGAATCTGGTAAAGAGTGGCTTGGAAACAAGTTCTCCTTGAGTAAGATTTTTTGCCCCATTTGGTGGCTTTCCACAATCAAGCTCTGGAGCTGGGTAAAGTCGGTGGGAGCTGGTTGCTGGTAATTTTCCATTCAGTCACCTCCGTAGGAGGAATTTTTTCTTAGCTAATTATACACTAACTTTCACAAGAAAAAAATACATAGCCTACCAATTAAATAAATATATTGGCAGGCTATAGAGTGGAAGTAATATTAGGTGGACTTAAACCACCTTAAGCGCAAGGTATTTAGCACAACGGTAATGGAGCTAAAGGCCATGGCTGCTGCAGCCAGCATGGGATTCAAAATGATGCCGAAGAAGGGATATAGTAATCCAGCTGCCACGGGTATCAACACGATATTGTAGAAGAAGGCCCAAAATAAGTTTTGCCAAATCATCCACATGGTGGCTTTGGAGAGCCTGATGGCAGTAGGAACTCCCCTTAGGTCCCCGGAAATCAGGGTAATGTCTGAGGCCTCCATGGCCACATCGGTTCCTGTGCCAATAGCAATACCTACGTTAGCCTGGGCTAAAGCCGGAGCATCGTTAATGCCGTCACCCACCATACCCACAATTTTACCTTCTTTCTGAAGCTTTTTAACCTCTTCAGCCTTGTGTTCGGGCAATACTTCAGCCAGCACCCTGGTTATGCCCACCTGGCGGGCAATAGCATGAGCAGTCCGGGCATTATCTCCCGTGAGCATGATGACTTCCAGACCCAGCCTCATTAGCTCCCTAATGGCAACCAGGGAAGTGGGCTTAACTGTATCAGCTGCCGCAATGATGCCGGCAGGCTGGTTATCGATGGCTATAAACATGGGAGTTTTACCTTCATCAGCCAGTTTATCCGCTTCCTTAAGCAGTCGGTCACTAAAAGAAATATTATTAATCTGCATCAGCTTAATGTTACCTATAATAATCTCCTGGTTAGCTACATCTGCCCTCAGGCCGAGTCCTGGAATAGCTGCAAAATTGCTAGGTTCATGCAAGGAAAGTCCACGAACTTTAGCCTCCTGGACGATGGCCTCTCCCAAGGGATGCTCCGAGGCAGTTTCCACTGATGCTACCAATGTTAGAACTGTATCTTTATCAAACCCTTCTTCCACCAGCAAATCCGTGAGGGATGGTTCACCATAGGTAATAGTGCCGGTTTTATCCAGGACAATAGAGTTAAGCTTATAGGCTGTCTCCAGTGATTCCGCACCTTTAATGAGAATACCGTTTTCTGCCCCTTTACCCGTTCCTACCATGATGGCGGTAGGGGTGGCCAAACCCAGAGCACAGGGACAAGCGATAATTAGAACGGCGATAAAAATGGTTAAAGCAAATATTAGAGATGGTTCCGGCCCAAAAGCCCACCACAAGAAACTGCTGACAATGGCTATGATAACCACTGCCGGGACAAAATATGAGGAGATAACATCCACCAGCTTTTGAATTGGGGCCTTAGAACCTTGTGCTTCCTCAACTAGCTGAATTATTTGCGCCAACATGGTGTCCTTACCCACCTTGGTTGCCTTAAATCTAAAACTGCCGGTTTTGTTGATGGTGGCGCCGATGACCTCGTCTCCTTCACCCTTTTCCACGGGAATGCTTTCTCCGGTGAGCATGGACTCATCCAAAGTGGATTTGCCGCTGACGATGGCGCCGTCCACCGGAACCTTTTCTCCGGGTCTAACCAGGATGATGTCGCCAACCAGTACGTCTTCAATGGGGATATCTAATTCCTGATCATTTCTGATTACTTTGGCGGTTTTAGCCTGCATACCCATTAGCTTTCTAATGGCTTCCGAGGTCTTGCCTTTAGCCCTTCCTTCTAATAATCGACCTAGGAGAATTAAGGTGGTGATTACAGTAGCTACGTCATAGTATAACTGGTAAGGGAAGCCCAGGTTGGTCAGGAAGGTGGGAAACAAAGACATGGCTGCACTATAAGCCCAGGCAGAGGTGGTTCCCATGGCCACCAGTACATTCATATCACTTGTTTTGTGGGAAAGTGCCGCATATGCTCCCTTGTAAAATCTCCAACCGGAAAAAAACTGGACAGGCGTCGTCAATGCCAGCAAGGTCAAGGGATTCGTCAATATGGATGGAACCCATCCTCCCCAGCCGTGATACATTTCCGGCAAACTGCCGATGAGAACAATCACTGTTAAAAGAGCGGCGGTAATGAAGTTAATGTTAAGACGGCGCATTTCCTTTTCTCGTCTTTCTCGCTCTCGGTCTGCCGAGGTCTCTTTTTCACCTGCCGCCACCTGGTAGCCTAAACTATTAATTTGCTGCTTGATATCAGACAGATTAATAGTACCGGCATCATATTCCACGGTAGCCTTTTCTGTAGCTAGATTAACATTGGCTGCCATTACCCCGGGCAGTGATAAAATACCTTGCTCAACCCTGCGCACACAGGAGGCACAGCTCATCCCTGCAATTGGGATAGAGGTCCGCTCTAATTCAGCCAAGGAAGCTTCAAATCCCAGCGATTTAACAGTGTCAATCAAGTCTGAGACGGAAACTGTGCTGCTGTCGAAATTAATAGTTGCTTTTTCTGTGGCCAGATTGATGTTGGCTTCAGTCACTCCCTTTAGGTGGCTCAGATTTTTTTCTATCCTGCCCACACAGGAGGCACAAGACATGCCGGCTACATGTAAGGTAACCTGGCTTCCTTGCTTATTTTGAGCACCTGTCGCTGTCATGCTATTTACACCCCCACCTATTATAATCATACCCCTTGGGGGTATGATTGATTTATGATTTCATTATATATCTTTCCAATGTTTTGTCAATACATTCTCTAAAAAAATTCCATAGAAATGCTCAAGACGGTTAAATGCGGCATAATATACATGAGTGGTAACAAAACAAATTTGATGGTAAGTGACTAATGGGATTTTTCTTACCAGGAGGGCGACGGAGGTGTAGTGGCAAATGAAATATCATTTTATTGGCATTGGGGGCAAGGGCATGAGTTCAATTGCCCAGTATGTAAAAATGCAGGGCTATGAAGTAACAGGATCTGATCGGTATTATGACCGGGGAGAACACCTGGAAATTTTTGAAAAGCTGATGATGTTAGGCATCAAAATATACCCCCAGGATGGGAGCGGGATTCACCAGGATACAACCCGGGTAATTATCTCCAGTGCTATCGAAAAAACTAATCTTGACATGGTAAAAGGGATACAGTTAAGTATTCCAATCAGTAAAAGAGCAGAATTGCTGGGGGAAATTTTGAATAACAGCAGTAATGGTATTGCGGTTGGGGGAACTAGTGGTAAGACTACGGTGGTGGGTATGCTAGCCACCCTGCTTGAGGAAACAGGATTAATGCCAACAGCTTTTCTTGGAGGGGATTTAATCAACAATTACCATCAGCAATTTACCGGCAACTTGCTGATGGGAGACAATAATTATCTGTGCATTGAAGCTGATGAGAGTGATGGCACTATCGTATATTACCGTCCTAAAATAGGGGTAATTACAAATATCAGCAAGGATCATCAGGAGGTTAGTAAGCTTATACCTTTGTTTCAAGAGTATGCAGGTAATATTAGCGATATTTTGGTAATTAATGGAGATTGTCCAAACTGTGCCAAAATTAATTTTCCCGGGCAGACGATTACTTTTGGCTTCGGTGAAAATTGCACAGTACAGGCCAAGGAAGTTATTGCCGGCAGGGGTAGCCTGAAATTCAAAGCAAATGAAACTAATTATCAAATTAGTTTATGGGGGAGACATAATGTGGAAAATTCCTTAGCTGCCATAGGAGTAGCCTTGGCCCTAGGGTTATCTCCAGAAATAACTGCATCAAGTATTAGTCGGTTTAAAGGAATGAAAAGAAGGTTAGAATTGGTGGGGGTCAGGGGAGGGGTTAGTTTTTTTGATGATTATGCCCATAATCCCCAAAAAATCCAAGCCAGCATTCTAGCGTTACAGGGGAATTTCCCCAGGCTTATTATTATGCTCCAGTGTCATGGCTATCAGCCCACCAGTTTTATGTGGGATGAGCTGGTGGATGTTTTTGCAACAACATGTCGTAGGGAGGACTTGGTGATAATTCCCCCTATTTATGATGTGGGAGGAACTACAAATAGGGAAGTAAGTGCCGTAGGCTTAGCAGAAACATTGACCACAAAAGGGGTAAATGGGCTATATTTTCCCTGCCGGGAAAAAGCAGGTGAATTTATCAGAAAGGTAATAGTACCTGGAGATTGTGTGCTGGTGATGGGGGCCAGGGATGAAACCTTAAGTAATTTTGTTAAGGAATTAAAAGATAATATTTAATAATTTAGGCTATATGGCAGGATTAATTTTGACAATGAGGAAGATAAGTACTACGCAAAATTAATTTGATGAGTACTAATAATTTTACTAATGAATGGGGAGGCATAGGGCAAAAAATGAACAAAGTAGTGGTGAATTTTGCCAGGCAAAAAAAGCAGGTTGAAGTAGAACAGGGCGTAACCATTGCAACAGCCTGCCGGCAAGCAGGCATAAAGCTGGATTTAGTGTGTGGCGGGAAAGGGAAATGCGGTAAATGTTCCGTTGACATCAAGACAGCAGCTGGGGAAAAAAAGGTCTTGGCCTGCCAAGAAAAAGTGACTGAAACAATGGATGTGATTATTTCCGATAAGAGTATTGCTGGAGAAATAGTGGTTCTGACTGGAGCCGACCTTGGAGAGATAGTGAGGAAACCAGGAATAAAAAAAGTGTTTGTGCCTCGTAAGGAGCTACCTGAACCGGAGTGCTATGGGGATTGGCAGCGCCTTACTGATTATGTTGGCCAAGGTGCTCCTACTCAAGTCCAGCTGCCCTTGCTGCGCCGCTTACCCGGTTTATTAAGAAACCGGAAGCTTCCGGGAATAACCTTGGTTCAATGGGAGAATCAGTTACTGGAATTAGAAGAGGGAGATACTACCCACAGGCTTTTTGGCATAGCCGTTGACATTGGCACCACCTCCATTGCCGGGTACTTGTTTGATTTAAACACAGGGGAAAGGTTGGTCATCAGTTCTGCTTTAAATGGGCAGGTGGCTGAGGGAGCAGATGTAATGAGCAGGATTGTAGCTGCCGGCACTGGGGCGGGGCTAGAGCATTTGCAACAGTTGGTGGCTGAAACTATTAATAGGGTAATCGATGAAGCGGCCACTGAAGCAGGAGTGAATGTGGACGAAATATATCAGGTCTTATTAGTGGGTAATACCACTATGCAGCATTTGTTTTTTGGTTTGACTCCTGAGTATCTGGGCCGGTCACCTTTTATGGCTGTGCACCAAGGAGAGCTTAATATTTCCTGCCAGGAGGCAGGAATAGAGATTAATCCCCGGGGGATAGTGACCTTTCTTCCTCTGATTGGTGGCTTTGTCGGTGCTGATACCACTGGGGTCATCTTGGCCACGGGAATGTATCAAAGTGAAAAGCTTAAGCTGATGATAGATATTGGTACTAACGGTGAAATTGTGCTGGGCAACAAAGAAAAAATGCTGGCTTGCTCTACTGCTGCCGGGCCGGCCCTTGAAGGGGCGGGCATTGGCTTTGGCATGCGAGGAACTGATGGGGCGATTGAAAGAGTAAACTTTATTGACGGAAAGGTAGAGCTGCAAGTAATAGGCAACACTAAAATTAAGGGGATTTGTGGTTCTGGGTTAGTGGACTTGGCAGCAGAAATGCTCAGGGCAGGCATCATAGATAAGAAGGGGAAAATGTTATCCAGAGAAGAGTTTTTAGCCTCGGGTGATGAAAGGTTAGCGGATCGGCTCAGGGAAATAGATGGGCGCCGGGTGTTTATTATTGCTGAGGGGGAAGAAACAGCCGGGGGGGAGGTTATTTACCTGTCCCAGCAGGATGTGCGATCACTTCAGTTGGCTAAAGGTGCAATCTATACAGGCTGTCTTATTTTGCTGGAGGAATATGGTGTTACAGGAGAAGAGCTTGAGGAAATCATGCTGGCAGGAGCTTTTGGCAACTATATTGACGTGAAAAAAGCCCAGTTAATTGGCTTAATTCCTGATTTTGCCGGGGTGACCGTAAGGCCCATTGGTAATGGCGCCGGTGCAGGAGCTCAACTGGCGTTACTCTCTACTGAACTAAAGGATACAGCCTCTAAAATGATGGAAAAGATATGCCACATTGAATTGGCAACCCATATGGAATTTCAAGAAAGATTTATTATGTCATTAAACTTTAGTTAAATAATGCAAAGCCGCCAAACTTTTCTTCGGATTTGGCGGCTTTTGCTTATTAATAAAATAGCATTTACAAATAAACCTAATATTAAATATGGCGTATAAATGAGAAAAGTCTAATTAGAGCATGGATTACCAGGGAAAAAATTAAAAGTAACACAAAGTATAGAAAAAAATTATTCTGTATCATGAAAAAAGATTTTAAAAATTGCAGGATTTTTAAAGGTGGATAGAGAATAGTATTCTAGGAAAGAGAATCATTATTAATTAAAAAGAGGAGGAATTATAGTGTCAAAAAAAATTAGAGTAGCGGTTGTTGGTTATGGAAACATCGGCAAATTTTCTGTGGATGCGGTGAATAGTTCTCCAGATATGGAACTTGCCGGCGTGGTGCGCCGCAGTGTTTCCGAGCAAACTCCCCCGGAGTTGACAGGAGTTCCAGTGGTGGACTCTATAGACAAGCTGGATAGTGTAGATGTGGCTCTGTTGTGCTCACCCACCAGAAATGTTCCGGATCAAGGGATGGCAATCCTGGCAAAAGGTATTAATACTGTTGACAGCTACGATATTCATGAGGGGATTGTAGATTTGCGCCGTCAGTTTGGAGAGGTGGCCAAGGCCAATGGCTCAGTGGCAATTGTTTCTGCCGGATGGGATCCAGGTACTGACTCAATGGTGCGGAGCATGTTTGAATTTATGGCTCCTAAAGGGCTTACCTATACAAACTTTGGCCCTGGCATGAGCATGGGTCACTCCACTGCTGTCAAGGCTAAAAACGGAATTAAAGATGCCCTGTCAGTAACGGTACCTGTAGGAACTGGAATCCATAGAAGGATGGTTTATGTGGAACTGGAAGAGGGAGCTGATTTTGCAGCTGTGGAAAAGGATATTAAAACCGACTCCTACTTCATTAAGGATCAGACGGTGGTTACCCAAGTGGATGATGTTAATCAAGTAATCGATATGGGCCACGGGGTGTTAATGGAGCGAAAGGGTGTATCCGGGGGAACTCATAACCAACTGCTTACCTTTGCGATGAAAATTAACAACCCGGCTTTGACAGCCCAAGTAATGGTTGCTTCTGCTAGAGCTACATTTAAGCAGCAGCCTGGTGCATACACTATGATTGAAGTACCCATCATTGACTATATCTATGGAGATAAAGAAGAATTAATTGCTAAGCTGGTTTAATTAATAAACACACTCCCCCAATTGTCGCTTGACAGGTTCTGTTCTGTCAGTGGGCAATTGGGGGTTATTTTTATTTGTACCCCAAATATCACAGACAGGAGAAGGAAGGGGTTATAAAATATATTCAGAAGCACACCTGATTACCTGGCAGAAGTTATATATTTTATCATAAATCTTTGATTATTTTAATTAAAGGTTTAAAATGAGGTAGGAAGATAAAGGTGCTGTCGAGAATAGTATAATTTACGAAATGTACTGACAATTTTTTGGGAGGGATTATGGTGAAAAGACTGGAATTGACACCGGATCAGCTAAGGTATAAATGTGACCCTGATTTACTGGGATTTGAGACTACGGTAGAAGTTGAGCCTGTTGAGGGGATTATCGGACAGGAGCGGGCTACTAAGGCCATGGAATTTGGCTTGCGGTTAAAAAATAAAGCTTATAATATTTATGTTGCTGGGATAACTGGAACAGGAAAGACGAGCTATGTAACCTCACTTATCAAAAAACTTGCTCCCCTGAAGAAGAATGCTAATGATTGGTGTTATGTGTATAATTTTAAAGTAGTAGATTGCCCAGTGAGCATAAACTTGCCGGCGGGTATGGGTAAGCAATTTGTCAAGGATATGGAGTGGCTGGTTGAGGAGCTGCGCCGGGATATTCCTGGAGTATTTAGTGCGGATCAATATCGGACGGAAACTAATCAGTTGGTTGCCGGCTTTCACGCCCAAGCTAATCAAATCCTACTGGACTTTGAGAAAGAGGCTAAGGAAAAAGGCGTTGTGCTGCGGAAGACAGAAAAAGGCGTGGTAATAATGCCATTGATGGAAGATAAGCCACTTGACGAAATACCACCGGAAGAAATTACAGAGGAAATGGCCGATCAACTACAGGAAATAGTGGCAGAGGTACAGCAGGATTTGGAAAAGGTGATGAGAAAGGTACGCAATATCGACCGGGATGCAGAGGAAGCTCTGCAAAAAATGGAGCAGGAAATGGTTAAAAAGGTAATTAAACCAGACATAGAAAAGCTGCGGCAAAAGTACAGCCAACATAGTAAAAACCTGATTATTTATCTGGATCAGGTAGAAGGGGATATCCTGGAGAACCTGGATTTGTTTAAAAAAGTTTCTAAAAAGAAAAGTGAAAGCCAGGAAAGGTTGGGGTCTAATGCCGGTGTACGGGCAGTGCAAAATGTCTTTAATAGATACTGTGTTAATCTTTTTGTCAATAATGCCAACACTAAAGGAGCTCCCGTAGAAATTGAGACAAATCCCAACTATTATCACCTGTTTGGCAAGATTGAAGGACGGCCTCACTTAAATAATATAATTTCTGACTTTACCACTATTAATAGTGGGGCAATTCACCGAGCCAATGGAGGATATCTTATTATTCAGGTGACGGACATTTTAAAGGATCCAATGGCCTGGGATGGGTTGAAAAGAACGATTCAGACGAAGCTGGCGGTAATTGAAAATATTGGTGAGCAATATAAAGCGGTTCCTTCTACCACGGTTAAGCCTGAGCCCATTCCCCTGGATGTAAAAGTGATATTAATTGGCAGCCAGAGCATTCATCATTTGCTATATAATTATGATGAAGATTTTCAGAAGCTGTTTAAGATAAAGGTGCAATTTGATACCCTCATGGAGAGAAATGCCAATAATTTGCAAATGTATGCCCAATTCATTAGCTCGGTGTGCTGCCGAGAAGGATTTTGCCACTTTCACAAATCAGCAGTAGCTAAAATAATTGAATTGGGTTCTTATCTGGCGGATGAACAGGAAAAGCTGTCTACTCGCTTTAATCATGTGGTGGAAATTATCTATGAGGCAGCAGCCTGGGCTGAGATTGACGGAGCATCTTACGTGATGGCTGACCATGTGCAAAAAGCCTTTGTAGAAAAGATAAATAGAGCTAACATGGTGGAGGAAAAGATTAACGATAAGATGCTGGATAATAGCATTTTGATTGATACCACCGGGCAGGTGGTGGGTCAGGTGAATGGATTGACTGTCTACAATGTGGGTGACCACATCTTTGGTTTTCCTGCTAGAATTACCGCTAGGACTTATATAGGGGAACACGGTGTGATTAACATTGAGCGGGAAGCAAAAATGTCTGGGGCTATTCATAATAAAGGGGTTTTGATATTAGAGGGATACCTTGGTGGGCAGTATGCTGATGACAAGCCCTTATCCTTATCTTCTAGTATTTGCTTTGAACAAAGCTATGGTGGAATTGATGGGGATAGTGCTTCCTGTGCGGAGCTAGTGGTTCTTTTGTCTAGCATTGTCGGCATCCCAATTAAGCAAAATCTGGCAATCACCGGCTCCATGAATCAACTTGGTGTGGTACAGCCTATTGGTGGTGTAAATCAAAAAGTAGAAGGCTTTTTCCGTGTATGTAAAGCCAGAGGCTTTACTGGAGACCAAGGAGTAATTATTCCAGTGCAAAACCAAAAAAATCTAATGCTCCCGAATGAAGTGGTGGATGAGGTCATCCGGGGAAACTTTAGAATTTATACCATCAGTCATATAGATGAGGCAATAGAATTATTAACTGGGTTAGAGGCTGTGACTGTCCACCAAAAGGTAGATCAGAAGCTAGCGGCTATGGCAATAACTATGAAAAAATATTATCAACCAAAAAATTAGAAAAAGTCCCACTCCAATTTCCCTAAAGAGGAGCTATTTTCTGTTTTATAGCTTCTTTTTTGTTTTGTGCGTGCGGCAAAGCTGGACTACACTAGCGGTCGTTATCTTGGTAATCTTGGCCAAGCTCCTACCGTTACGCTCGCTGGTTCCGCACTTATTGTTATGTCCGCTGGTTCTTGGGCTTTAATAGGAAAATATTATATTGACAACCGATTTCAGACATGGTAAATTTTAAGGAAGAAAGTAAACTATTCCGATTTAAATACTATGAATTAAATTAGGAGGGTTTTAAATTATAAAAATTCAAATTAATGGCGAAGAAAAACAATTAAAGAAAGAAGTAAATATATTAGAACTTCTGGAAATCCAAAATGTTCAGATGCCAGAGATGGTTTCGGTGGAAGTAAAAGGAGGCAAACCCATGCTTAAAATACCTGAACAAGTTATACAGGATGGAAAAAACTTCAGGGGTAAGATAGAAGAATTAAATAAAGGCATCCTAGAACCTGAGAGATTTAAACCTCAGAGAGTCTCGATGGGGATTTACGAACAAAGAGATAGAGGTACCTACATGACCAGAACCAGAATCCCATCGGGTGTAGTTACCTTAAAGCAGTTAGAAAAAGTAAGTGAATTAGCTAAAGTTTATGGCCACGGCTTTGTGCATTTAACCACCAGACAGGATATTCAGTTTCATAAAGTAACCTTAGAAGACACAGCAAACCTAATAGAAGGCCTTTTGGAAGTAGGGATTGTTACTAGAGGAACAGGTGGAAATACCGCTCGAAATGTGGCTTGTTCCCCCTTAGCAGGTGTTGCTCGCGATGAAGTATTTGATGTAACCCCTTTTGGGTTAGTGACAACAGAGTACATACTGAAGGATCCAACATCATTGAATTTACCCAGAAAATTTAAGATTGCCTTTTCCAATTCGCCAGAAGATACAGGAAATGCAACTATCGCTGACTTAGGTTTTGTGGCCAAATTTCAAAATGGAGAAATAGGCTTTGAAGTGTATGGTGGCGGAGGTTTTGGTGCTGGTTCAAGGGTTTCCTTGAAGCTGGAAGATTTCATCCCTGCTACAGAAGTGCTATATCATGTGCAAGCCATGAAGGAACTTTTTGAGAATGAAGGCGATCGTAGAAATAAGAATAAGGCCCGTTTAAGATTTGTTGTTTACAGATTAGGTGAAGAAGCTTTTAAGGTTAAATATCAAGAGCTTGTACAAAAAGTAAAAAGTGAAAAGAGCTTAAATCTTTTTTTTAAGATTGAAAAACCCAGTAATCAGATTGGTGAAGCCGCAACTACCTTGCACCCTTTATTATACCAACAAAGACAAGAAGGCAAATACTCCGTTTATGTTCACCCGGAAAATGGTAACTTGAGCGTTGAAGATCTAGATCAAGTAATTGAGTTTATAGCTGGCCTTGGCTACGAACCTTCGATCCGGTTAACAACTATGCAAGGGCTTTATGTTAGGGATCTAGATTTAAGCGATGCTGAAAAATTATTAGATTTAATAACTAAGTTTACTTCTAAATTTAATATCGATAACTCAGTTGCTTGCGCCGGCGCTGCTACTTGCCAGCTGGGCTTAGGCTTATCGCAAAATCTGCTTACAGCCATAATCAAAAGGTTTTCAGAAGCCAGCGAAGATATAAAAGGGCAGCTGCCAAGAATTTTTATTTCGGGTTGTCCGAATTCCTGCGGCCAGCACTATAAAGGCGCAATTGGTTTTTATGGCAGGGTCAAAAGAGTTAATGATGGACTGGTTCCAATGTATTCGATTCTTTTTGGCGGGACAGTTGGGGTTGGTAAAGCTGTCTTAGGTACTGAATATGGAGCCATTCCTGCTAAAAAGATCCCGGAATTCTTATATCAATTGGCACAGTTAAAAAGAAAGGCTAATATTACTGATTTCGTCAAATTTATCAATCAAGAAACTGCAACCATAAATAACCTCATTGAGAGCTTTGCGACTATCGAGCCAAAAGCAGAAGCACTTGAACTTTATTCTGACTTTGGCACTGAGGAAGAGTTTTCGCTTAGAGGCAGGGGACCTGGCGAATGTAGTGCAGGGGTTTTAGATGTTATTCAATTAGACATTTCTAATGCACAAAGCTCATTAAATGATTTTGAAAAAACTAAGGAATCTAAAAAACTTTATAATGCAAGTATTTCGGCTGCCAGAGCTCTTTTAATATTAAAAGGTATTGATACCATAAATGATCGTCTGATTTTCCAAGAATTTGTTAAACACTTTGTGGACACAGGCTATGTGAAGCAAAACATCAAGAATCTTTTTGAACAGCTTTTAAATTTTAAACTTGGAGGCTTAGATAGTTTAGAAAACCATATTGCAGATGTTAAATATTTAGTAGCTAAAGTGATCCAAATGTATGAATCTTTAGACACGAAGCTTGGTATTACTTTAACCAAGGAACATCAGGGTGAGGAAACTGCTGCTTCAGTTAAAAGCAATGCTGAATCAGCATTAAATACAGTTGATTTAAAAGGTGTAAAGTGTCCTATAAACTTTGTATAGGCCAAAGTATCAGAAATGTATGAATTAAAAAGGGGGGAGTTGAATGGCTAAGGAGGAAGGGGGGAAAGGTAAAACTGAGGATAAGGCAGTTGCGATTAATAAATGGGGTCTAGAGGAAAAACTTTTAGAACAGATAATTGGAGCAATCAAACAGCTTAAATATGGAACAGTGACGATAGTTATCCAAGATTCAAAGGTAATTCAAATTGATAGAACTGAGAAGATGAGGCTTGGATAATAAAAAATAATGGAGGGCTGACTGGACAACCGGAGGCATAGCACAGTTTACTGGAGATCAGTAAACGGGCAGTTGCTTTCGGTTGTTTTTTTATCGAAAGGACAGTTTAAATACATATAAACAAATCCTGCGATTTAGGTTTGAGGTTTATCGACATAGAATGTTCCCATCAAGGGGAATTTTTTAAAAGCATGAAACAATTTGTGCTGGCGAGAATAAGATGTATCTAGATTTAACCATAAGGAGAGGTGGAGATAGAGTAACATGGATTACTTAGATAAATTGGAGAGCAAAAGCATTCACATTTTAAGGGAAGCTTACAGTGAATTTAAGAGTTTGGGCATGCTTTGGTCTATTGGTAAGGATAGCACTGTGCTATTATGGCTGACCAGGAAGGCTTTTTTCGGCCATATCCCGATGCCGTTGATTCATATAGATACCAACTACGAGATTCCGGAACTAATTGAATATCGGGATCGACTAGCCCTGAAGTGGAAGCTGGATATTATTTATGGGGAAAACAGAGAAGCCTTGGATAATAAGAACACTTTTCCCCATGGAAATGCCACGAGAATCCAGTGCTGTCAAAAGCTAAGGACTGAGGCACTGAAAAATACCCTAAATGGTGTTTGGCCTAGGTACCGGCTAAACCATGATTTAGGCAAATATGAACTAGACCACAATATAGAACCATTTACCGGAGTAATAGTAGGTGTTCGGGCAGATGAGGAAGGGAGCCGGTCAAAAGAGCGATATTTTTCACCCCGGGATAAAAACAACGATTGGGATTTGACTGCCCAGCCACCGGAGTTTTGGAGTCAGTATAAAACGGATTTTGCTCCCGGTACCCATGTGCGCATTCACCCGCTGTTGGATTGGACTGAGTTAAACATCTGGGAGTATATTCAAAAAGAAAATATTCCCACTGTGTCATTATATTTTGAACAGGGGAATGGGCAAAGATACCGTTCCTTAGGGTGTGTCCCTTGTACCTCCCCGGTGGAATCTGCTGCTAAAAATGTTACGGATATCATTGAGGAATTGAAAAACGGGAAGTTTTCCAATATTGCCGAAAGGTCAGGGCGGGAGCAGGACAAGGAAGACGGTGGCGGGTTGGAGGATTTACGCAGACAAGGGTATATGTAAGAATACCATTATATATGTAAGGAGGCCATCAACATGAGTTGGGAAATTCAAAAAGAATACATGAACATAGTGATAGTTGGTCATGTTGACCATGGAAAGAGCACTATTATTGGCAGACTTTTGGCTGATACAAACTCTTTGCCCCAGGGTAAATTAGAGCAGGTCAAGGAGCGCTGCCGGAGAAATTCCAAGCCTTTTGAGTATGCTTTTTTATTGGATGCTTTGAAGGATGAGCAAGCCCAGGGAATTACCATCGATGCTGCCAGGTGTTTTTTTAAATCTGCTAAAAGAGACTACATTATTATAGATGCTCCCGGACATATAGAGTTTTTGAAAAACATGGTTACAGGGGCCTCCAGGGCGGAGGCGGCTCTGTTGGTGATCGATGCCAACGAGGGAGTTCAGGAGAATTCTAAGAGACACGGCTATTTGTTGTCAATGCTGGAGATTAAGCAGGTAGCTGTGCTGATCAATAAGATAGATTTAATTAACTATAATCGACAGAAATTTTCCCAATTGGTGTTGGAATACAATCAGTTTTTGGAAAAGGTAGGAATCACTCCTGCCTGTTTTATCCCTGTTAGTGGCAGGGAAGGGGATAATATCGCTGTCAGTTCCTCCAGAACAAAATGGTATCAAGGAAAAACAGTATTAGAGACTTTGGACGGCTTTGATACTGAAAAGCTGCCGGAAGACAAACCCTTTAGGATGCCGGTGCAAGCAGTTTATAAGTTTACCAGAGATGGGGATGACCGGCGCATAGTGGCCGGCACCATAGAATCAGGCAGCTTGCGGGTGGGTGATGAGGTTGTTTTTTACCCTTCGGGGAAAAAGAGTGTAGTTAAAACTATTGAAGCCTTTAACCGGCCGCCTCAGACAAGGGCTGCGGCGGGAAATGCCACCGGTTTTACCCTGGAAGAGCAAATATATATTGCCCGGGGAGAGGTGGCTGCCTTGGCCAACCAGCCAAAGCCCAAGGTAACTTCCAGGATTAAGGCTAATTTATTCTGGCTGGGGAAGGAACCCATGGTGCCAGGGAAAAAGTACCTGTTAAAACTGGGAGCAGCTAAGATCGGCGTAGAACTAGAGGAAGTCAGCCGGGTAATCGATGCAGTGAACTTGAGTCAAAACCAGCAAAAAAAGAAGATTGACCCAAATGATGTGGCGGAATGTTTGTTTAAGTTGAACCGGGAGATTGCCTTTGATTTGGCCGCTGAGTTAGCTCAGACCAGTAGATTTGTGATAGTGGACAATTACGAAATTTCTGGAGGCGGAATAATTCAAGAGGCTCTGGAGGCAAAAGCCACTTGGGCGAAGCTGGCTAATATCATCTGGCATTCCGGAGGGGTAACCTATGAGGACCGGTGCAGGAATTTAAGGCAAAGAGGAATGGTGGTCCTACTAACCGGTTTGTCCGGATCAGGAAAATCAACTATTGCCACCGAGCTGGAAAAAGAACTGTTTAAGCGGGGAAATGCCACTTATATCTTGGACGGGGATAATATCAGGCATGGATTAAACGCAGATTTAGGCTTTTCTGTTCAGAATCGGGAGGAAAATATCAGGAGAATAGCAGAAATGGCTGCCCTGTTCAAGGATGCTGGTCTGATAACCTTACTCTCTGTTATCTCTCCATCGGCCAAGATGCGCGATGCCATCAGGGAGAGGGTAGGGAACAAAGATTTTCTAGAAGTTTATGTGAAGGCTGATATAGAGACTTGTGCCGGCAGAGACCCTAAGGGGCTTTATCAAAAGGCTAAACGGGGTGAAATAGCTAACTTCACCGGCATTTCAGCTCCTTACGAAGAACCTGAGGAGCCAGACCTGGTCATAGACACCAGAAAACTAACGGTCAGGGAATCGGTGGGTATATTGTTAGAGCTAGTTATCCAAGAGCAGGAGCGCAAGCAGGTTATTTAGGAGAGGTGAGGTGGTACAAATGCCGTCGGATATAGATATAGTTTACTTGGAAACTGATATTTTGATAGTTGGTGGTGGGGCTGCCGGTTGTATGGCTGCCATCACAGTCAAAGACATGGCCCCAGGCTGCCAAGTGCTGATAATGGAAAAGGCCCAGTTAGAACGGAGTGGTTGTCTGGCGGCAGGGATAAATGCAATTAATGCCTATTTGAACCCGGGAGAAACACCGGAGAGTTTTCTGGATTATGTAAAAAAAGAGGCCCACGGTATTATTCAAGATGAGTTAGTCCTTTCCATGGCCAAAGAATTAAATGAAATGACAAGGCTATTAGAACACTGGGGGCTGCCAATTTACAAGGATAAAGATGGCAACTACCTGGCCCGGGGTAAGCGGAGCATCAGGATTAAAGGTGAACGCATCAAACCAATTATTGCGGCCCAGGTCAAAAAAAGGGGCATCCCAGTCTTGAACAGGGTAGTAGCTACTAATTATCTGATTCAAGATGGCAGGGTCATGGGGGCAATGGGGTTTAGTGTGAGAGAAAAGAAGTTTTACGCAATAAGAGCCAAGGCCACCATTTGTGCCACTGCTGGGGCTGCCGGAATTTATGGGCCTAATAATCCCGGGTGGGGAAGGCATCGGACCTGGTACCCGCCCTTTAATACCGGGTCAGGTTTAGCCATGGGTTTGAGGGCTGGAGCGGAAATGACCAGTTTTGAAATGCGATTTATTGCTCTCAGGGTTAAGGATACCCTGGCACCAACGGGAACAGTAGCCCAGGGAGTTAAGGTGAGTCACGTAAATGGTCTAGGTGAAAAGTACCTGGAGCAGTACCGGGGATTGACAACAGCAGGCAGGCTGAAGGCCGGTTTGATTGAAGAGGAAGCGGGGCGGGGGCCTTGTTTTTTGGACACAACTCAATTGACTAGCGAGGAGGGCAATCGCTTAAAAGAAGCCTATCTGCATATGTGTCCTTCCATGGTGCTATCCTGGGCTAACCAAGGGATTGAACCTAATGAGGCACCGTTGGAGTTAACTGGATCTGAACCATATTTGGTGGGGGGGCATGCCATGGCCGGCTACTGGATAGATGAACAGCGGCGCACAACTTTGCCTGGTTTATATGCAGCAGGGGAAGTGGCGGGTGGAGTACCGAAGAAATATGTTACCGGCTCTATGGCTGAAGGAAGGATAGCTGCCCTAACAGCCCTGGCAGATCTAAAAAATTTATCAGATTGGGTAGGTCGAGAGCAATCCAGAGGCTTTGCAAGCAAGGAGACGAACCGGGCTTTGGTAACAGAAGAAAACCGTAATTTCCCTGGGATGGTTGACAACGAGCTTAAGCGTATCTTTCAGCCATTGAACAGAAAATTTAGCAAGAGGCAGGGAATAGGGCCGGAAGAACTGGAAGAGGCTTTGCAAAAAGTCATGGATGAATACGCCGGAGGAATTAAAGATAATTACAAGCTGGCAGAAGCAAAACTCAAAGTAGTTGCCATGAGGCTGGTTGAATTGGAAAAGCTGGAGGAACAATTGGTAGCAAAGGATTTACATGAGCTGATGGCCTGTCATGAGGTTGCAGAACGGATATTGATTGCCAGGATCTTGGTGGAGCATTTGCGATACCGAAAGGAATCCAGGTGGCCTGGTTATCAGGAAAGGCTTGATTACCCTGACACCAGCGCCCGGTGGGAATTGTTTGTCAACTCTGTTTACTCTGAGGGTGCCAATAAAATACAGATTGTTACCCGAAGTCTGAAGGGAGAGTTGCTAGATGGCGGTACGAATTGATTTCAGCAGATGTGATGGTTGCCGGCAGGCTAAAGAGTCTGCTTGTGTATATATTTGCCCTGGCAATTTGTTTTATCCAGCAGAAAATAATTTGGTCAAGATAAGGGATATCAGGGATTGTTGGGATTGTGCAGCATGTGTGAAGATTTGTCCGAAAGAGGCATTGGAGCTGTACCTGCCGGTACAGCTGGGTGGTAAGGGAGCAACTATTACTGCTCGTACCAGGGGGAAGGGAATAAGCTGGGAATGCGCCAGTCCCAGCGGAAAAAAAGAAAAATTTAAAATTCAAGTAAAAAATTAAATAGAATGTTTATTTAGTGAACGAACGAAGGAGAGGGAGCTTAAGATAATGTTTAATTCACTTATAAAAGCAATATTTTACAAAAAAGAAAGATACTGGTTGTCTATAATCATGACAACAATCTTAGGCGTGGTTGTAGTAGGATGTGGAAACAGTTCTACAAGTAAACAAAATAATTCTCAAAATAAGCAAGGTACAACCGGAAATACAGTGACATTATTAAATGTTTCATACGATCCAACGAGAGAGTTTTATCAGGATTTCAATAAAGCTTTTGCTGAGCATTGGAAAAATAAAACCGGGCAGGTTGTGGAAATTCAGCAATCCCATGGCGGATCAGGCAAGCAAGCCCGGGCAGTTATCGATGGCTTGGAAGCAGATGTGGTAACATTGGCACTGGCCTATGATATTGATATGATGCATGAAATTGCCGGGCTGATTCCTCAAGATTGGCAAAGCCGTCTGCCGGAAAATTCCTCGCCTTATACTTCCACGATCGTGTTCCTGGTGCCAGTGGGCAACCCCAAGAACATTTTAGATTGGGATGATTTAGCTAGACCTGGGATAGAAGTTATTACCCCTAACCCTAAAACTTCCGGCGGAGCACGCTGGAACTACTTGGCGGCTTGGGGCTATGCACTGAAAAAGTTTGCTGGAGATGAGGAGAAAGTTATAGATTTCATCACTAAAATTTATAAAAACGTTCCGGTATTGGACTCCGGTGCGCGCGGCTCAACTACAACTTTTGTTGAACGAGGCATTGGTGATGTGTTTATTTCCTGGGAAAATGAAGCTTTTCTGGCGATTGATGAGCTGGGGGAGGGTAAATTTGAAATTGTGGTTCCTTCTATCAGCATCATAGCCGAGCCACCGGTGACAATTGTTGATCAGAACGTTGATAAAAAAGGAACTCGTCAGGTGGCGCAAGCTTATCTTGAATATCTTTATACAGATGAGGCCCAGGAACTGGCTGCCAAGCATTATTTTCGTCCCAGAAATGAAGCCATCGCCGAAAAATACGACAGTTTTTTCCCCCAGGTCAACTTATTTTCTATCGATGATGTTTTCGGTGGGTGGCACCAGGCCCAAAGAATCCATTTTAATGACGGTGGTTATTTTGATCAGATCTATCAGCCATAGCTGCAGAAATTTTGACATTGCTTAGGAGTGAACTGATGAAGCCAATGTTGCAATCACTTAAATTAAAAGAATATAGTATCTTGCCTGGTTTTATGTTTTCGCTGGGGATTACCATGATGTATTTGGGCTTGTTAGTTATTCTGCCGCTTTCCACAATATTTTTCAATACCACTTCCCTGGGATGGGTGAACTTTTGGGAAACTGTCACAGACCCTCGGGTAGTGGCTTCTTATAAATTAAGTTTTGGAACATCATTTGTAGCGGCAATTGTTAATGCAATATTTGGCTTGCTGGTGGCCTGGGTGTTAGTCCGTTATCATTTCCCAGGCAAGCGAATTATTGACGGGCTGGTGGATCTGCCCTTTGCCTTGCCAACTGCGGTAGCCGGAATAGCATTAACTTCTTTATATACCACCAATGGCTGGGTGGGGGAGTACTTTAACCTATTGGGGATTAAAATTGCCTTTACCCCTGTGGGAATCATTATAGCCCTCACTTTTATCGGCTTGCCTTTTGTGGTGCGCATGGTGCAGCCCATCTTACAAAATTTAGATAGAGAGATAGAAGAAGCTGCCGCCAGTCTGGGTGCAAATCGCCTGAAGACATTTACCAAAGTAATTTTTCCGGAAGTATTGCCGGCCCTGTTGACCGGTTTTGCCCTGGCCTTTGCCAGGGCGTTAGGTGAATATGGCTCAGTTGTCTTTATTTCAGGGAATATGCCCATGCGTACAGAAATCACACCATTACTGATTATGACCAAATTAGAGCAATATGACTATGCCGGGGCAACGGCAATTGCAGTAGTGATGTTAGTTGTTTCATTTCTGCTCCTGCTCCTGGTGAACCTGCTTCAATGGTGGAGTAGGAAGAGATAAAAAATTATTGGCGATTATTTTTTATTCTGGAGGTGAGCAATTAATGGCAGGAAATATTCCATTGCAGAGTAATACAGTGGCAGCCGGCCCCCGATTAACCAACGCAATCACTGAGTCGCAGGGTATCAAGTGGTTGCTCATCGGGATTGCTTTAAGCTTTCTTGGTCTGGTACTGGTACTTCCCCTCGCTGCCATATTTATGAAGGCTTTCGAACAGGGAGCAACTGTTTTCATGGCTGCAATTATCGAACCTGATGCACTGGCGGCCATCCGCTTAACATTATTGGTGGTAGCTATTACGGTGCCATTGAACGTAATTTTTGGCTTAGCTGCTTCCTGGGCAATTGCCAAATTTGAGTTTAAAGGGAAGAACTTCTTGGTGACAATAATAGATTTGCCTTTTGCCGTTTCTCCGGTTATTGCGGGGATGATTTTTGTATTGCTCTTTGGTGCCCAGGGAATATTTGGCCCATGGCTGGGGGCAAATAATATTAAAATAATTTTTGCGGTACCTGGAATAGTATTAGCTACTCTGTTTGTTACCATGCCCTTTGTAGCCCGGGAGCTTATTCCCCTGATGCAGTCGCAAGGAAGGGCGGAGGAAGAAGCAGCCTTAACTTTGGGTGCCAATGGGTGGAAAACATTTTTGTTAATTACGCTGCCAAATATTAAATGGGGCTTGTTGTACGGAATAATTCTAAGCAGTGCCAGGGCAGTAGGTGAATTTGGAGCGGTATCGGTAGTTTCCGGTCATATCCGAGGACTTACTAATACCATGCCTTTACATGTGGAAATTTTATACAATGAGTACCAGTTTACCGCTGCTTTTGCAGTTGCTTCCATGATGTCCATTTTTGCCTTATTCACTTTGATTGTAAAAAATATCATCGAATGGCAGGCTCTGAAGTAAATGGCGGGTTTGAATCTTATACCACTGGAGGTGTTTAATCATGAGCATTGAAATAAAGAATATTACTAAAAAATTCGGTTCCTTTACTGCCCTTGACAACATCAGTTTGACAGTACCCGCAGGCGAGTTAGTTGCCCTATTGGGTCCGTCAGGTTCTGGGAAAACAACTTTGCTGCGCATTATTGCCGGCTTGGAGGTTGCTGATCAAGGAAAGTTGCTTTTTAATGGCGAAGATACTACTCAAAATAGTCCCCAAGAGAGAAAAGTTGGATTTGTCTTTCAGCATTATGCCTTGTTTCGTCATATGAATGTATTCGAAAATATTGCTTTCGGCTTAAAAGTCCAGCCCCGCAAGTTAAGGTTATCAAAGGATGAAATTAACCATAGAGTTCATGAACTGCTTAAGTTGGTCCGAATGGAAGGTTTGGTGACTCGCTACCCTTCACAATTATCAGGGGGGCAGCGCCAGAGAATTGCGCTGGCTAGAGCATTAGCTGTTGAGCCTAAGGTTTTATTGCTGGATGAGCCCTTTGGCGCCTTAGACGCAAAAGTGCGCAAGGAACTACGCCGCTGGTTGAGAAGATTTCATGATGAATTTAATGTTACCAGTGTATTTGTTACCCATGACCAGGAGGAAGCATTAGATGTGGCAGATCGGGTGGTTATTTTGAATGAAGGTCAAATTGAGCAAGTTGGCACACCTGAAGAGGTTTATGACTATCCGGCCAATTCTTTTGTATACCAATTTCTAGGCAATGTAAATTTATTTCAAGGGCGGATCCATCAGGGGAGAGTAAGGATAGGGTCAATTGAATTTGATGTTCCCGAATATGCTCATGCTCAAAACGCTAAAGCTGTTAGTTACGTTCGCCCTCATAACATTGAAATTGAACGCAAAGCAGACGGTAATGAAGCAATCCAGGCAGAAATTATCTATATCAGGGCAGTGGGACCAGTAGTTTACTTTGAACTAAAAAGAAAAGATGCTAATGAACTTTTGGAAGTGGAATTAACTAAAGAACGCTACCAGGAGTTAAGACTAAAGGTGGGAGAGGAAGTATTTGTCAAGCTAAAAAACCTAAAGGTTTTTATTCCTGATTATGCAATTTAAAAAATTAACTGGTGGCGAAGCCACGCTTTGTCTAATCCTTTTCTTTGTAGATTATCTTCAATGATATCATGGACACTGAAGAGCCAATTAAAAGAAAAGAAACAGGAGGGATGCGTTTGGATAAATACCTCGATAGCATCCGCATCCTGTTTGCGTAGCCGTGGAACAATTCAAACAGATTGATGAAGGTAAATGGCATAAAGTCAACGCTATTTTCTTGACATAGCCTCTGGTTCAGGGTACAATCCCGTGTTTGACACTTAAGCAAAACAAAAATCCTGTAGAGCCTTGAAAATAGGGCCTCTGCAGGATTTTTTATTGATGTAAAAAAGTGAGTAATATTTTCCAATTTCTCAATGCGGACACCTCCATTTTCTCACATGATTGGAATGCGATGCGGGGGTATCACTACCTCATGCACATTGCTCGTATGCTAAATGAAATAGCGCTTCATTCAACTTCCCTAACAGAGCATGTCAGAGAATTCGGTATTCAGTCGTTCATCAAAAATTTTCACACAGCCATGACTCACAGGGAATTAGATGTGGAGCGACTTCGCCGGTTAACAGAATCTTCCGGTCAATTGCGACTGGTGTACGAAGAAAATTGGAAAACTAGCCGGTCGGCTGCATAAAGAACCGAGCTTTGCAGGCAGATTGAAAGGCTATGCTATACTACCCGTATGCCTTTTTGCAGATGCTGCCGATATGTTAAAACGAGCATAAACGATTTCGCAAGGAGGTATTGCTGGGGATGAACCGTTAGTTTCGGAAAAACCAATAGACAAAAGGTACAAAACGGTAATTTTAGACCTCGCAAGATTTTTAAAAATTTTCATGCGTCAGCTCTGCCTAATCATGCAGCTGCTTGACACTAACGTAAAAACATGATAATATGACTAAGTCGCTGCGGAAGACAATGATACAAAAACTAGCAGTTGACAAAGGGAATTGAAAGTGTTAAACTACAATTCCGCGCTTGGAGAAAGCGAAAAA
>Ga0208490_100390_pt1 | contig 29483 bp, 30 predicted proteins | sample SubbioAug_CSWold_FD_184818 | JGI IMG/M metagenome (GOLD analysis project Ga0208490, IMG submission 184818) | Serpentinite rock and fluid subsurface biosphere microbial communities from McLaughlin Reserve, California, USA - CR11Aug_CSWold (SPAdes) | ecosystem: Environmental > Terrestrial > Deep...
CACCGACCCGGCGATCGGGGATGCCTCGGTTCAGCCGCCAGCCGAGCGGTAGGGGTCACCGATTCGAGACCTCGGGTGCCGAGCGTTTCGTGACACCCCTGAGCGCCGCTCACAACCGGCCTGCTCGAGCCAGGGTGCAGTAGTGGCTGAAGGACCGCAGAGACGGCTGCGGAAACCACCTAATTCCTGCATGGTGCATGCGCCGCACTCGGAGTGCGTTGCCCGTTTACCTGTCACGGGGTCCGTGTTGGGATCTCCCTGCCCACGATCTTAAGGAGGTGACGAAATGAATGAGAAGCAGACCCAACAGCTCAAGGCCCTGATCTCCTCGGCGAAGGAGCAGGCGAAGGAGTCGGACAAGGCACTTGCCTTGCGCGCGATCGCTTGGTGAGCGGAGCGATTTCGTGAGCCCCGGGGGGTCGTCGCTTCGGCGACTTCCCGGGACTCACCTCCACCCATACCCCATTTAGATCCGGTCAGCACAGACCCTGAGTTTCCTCTCACTGCGACAAGGCGCCCTCGTATGCAAGGCCACCCCAACACTGAACTCGCCCACGACCTCGGTACTGCACCCGTCGGTGTGCGCAACCGGCTCCGGACCGGTGCAGCGGAAGTCGAGCACAAACTCGTCGGCCGACTTCGCGGGAAGCCTGACACGCCGCCGCTGCCGGTTGCCCTTGCGGCGCTTCAGGCCTTCCAACCGCTCAACCCGAACAACGCCGGCATCCACCGTCTCGGAGACGTCGGGGCAAACAACCCGTGGCGCTCTACCCGACAGCTCGAAGCCGAAGCGGTCGCAGAAACCGTTGAGTTGCTCGGCGAAAACCGCTCACGTTGCTCTGGATACCTCAACAGCGGCTCAACCGAAGGGAACATCACTGCGATGTGGTGGGCGCGAAAGCGCGCCACGTCTCAGGGTCGCCTGTTGCGCGTAATCGCACCTGCGACTGTCCACTACTCCGTAACTAAGGCTGTCGACCTGCTCGGGCTCGATGGCGCTCTGAAACTTCTGCCGGTCGACCACAACCTCCAGGTATCACCGGCAGCGCTCGATACCGCACTTGCCGAGAGCCGACGTGAACGCCGGTCGGTCCTCGTGATTGCCACAGCGATCACCACAGCCACCGGGACCATCGACGCCCTCTCCCCTATCGAGGAGATCCTCGACCGCCACCCGGACGTCCCTTCCGGCATCCATCTCGACGCCGCCATCGGCGGGTTACTCGTGCCCTTCACCGAAGGCTGGCAACCTTGGTCGGAGCGGCCATCGCTACTCAGCGTGACAGTGGATTGGCACAAGCTCGCGGGCGTCCCTTATAGCGCAGGAATGCTCGTGTTCCGGTCGGGTGCCGAAGCCTATGGGCAGCCCGTTGCAATGATCTCCACCGGCCTTGACGAGACAGTCCTCGGCTCCCGATCGGGAGCTACCGCAGGAGCGGTCTGGGCGACGTTGCGCAGCCTGGGAGCCGACGGTCTAACGCATCGCGCTCGCCGCTGCGTGGCCCTTCGCAACTCGCTTCTAGAAAGTCTCAAAGATGATCTCGCATTAGAAGTCCACGCGCCGCCCGCGTCCAACGTGGCAGCGATACGCCTCTCCGCTTCGGACCCGGCTGTTGGCCGCCTCGCTGCACAACTTGAGCCGTCGTCCGTCTATCCGTCGAGCGTGGCTGGCCACCCCGACGACGTGTACTTCCCGGCGTTCTGCATGCCCCACAACACCGAGGACGAAGTCGGTCGTTTCGTAGAAGACGTTCGATCGGCGCTGAACGCGCCCAGAAGGAAGGTGTCGTGACCATCGCTCCGTTCGTAGTCATCCTCTTGGGATCGACAAGACAGCCGTCCTTCACCCGGGAAGGGGCACGTCGACTCGAAACTCACCTCCTGAGGCAAGGCTGCGAGACAGAGGTTGTCGACGTCCGCAACTGCGTGCTGCCGATCGCCGATCCGACCTATCACCACTCCCCCGAAGATCATCCCGACGAGAACGTCCGCTTGCTCGACGCGACCCTGCGCCGCTCAGATGCCGTTGTTCTCGCCACGCCGGTGTACCACGGGTCGTACTCAGGAGCTCTCAAGAATCTCCTTGATCATGCTCGCTGGAACGCTTTCGATCGTCGTCCGGTTGGTCTCCTTGTCCACGGGGGTAGCGACCGGACCGGCTCCAGTGTCTGCGACCATCTCCGCACGGTTGTCCGGACGATGTTCGGTTACGCCACGCAGACACAGGTGGTCACCTGTCGCGAAGACTTCGTCGTCGACGACGACGGGGTGCCTACGGGAGTGAACGACAACATCGACCTACGGCTCGCCCGCCTTGCAGTCGAACTCGTGCATCTGTCACGAGCGCTGCGATGCGAAACCGTTCTCGGGACCGGACGATGAGCCACTCACGACAGGCAGAGACTGTCCCAGTAGGACGTCGTCTGCGGTCTGATCCGAGTTGTCGCCGGTGGTCTTCTCGGCCCACTCTTTCGGCCTCAACCCAAGAAGGGCTCCTCGCCGGGGACGGATCCCAGTTGCCGCTCTCAGGAGCGAGCTTTCTGGTGAAGCAGCTGGCCGGTCTGGGTGCACTCGACCGGTCCCGAGCGGACGACCTTCAGGCGACGCTCAAGGGCGTGCGGGACGGCGAGGCATCCGACTACGCAGCCGGAGTCTCGGCAACGAACGAGTCTGCGGTCGCGTTCGCGGTTCTTCGCCGCATCAGCCGGGAGAGCGTGCACATCGCCGACCCGATTGAACGCGTGGCGCGAGAACTGGCGACGGCCCTCGCGGCGGTCCACACGGACAAGGGCGTCGTCACCCTCGACGAGGTCGACCTGACGGATCGGCTTTCGCTGAAGCTCTACACGCGGCTCTTCCTTCGACTCGACTACCAGTACCCGACGGTGAGTTGGCAATGGCGATTCGCGAGCGATGCCGCTACCTCACCGGGAACGCTGCTCTCCACGCGAGCCCGTCATCTGCTGTTCGAGCGGATCGCCGGAGTGCTGCAACCGACTGCAGACCTCGATGGCGGGCTGCCACCACACGACGGCGGACGTAGCGCCGGCCCGTCATCCGTGCTGGATCTCTCCAACAACGTCGTCCTCCAAAACTACGACTACTGCCTCCAGCCACCGGCCGTCGAGCCGTCAGACGCTGAAGAAGCATCGGATCGTGCACGGCTTGTAGCGATCGCGCTCGTCAACGTCGGCGAGCCTGAGGAGGCGTTGCAGCATCTCGACCTCGCCGCCAGGTTGACGGAGCGCCCAGCGAAGCGTGCGACGGCGCACTACCTGGCATCGCTGGTCTACCAGAAGCGACTGCACCGCCCCGACGCTGGGATGTGGTCACTCGACCAAGCGGAACGTGCCCTCCGCAACGCACCTCAGGAGGCCGACGTCCGAGTCGAGACTGCCTGGTGTTGCAACGGACGTGCACTGCACGAGGTGCTCCAGTGGCGCGCAAGTCGCGGCGCCGATCACATCGAGGAAGCAGTCCGCCTCGTCACGGAGGCATTTTGGGCCATCGACGGTTTGGACGAACCAGCAGCCGTGTACCTGCGCAACAACCTCCTTGCCAACATGGCGTTCCTCTTCGAAATGACAGGAGATGTCCGGCAGTCGCTCACGATGTTCGAGTCGATGTTCCTCGACTCGGTGGACCTCACCGATGGCGTGCCGTCTCGGTACAAAACAACCCTCTGCTACCGAGTCGGCCTGCTTGCGGCGAAGGCGGGCGACCATGAACGCGGGATGGAGTTGCTGTCGTGCGCACAGGAGTCAGCATCCGCCCTCGGCTCATGGTTCTCGCTCGAACGGGTGCTGCGGGGGGCCGGGTGGGCGTTCGGGGTCAGTGGCGTTCGAGCGGAGGCCCTCGCGGCACACGAGCAGGGGCTTGCTCTGTCCGACGAGCTCGGGTCGAGCGAAGGCTTCGCGTTCCACGCCGACAGCCTCACCGCCTTCCGGAATGCAACCTCGGGCCCCAAGCCGAGCCCGAAGCTGCCGGCCTACTTCCCCGAGTTCGATCTTGAGGACGCTCCACGTGTCCGTCTCAACGATCATCTGGCTGGCGGAGCGCTCACGTGAGCGGCGTTGTAGTGATCGGAGCGGGAACGCTTGGCACCGAGATCATCAGGCGTCTTCAGACACCGCCCGTTGCGATCATCGATCGCCGAGCAGCGCCGACCGGAGAGCTTGCATCGAACTGGGTACGTCATGATCTTCGTGACACCGACGGCCTCGCCAGACTGGTGAGCGAACTCTCGCCGAGCGGCATCGTCTACACAGCGGGGCTCTCCACGAGCCAGTCCGGTGACGAGCCGGGGCTCGCACGAACGGTTCATTGTGACGCCGCCGTTGCCGCGCTCGACGCACTTCACGACCACGCAAGGTTCCTGTACCTGTCGAGTTTCGCGGTCTATGGAGCGGTCCCGGGCGACAGTCCGGTGCGTGAAGCACAGCCGCTCAAGCCGCTCGGAACTTACGGTCGGCTCAAGGCAGACGCGGAACGAGACCTCCAGCGAACCAGGGGCAACCGGGACCTCGTGATCCTACGGTCGGCAGGCCTCTACGGATCGGTGGCCCCTGAAGGGAGCCTGTCGCAGCAGTACATGCTGCGGTTGGTCCTAGACGCTCTCCGGGGCCACGTCACCGTGCCTGGACCCGATGTCGATCTCGACGAGCTGTGGTTCGTTGACGACGCAGCGCGAGTGGTTGCGGCTCTCATCGAGTCGCCGCTGCGGGAGCGCTGCCGTTCGACCGTGCTCAACGGCGGGCCGGGCCATCGGACCGCTGGTCGCGATCTTCACGCTGCTCTGCGTGCCTTGAACAGGAACGCTGTACACGAAATCGGTCCTACCCCCGAGGGTTTCATGGCCACGGCACGACTCGACGTCGCGGCGCTCTCCGACCTCGTGGGCAACCCCGCCACCACGTCCCTTCCGGAAGGCGTGCGGGTCCTCGCTCAACGGCTTGAACGTCAGCAATCGGAGGATCGTCTCGTGAGGAGCGAACGATGACTGTCCACCGCCCTCGCCTTCTCACGGTCTGCGCCAGCATGAAGCCAGCGCCCGGTGTCGACGCTCGATCTGCCGTGCGTGGCCTTCTTGCGACCGGCCGAGATGCAGCACTGTCGTTCGCCGACACGTCGGCTGCCTTCGACGTGCGTGACGACCCTCTTCCCTGGTTCGACGGTCGCTCGCCGGAGGACCTCCAAGGTGGAGCGGTGAACGACCTCCTTGACGCTGTGGCTCAGGCGGATGGTGTGATCTGGGGGGTTACGGGCTACTGGGGTGGCCTGTCGGGGGTGTCGAAGAACGTGTTCGACCTGATCGGTGGCGGGAACTACGACCAAACCGCAGTTCGAACGGTCGTTACAGGGCGACCCAGCGCAGTGCTCGCTGTAGGCACCGATCCAGTGTCAGCAGCCAACGCAGCCCGAGGAGCAGTCGAGGCGTTGATGGCCCTGGGCAGCGACGTTCTGCCTGAGCCGCTCGTGCTGGGCAACCCTCGCGAAGGCGGTTGGGAAAGCGGCGAACTGAGCGATGCTCTGCTCGACCTGTTCGGAGCGGTTGCGCTGATGCGGCGACCTGGGGTGCCGTCATGAGCGCACAGCCGTCTTTGGAAGGCGTCGTCGATGACGTGGTCTCCTCGATCCTGGGAGAAGACCACGCAACCGACTGGGATGCGTTCGAGCAGTTCTCGGAACTCGTTCACCGGCTCTTCGTCGTGCCTTCCACCACGATTACCCCCGCCATGCGCCGGTTCTTCTACGCGCTTGGCGTCGCGCTCAGCCCGACTTCAGTCCTGGCTGTCGGGTCCTACGTCGGGTACGCCACGATCTGGTTCTGCGGGGACCCCTCCTGGATGGACGGCGCCAGATCGCTGCGGTGTGTTGACCCGGACCCAGTGGCGAACCGCATAGCTCGACGCAACTTCGAGGCGATCGGGCTTGCCAGTTGGTCGGTCGTCGACGGCACGGGCCTCGCCTCAACCGGGGACGACGGCACGGACACGCCGGACCTCGTGTATGTCGACCTCGACGATCCCGTCGACCGGAAGGCTGGCTACGCACCCATCTGCGACGCATTGCTCACCCGTCCAGAGCCTCCAGCGACCATCGTCGCTCACGACATGACAGCCCAACCGTTTCTGGTTGATGCCGATATTCTCCGGTCCACGCTCGACGCGTCACCAGCTGCGCACAGGTCCTGGTTCCTGCCGCTCGACGACTCGGGCGTCGCGGTCATCCGGAGCGGCGCATCATGACCAGCATTGACCTCGGCCTGGGCACGATCCGCCTTCAACAAGAAGCCACTGAACTGTCGGTGTACGGCACCCGCGGTGGGTCACCCGAACTTCGTGACGCTCTCGCAGCTTTGCATGGCGTGGACCCCACAGAGGTTGTGGTCACGTCGGGCGCATCTCTCGGGCTCGTAGCCCTCCTCGCGGGTCATGAGCGTTCGGCGCCGGTGTTGATTCCTCGGCCCTACTACCCGGGTTACCTCGGGATGTGCCAGGCGCTCGGTCACGAAGTCCGGTCCTACGATGCCCGGGCGATCTCCGACCCGCGAGCTCTCCTGGCCGACGCACCGGCGGGGAGCCTTCTGCTTCTCAACACCCCACACAACCCGACGGGAGCTGTTGTCGACGAGCGGATCATCGCCCACCTCGTCTCCCAGGCTCCCGACGTACGGGTCGTTGTCGACAGGGCCTACGCGGGGCTGTGCTTCACCCGGCCGGACGATGACGGCCTGACCGGCGTCATTCCTGGTTGCGCCTCCGTGTTCAGCTTGTCCAAGCGGTACGCGATACCGGGAGCGCGAGTCGGCTACGTCATCGCCGAGGCCTCACTGACAGCCGAGGTCGAGCTCTGGCACTGGCGGCTCGCGATGACACCGGCCGCGCCAAGCCAGACCGCCGCGCTAGCCGCACTCGAAAACGACCAACGACCGTCTCTCCTCAGAACGCTGACGGAACGCCGATCACTTGCTCTCAAGTTGGCCCGGGCGGCGGGCCTGCGAGCTGACGCACCCGACGGCGGGTTGTTCCTCTGGTGCCGTCTGTGCCAGAGCACGGACATCACCGCTACGGCTCTGCTTCAACAGGCCGAGGTTGACGGCGTTCCCGGGCCGGCGTTCGGGGCGAGTCACCATTCGTTCCGGCTGTCGTTCGCGGTGCCTGTCGAGGATCTCCAAGAGGCATTCGGTCGGATTGGCCGGTGCCTAGAGAGTTCCATCAACGCTGGAGTCGTACGATGAGTGCGTCTGCGCGCTGCGTTCTTGCGCCGGCAGCGCAGCAACTCATGTGCCAACCAGTGTCCGACGGCGAGGAGCAGCCGAACATCGTGTTCGGGTGCCACAGCGTGGCTGGGACGACCGTCTCCGAAGTCCGCGCAGTAGCCGCCGCTCTCGTTCGGCGCCACGAAGCCCTCCGCATCCGAGCGGTGAACGCTCCGCTCGGGACCTGGTTCGAGGTCTGCGGGGACTATGACCCGGTCCTGGTGGTTCCAGGTGGCGACGCTGACGATGTCGGCTGGCAGGAGGCCCTTGCATCGAAGCAGCTCGTCAGTCGGCTGCCGATAGATCACGGACGGCCATTCCGAGTCGTGGTCGCGCCCGCCGGCGACAGGCTCGTTGTGCTTTTCGTCGCCCACCACGCCATCTGCGACGGGTGGGCCCTCTACCTCTTGAGCCGCGAGGCGGACCACCTGCTGAGAGGACGGGAACTTCCGCGGCGTTCTGCTCCGACAGGAGCACTCGACGTGACCGAGCAAGTTCTGGCTGCGTCCCACGACCCATCAGTCGCTGGACCGGCGTTGGCGTTCTGGGAGCCACACCTGCGAAGGTCGAGTGAACGGGTCGCTACGGCCCGCACCCGACGCACTGGCAGGACCCCAGAAGTACCTCCGGGTGCACCTTTCGGATGCATCCGTCGCACCCTCAGCGCCGAGGACGGCGACCGCTTCCTCGATCGCTGCCGGCGCCTGTCGCTTGAGCCGTTGGCTGTCGTTCTGCACGCAGCAGCGACGGCTGCCCGAGCAAGCGAAGTGAGCGACACCGCCGACGCCACCGTCGTGTCCGTTCCGTTCGCTGCACGGACCAGCGCAGCGACGCATCGGGTGGTGTGCTCGATCAGCAACGTTCTGCCAGTCACAGTCCCGTACGGATCCAGTGGTGCCGCGACGGTGGACGCCACCGTGCGCGCCGCCCGTGACCACCTACAAGTTCCGGCAGTCGCGCTCATCGCCGAGTTGAGGCGCCGTCACAGGTTGCCCGACCGGCCGGAGCTGCTCGTGAACTTCCTTCCGATGGGGAAGTACGGCGACATCGATGGAAGCCGCGCTCTCTCCGCCGTCCCTTGGCTTCATGTCGGCAGTTTGCCGCCATGGGCCAGCGTGGCGCTTGAGGTCATTGCACACCGGAATGCCCCATGGCACCTGGTCTGCGCATTCCGGCACGGTCTAGTCGCGGAACGGACCGCCGGCGAGATCCTAAGCCGGTTCAGTGAGGCGCTCATCGGAGCCACAGCCAACTTGGAACTGGAGAAGACACGATGAGACTTCGACGCAAACGAACGGGAGCACCCGCGGGAGGGGAGGTAGCCGCCGACGACCTTCTGATCGACGCTCCGGGACCGGCGATCAAGCGCATGGCCATCCCCGCATGTATCGGCTTCGTCCTCTCGATGTCATTCAACGCTGTCGACGCCGTCTACGCCTCCCACTACTCCACGGATGGGATCGCGTCCTTCAGCACAGCCGTCCCATTCTATTTCGCCGTTCTTGCCCTAGGAACCGGCTTCGGACGAGCGACGACAGCGTTGGCTGGCGCCCGTCTCGGGGCCGGCGAACCGGACGGCGCTGCGCGCACAATCTTCGCTGCGTGCTGGGTCGGGGCGGCAGCGGCTGGCGCAGTCGGGGCAGTGGCCTTCATCGTTGCCGAACCGGCACTCGGCTGGCTCGGAGGTGGCGCCACACCCCACAGCGACGCTGTCACTTACGCAAGGACGATCTCCCTAGGTGCTCCAGCGGTCATCGTGCCGATGTGCATCGCCGGCGGTCTGATCGCCCAGGGTGACACCTTGGCGCTGCGCAACGTTCACGCCTTGGCGTTGGCCCTCAACGTTGGCCTCAACCCTCTCGCCATGTACGGCGTCGGGCCTCTCCCGCGGCTAGGCGTCGGAGGACTGGCCGTGACCACTGTCACGATCCAGATCGTGGCGGGGGTCTTCCTGCTTCGCCGGTTGCTCCGCTCACAACTCGGCACCCACCTGCGACGGATGCGCCGGACGGTCGAGCGCAGCGTCGCTTCCCAGGTCGTCACCCAAGGCCTGCCCGGAGTCGCTGACCAGATGGCTGTCGCCGCGGGAATCGCCATCATCACGAGATCCCTGGCCGGCATCGGCCCTGAAGCGGTCAGCGCATACGGACTCGGATCTCGGATCGAGCAACTCGTCATAGTCGTTGGTTTCGGCTTCAACATGGGATCGATGGTGCTGATCGGCATCGCGTTCGGCGCTCGGGACAGTGGACGCGTGAAGCAAGTGATCGCGTGGTCATCTCGCACCGTTCTCAGCCTCAGCGTCGGGCTCGCCGCCGTCGTATGGGTAGCTGCTACCCCGCTCGCCGGTGTTCTCGCCCCCGACCCTGACCTCGCAGAGGCGACCGCCACACTGCTCCGACTGATCGTGCTCGGCTTCCCGGCGCACGCCCTCGGGAGCCTGCTGTCGTCGTCTCTGGTCGGTCTCCAGCGCCCGTCCACCGCGCTCGGACTCTCCGCGATACGCCTGGTGCTTGCGCCTGCGGTCGCGCTCACCGCAGTCCGGGTCGCCGGCGGAGGGTTCGACGCCTCGATTGCAGCACTCGCCGTGTCAGGTGTGATCCCCGTGGCGATCGCATGGCGTGTGGTTCGCTCCGCGGTTCGAGACGTCTCAGATCCTCCCGATGTGCTCGTCCCTGTCGCAACGGGAGGCGTGCCCGCATGAGCAGCACCGATAGTGATGTCATCGCCTCTGCGGCGTTCGAAGCGCTTCGCGTCGTCAGCGACGTCGAGCACATCACGAGATCGAGTGAACTTGTCGGCGACCTTGGCCTCGACTCCTTGGATGTCAGTGCCGTGCTCGTCGAGATCGAGGATCGGATCGGGCACGAAATCCCAGACGACCTCCTCGTGGTGTTCAGCAACATCGAGGAGCGCCCCCTGCTCGTTGATCACCTCCTGCGATCGCTCGCCGCATGGGAGCCTCGATGACGACACCGAGCCTCTGGCACGACTTCCTTACGTTCGTCGACGACGACCCGAGTGCTGTGAGCTGGATCGATGACGACGGACGGTCCGGCCACACCTCAACTACCCGGGCAGAGATGGCCGCGAGGGTTGCAGTCCTCGCCGAAGCCGTACGCGAGTCAGGTCATCGTGCCGGCGACCCGCTCCTGGTTTGCCGGACGTCCGGTTCTGGTTTCGTTGCCGCGTTCTGGGCATGTATGGCCCTGGGCAGCCCGGCGGTGCCAGGCCCACCACCTCCTGCGGGTCATGGCCGTGCCGTAGCGGAGGATCGACTCGCAGCGATCGCTGCCACCGCCGGCGCCACGCACGTTCTGCGTGACGACGCCGACGAGCCTTCGGTCACGGACGTAGCGCGCCTTCCAGCCCACGCCGTCGCCCACCGAAGCTCCAGCCACTCCGAGCGAGGTCGGCTCGACGTTGCCTTCCTGCAATACACGTCCGGCTCCACAGGCACCCCTCGCGGCTGCATCGTCAGCCACGACGCTGTGCGAGCCAACACCGCCGCGATCGCATCAATGACCGATCTGCCCGCGCAGTGCCACGGCGTCAACTGGTGTCCCATGCATCACGACCTGGGCCTCGTCACGAGCGTTCTCCTGCCAGTCCTGTGGCCCGGACTCACTGCCGTCCTGCTCCCGGCCAAGGCTTTCGCTGCCCGACCGAACCGCTGGATGTCTCTCGTCGCCCGGTACGGGGCGGTGATCACTGCGGGGCCGAACACAGCGCTGGAACTCGCAGCACGCCAGGCCCGACGCCTCGAACCCGGAACGGATCTGTCGTCTCTCCAGTGCCTCGTGACCGGGGCGGAGCCTGTCAGGCCAGACACAGTGCGCAGATTCGAGAGCGCGCTCGCGCCGTACGGCATGCCGGCGGGGACGGTGAAGCCCGCCTACGGCATGGCGGAAGCCACGTTGCTCGTCTCGATGGCAACCGCAGGTCTACGTACGAGGCGACTCGATCCGTCATCGAAGCGCTCCGGCCATGCACGCCCCGCCGCGCCTGGTGCGCCCGGTGTCGAGGTTGCCTCCGTCGGCAAGGCCGCTCCCGGAGCGCAGGTCCGCATACGCAGCGACGGCCCCAGTACTCCTGAAGGGATCATCGGCCCCGTTGAAGTCCGGACCCCTTCCGCTTGCGACGGCTACGTCGGCGACGACGCAGCGAGCGCAGCCCTGTTCTCCGAGGACGGTTGGCTCCGAACCGGCGACCTTGGCTTCATCGACCGGGGCGAGCTCTACATCACCGGACGAAGCAAGGACACGATCATCGTCGCCGGGCAGAACATCGAACCCGTCGACCTCGAACAACTCGCCCTACAAGCCGCCCCGGAAGCGATCGGCGTCGCTGCTGTCGGACGTGAGTCTCGGCAAGGCGAAACCCCCTGTGTCCTCATCGAGATGCGTCACAGGTCCACCACCTCCGCTCAGGTCGATGTGCAGCGGCACATCGCCGCAGTCCTTGGACTCGCAGTTGACGTGATCTGCGTCGCCCCCGGTGCGCTACCTCGGACGAGCTCAGGCAAAGTGCAACGGCGGGCAGCCGTCAGTCTCCTCGCAGACGACTCGACCCAGGACACACGGAGCCGGACACCTGCCAGAGACGGGGTCATGGCATGACCGCCTCCCTCGACCAGGTCGCCCGCCTCAACCGTGCGTCCATGGACCCCAGCAATCCGCTGGCCTACCTACCGTGGCCATCAACCGGCTCTCTCGAAAGTGATCCGGGATGGGACGTCGATCTACCGACACCGTTGGGCGCTGTCATCCCGGAGCGACGTTGCCGGGGCCTTCTCGCGAAGAGCCTTGCCTGTCACCTCATGGCTACGGGAATCGCCTTCGAGCGAGAGCTGCAAGCTGGACTGTGTGACCATCTCGCCAGGCTCGACCCAGGGTCGGCAGAGTACGAGTACATCCACCACGAGATGATCGAGGAGTCGCGTCACTCCCAGATGTTCGGTCGGTTCCTGTCTCTTCTACCGGACGTCCCACGCGACGACGGGCTGGTGTCGGCCACCCTGGCGGCGATCGACCTTTCGGAAGCGGCACGGAATCACCCCGAACTGCTCTTCCTTGCCGCGCTCGCAGGAGAGGAACCGATCGACCGACTCCAGCGGCTACTGATACGCAGCAACGAACTCCCGGAACTACTGCATCAGATTTCTCGAACCCATGTGCGAGAAGAAGCCCGCCACATGGCGTATGCCCGGTGGGCGCTACGAACGAAGTTGCCAACCGTCGGCCCAAAGCGCCGGCGCCGGCTCGAACTACTCGCACCGAGCCTCCTGCTCGACACCGGCTGGCTGATGATCGTGCCCCCACCGGCTGTCCTCGAAGCAAACAAGGTCGTCCTCACGGAACACAACGTCGACCTTCTCGTGGGCTTGACCCACGAGATCACCTCGGGACTCTGGGGCTTCTGCGATCAGCTCGGAATCGTGACCAGGACGGCTGAGAGGCTGCGAGAGCAATGGCGGCCAAAGTCAGCCTTCCACACCCGCTAGCGATAAGGGGACACGCTATGGAACAACCCGCAGTGACCGGCCTCGCCGGTGTCGTACTGATCACCGATCGTCTTGCCGCGCAACGCCGCCTGTTCGGGGAACTGCTCGGCCTGCCGACGGCGTGGGCCACCGAAGACGCCCACGTCTTCCGGGTAGGGGCCGCGTCTATAGGGTTCTTCGAACCCAGCCACCACCCAGAAGCAGTACCCAGGCTGGGTGGAGCGTGCCATGGGATCTCCCACCTGGAGTTCACGGTGTCACCCCGAGCCCGGTCAGCCGTGGAGCGGCTACTCACACCCCATTCGGTCGGCGACGCGATGTTCGAGGACGCCGACGGCAACCTGTTCCATCTCGTCGAGCGATGAGCGCTGTGCAGCACAAAGCCAACGGACGCTCGATGAGCGCTCCGACCGGCCACGACGCCGTGGCGGCGCTCGACGCGCGGTTCCGGCAAGGGGAACGATGACCGGAACCCTCTATGTCGGGCTGTCCTGCACCGGGCACGAGAACGCAGTGGCACTCGTCGACGGATGGGGAGAGATCCGCTTCGCCCAGGCAACCGAGCGGCACACGCAGTGCAAGCGAGCGATCAACATCCCGCCCGACGACCCCTTCTTCTTGCCTCGGGTCATCGAAGAGGTCGCCCCGGACGCCACCGAACTGGTCGTGGCCCTGACTTGGAGCGAGGACGCGAAGACAGCGATGGCCGCAGACAGCGCCCGAGTGCGGCAAGCGCTCCGCGGCTGTCGCTCCAAGACGGACCGGGCCTGGTTTGAGCGCGTGCTCTTCCAGGTCGGGCTCTGGGACGAGCTCGTGGGTCCCAACCGAGCCTTGGCGGGCACGGCCCTCTTGCGGTCCGCGTTCACGTCCGGCCTTCCGTCACGGACGGTCTCCTACCCTCACCACTTGACCCACGCTGCGTACGCCAGCTTCACGAGCGAGTTCGACGAGGCGGTCGTCGCCGTCTTCGACGGGTACGGCGAAGGCGCCAATCACGCCTTCATGACTCTCGCTGATGGCGTCTTGACGGCGTTGCCCTACGAGCCGTCGCCCCGCAACGCGTTTGGGTCACTATCGAGCCTCGGCCTCTTCTACGGCCACACGATCTGCTCCTTGTTCGGGTTCGACATCGTGAACGGCGAAGAGTGGAAAGTCATGGGCCTGGCTGCGTACGGCAACGTCGATGACGAGCTACGCGACGTGCTGCGCCGGTGCCTCACAGTCGACGGCCTCGACCTAGTGATGCCGAGCACGGCTGCAACCGCTTATCGCGAGTTGCAGGCATACGCCAAGCGACCCGAGCAGGACTATCTCGACGTGGCCGATGTGGCACGTACGGCCCAGGAGCACTTCACCGATCTCCTCCTCTGTCTACTCGGCGAACTGTCGGACACCACCGGACAACGGAACCTCGTCCTAACCGGGGGATGCGCTCTGAACTCGCTCGCCAACGGCCAGATCGAAGGCGTTACAGGCTTCGACAATGTGTACATACCGCCCGCCCCGTCTGACGACGGAAACGCTGTAGGTGCAGCCCTCCTGGCGCAGCGGTGCGACTATCCCGAGAGCCGGCCGAGACAAGGCTTTCACTCCCCATACCTTGGCTCGCGCATCACCGACGAAGACCTGGTGCCGTACCTGGCCAACAGCGCTCTGCTCGGGGTCGTAAGCGTTGATCCGTCCGAGGTCGCCGACTGGGTGGCAGCCGAGCTCGCCGCCGGAAGGGTGGTCGGGTGGGTGCAAGGACGCGCCGAATTCGGCCACCGGGCACTCGGCAACCGCTCCCTGCTGGGAGATCCAAGGCGCCCGGAAATGAAGGAGCGAATCAACGCCGTGATCAAGCGCCGGGAACCCTTCCGGCCGTTTGCGCCGGCCATCCTCGACGAACACGGACCCGACTGGTTTGAGCACTACGTCAGCAGCCCCTACATGGAGAGGGCACTCAGCATCCGGCCCGACCGGCGTGTCGAAATCCCAGCCGTCTGCCACGCTGACGGCACAGGGAGGTTGCAGTCCGTGCGACGTGCTTGGAACCCGGAGTTCCACGCTGTCCTTGAGCGGTTTCACGAGCGGACGGGGGTTCCGGTGCTTTTGAACACGAGCCTGAACGTCATGGGCAAGCCGATCGTGCACAGCGCCGCGGACGCCATCGACGTCTACTTGTCCACCGACCTCGACGTCCTTGTGGTGAACTCGCACGTCTTCGCCAAACGGCCCGGCTCGGACACCGAGCGCCGCAAGCCCGACGCCCAAGTTGAGAGGACAGGCGCCCCTAACTAGCGCTGCGACCACCGCGCAGCCGGCGAGATGCGCAGGTCAGCCGCGCAGAAAGCTGGCGACCAGGGCCGAGACGTCTTCGGCGCCACCGTCTGGGTCGAGGACGCATAGGGCGACTGTCTGCGACAGGAGGACCGCCAAACGGTCAGGCGGATAGACCGAAGACACCGTTCCCTCCGCCTGACCAGCAGCGATGGTGGCTGTCACGACTCCGGGAATGTCGAGCGTGGTCGCTGCCCTAGCCGCGGACGGCGATGACCGGACACCCGACAGCACGAGGGTCTCAGCCAGAGCTGGCGTCTGGTGTAGCAGCACCGAGAGCCGAGCGAAGTGACGTTCAGTCGAAACGCGGGCGTCGAACCCAAACATGTGGTCAGCCTCAAGCGACTGAACGAGAGAATCGCGCAACGGTCGACACACCGCCACGAGCACGCTGAATGGCGAGGCGTACAGCCGCCGGACCGCAGTAAGCGGCTCGTCACAGTCGGCTGCGAGCTGCTCAGGGCTAAGAGCATCGAGACCGCGCTGGTCGCGGAGGTTTGCTCGTGCAGCAGACATCAGCTTCTGGTGCAGGTCAACGGCGATCGATCCGGGCGGAGTTGGGGAGGGGGAGCGCTCAGAGTGGAACGTTTCCAGCATCGTCTCCACCCGTTCGCCGGACTTCTGGGCGTCGACAGTTCCCGGGAAGAGGGCGAGGACAGCATCGGCGAGTATCGACGGGGGCGTCGAAATCGGATCGATGTACGAGCGGATCACCAGCCCTTCGGTGAGGGCGGAAACGATGACGGCGATGCTGGTGCTCGTCAGCGGGTAGCGCATCGACACGTTCCAGACGTCAAGCACCTGTTCGTAGGTGGCGGCAAGGTCGGCGGTCAGAGCCCCATAGTGCTTTCGCAGTTCGGTAGCGACCTGCTCATCACCGTGGGCGATCGCCGCCAGCGCCACCCGCGCTGCGACTCGGTCGTCGCCGCGTAGGCGTTCGAAGTTCTCATCGCACAGCGCCCGCATGTGCACAAGGGGGTCTTGGCTATCAGCACGAACCAGCCTCGTGCGTACTCTCCGAGAGAATGACGCCCGGTTGACTGGGCTGTCGGGCGCATCGCAGATGTGCGCCACCAGGGAGCGCACGTAGTCTTGCTTCGTTTCGAACTCGCTGTAGAACGTGCGTTCGCTATAACCCGCTCGCGCAGCAACCGTCTTACTCGTTAGCCCTCGGCGCAGGACGTCCAGGCCGTCCTCGATGACGAGTGCGCATCCGGCGTCAAGCAGACGTTCACGCGCCGTCCCTCTTGGTTGGTTGGCCATCGCTCCCTTAACCCTGGCATCGCGCCGCCGTGGTGCCGCCAGCCCAGCAGTACCGGGTCATTCTGATTATGACACTGAGGGTGACCCTCTCGTTGGACAGGACCGCAGCTGGTTGACCTGGCGCTGCCGGTTCCAGATCAACGACTGGTGCGACCGAGCGAGCACCTTCACGGCGTCGGCCGGATCGCTATCCCCGGCGATCTGGCGGTGATTGTGGCGATCGAGGCGGGCGATCTCGGCGAGCACGAAGGCATCACCAGGATCGGACTTGGCGCCCGAGGTTGAGTGCCGTTCCCGATAGCGCGACACCGACAACGGGTTCACCGCGTACACCGCGTAGCCAGCGGCGACCATCGCGCCCACGAACAGACCCCGATCGGTCTCAGTGGCCACGATCACCTCGTCGGGTTCGGCGTCGGTGTCGGCCAGCAGCTCGTGCAGCCGTGCAACATCGTCGACGCCATCAGCCAGTCGGGCCCGAATCAGTCGGTTCCCGTCGGCGTCTTCGATGTAGACGTCGTGGTGGACCTCGGCCCAGTCGTGGCCGACGAACGCACGTCCCGTGCGCTTCCTCCTTTTCGACTTCGGATCCGTGTCGAGCCAGAGGCGACCAGCGGCGAACTAATGGATCAGTGCTCGAGTCGGCGCGTCATCCCACCAGCTATTCGAGGTCGTCCTCACCACCCGGCAGGCGCACGATCTAGACCTAGAACTCACCTTCCCTCTGGTCCTGCGGGGCGTAGTGCTGACCTGCCGAGGGCTCGGAGGAGAGCCTGCCCCGGATGACCCGAAGCGTGCTCTCCGGAACCCATTAGTAGGGCATGAGAACCGATCGACCCCTCACTCTGTCCGTCACGGAGGCCGGCAACCTTCTCGGCGCCAGCGGCTCCACCGCCTACGAGCTCGTCAGAACGGGCGAGCTCGAGTCCGTACAACTGCGGCGACGAGTCGTCGTTCCGGTCGCCGTCGTCGCAGACCGGCTCGGCATCACCGTCCCAGACGTCTGGTTCGCGCTTGACCCGCAGGGCGACGCCACGGCGAGGTCGACGTTCATGGCCGACCTTTGCCCGACGCCCTCATCAAAGAGGTCCACGAACATGGGAATGCGAGACTGATGCGCCACGAGCACGAGGGAGCCGCAGGGGAGGCCGGCGTCGTCGAGCAGCCGATGCGAGCTGGTCAGTGTCAGCCGCGAGAGCCGACGCGTACTCACCGGCCCGGCGCCGCCGACGCGTTCCTCCTGGATCGTTCAGGGATCGCTCCCCCGAAATGCCCGAACCGTCCGAGAGTTCCTGGGCTCCAATTGGAGTGCGCTCCGCAGCGTCCCTCGAGGGGTCGGTTGCCTCGGCGCAGCAACTACCAAGGGCCTCAAGGCATCGACCTCCCATTCCCTGCTGCCCATTCCCTGCGGCACCGTCCACGCTCTGCAACACTGATCCGCTGCACGACCCGCGACCTTCTCGGAGCCAGACGTCCTTGATCCGGCAACACCGCTTACGCCCGGGAGGGACGCTTGACCCTTGCCGGCTTGCGGGCGTCGACCGCTTCCCCCAGTGCGGAACAGATTGGTCATGAGCTGATGCCCGTCCCAGCAAGAACTGTTGGCGCCCTGACTGCGAACTGGGGCTCCGCCGAAGCGGTGTCGCTGTACCTCCAGCGCTGCCAAGTACATACTCCGGAAACCCTCGTACGCGCGACCTGGCGCCATGCGCTTGACCTGCGAGAGCGCTTCGACACTGTCCTGGACTTCGGTGCCGGCGACGGGCGTTTCTGTGGCACTGGCCGGTATGGGCGGTACATCGGGTACGAGATTGACAACCGTGTGATTCCGGCCAGCCTTACGTCGGCCGCTGCGACAATCGTCAATAGTTGCGCCTTTGACGCATCGGCGCCCGCCGGCGATCTCGTGATCGGAAACCCACCCTTTGTAAGGAATCAGGACTTGCCCGAGGGGTGGAAGTCACGCGCCGGAGAGATCCTGCGTGAGCGGACTGGCGTATCTCTGTCGGGACTTGCCAATGCGTGGCAGTACTTCTTCCTGCTTTCGCTTGCATCCGCATGTGACGACGGCGTCGTTGCGCTCGTCATCCCGTATGAGTGGGTGTCGCGGCCTTCCGCTCGAGCGCTTCGTGAGCACATCCGGGCGAGTGGGTGGGCCGTCAACGTGTACCGGCTAGTCGACTCAACGTTCGATAGCGTTCTAACGACATCTTCGATTACCGTTGTTGACAAGGCCAATCGGACCGGTGATTGGAGCTACTTTGAGGAACGGGCCGATGGGACCTACAAGAAGCTCCCCACACCTACAGCATCCACTGAGGGCGTACTTCCGTACACGAGGCGTAACTCGGCTAACCCGGCTGCGAGGGCCCGGCGTGGACTTAGCCCGGGTTCGCAGAAACTTCTCGTACTGAGCGAAGGCGAAAGAGTGCGCCTCGGCCTGACGGTCGGCACCGACGTTGTCAGATGCATCACCTCGCTGAGACACGTCCCGGCCGGCACCACCGAGCTCACGGAGGATATCTTTCGCAGTTGCTACGTCGAGCGTGGAGCCAAATGCTGGCTGATTAACACAGCGCGAGCACCAAGTAAGTCCTTGACGTCCTACCTCGACAGTGTGCCTGAAACTGCGCGTCAGACGGCGACGTGTCTCTCCAGGTCAGTGTGGTGGAAGTTCGAGATGCCCGAGGCGCCGGAGTTGCTCATCTCGATGAGTTTCAACGGACGGACGCCGAAGGCAGTGTCAAACCCACTCTCGCTTCGAGCGGTCGGCGGAGTTACCGGCATCTACTGCGACGGGCCCGCCACGGCGATCACTTGCCAGCAGTATCTATCAACAGTTGACCTACGGCAGCGCGTCGTCGCTTACAGCCATGGTCTCTACAAGATAGAGATCAGCCAGTTGAACCACCTGCTCAATGAGGCACTCTCGGATGGGCGCACCTGATCATGCCTGGCGGTGACATCCTCGCAGAGGGGAAAGTCTCGTTCTCGATCGAAAGCCGTCTGCTGCGCGAACTCGGGGAGCGACTAGTTCGACAGCCAGAGGTCGCCCTCGTGGAGCTGATCAAGAACGCGTACGATGCCGACGCCAAGACCTGCACGATCGCAGTAGATCCCGAAACCGAGATATCGGTCGTGGATGACGGCCGCGGAATGACACTCGACAGGTTCATCCGAGCGTGGATGCGCATCGGTACGTCCTCAAAGGAGTCACAGGCAACTTCATTCGGATACGGCCGCCCGATCACTGGCGAGAAGGGCATTGGCCGGTTCGCCGTCCGCTACCTCGGCAGGACGCTGGAGCTGCGATCCGTAGCGGACGATCCTGATTCAGACGCAGAGACCGGAAGGACGGAGCTAGTTGCGAGGTTTGACTGGACTGACTTCGATCGCAACGAAGAACTCGGCAGCGTTTCAGTCCCGTACGTGCTGAGCGAGGCTCCCCTGGACATGGAGACCGGAACATCGCTCATAATCGGGAACGTGCGGAGTCAGGCGAGGCGCCTGGACATGCGTCGCATCAGGACCGAATCGGTAGGGCTTCTTAGTCCGCTCCGGTCGCTCCTCCGCGAGATGCCTGCGCCCCAGGTCTCTGGCGGGGTGCAGCAAGACCCAGGCTTCGAGCTCATGATCGACGGCGAGGAAGATGACCCACACGACGTCGCTGGCGTGGTTCTAGACAACTTCGTCGTCCGCGCTGATATCGAGCTCTCCGGCGACCAACTGACCACGAGAATATTCCGTCGAGCGAGCGAAAAGCCAGAGCTGAACATTCGTGAGACAACAGAGAATCGGATCGGAGAGCTGCGAGCTGATATCCGATTCTTTCCACGTCGGAAGGGCGTGTTCTCGTCCACACCAATCGACGGCCGCGCCGCATACCGATGGATCAAGACGAACTCCGGTGTTGCGGTCTTTGATCGTGGATTCCGAGTTACACCGTACGGCCAGGAAGGCGACGATTGGTTGCTGCTTGCGGCCGACACTGCACGAAACCGGCGCGACCCGCGTTCCAGCCTTGCCGAAAAGCATCTTGCGATGTCTGACGAGGAGCGCAGTGACACCTCGATCAACTGGATGCTGAGGCTGCCGCAGTCAGCTCAGCTCGTTGGCCTCGTTCAGGTAGCGGGGCACCGTGGCACAGAAGATGAGGCGGCAGGTCTCGTGGCGGCGGCGGACCGGGAGGGATTCGTCCACAACGATGCTTACCTCCAGCTTGTCGACGTTGTCCGAGGTGCCGTCGAGGGGATCGCCTTCGTCGATCGGATAATGCAGCGGGAGGAAGAGGAAGTAGAGAGCAAGCGGCGGCAGGAGGAGGCAAACGAGGAGATTGAAGCAGCGCTTCACGAGATTGACGAGAATCCGAACCTCAGTACGCGAGACAAGCGACGAATTTCGGAGGTCCTTGTCCGCTCGCAGACCACAGCCGACGAGCAGATCGCCAGAACGAAGGAGCGCGAGCGTCAGCTCGAGACCGTCAGTCTGCTGGGAGTAGTTGCGGGCTTCATGACGCATGAGTTTGGAACGGCACTGCGTGACCTCCGCCAGACTGAGGCCATGCTGAGGGAGTTAGCGGACACCAACCCGGACTTGCGCGGTCCGGCAGATGACCTGACCGACCGGATCAAGAATCTCGCCGACTTCACCAAGTATGCGACGGGGTACATTCGGGCCGCTCGCGATCAACCCGACAAGCCATATCGAGCTCGCCCTTCGGTACGTCAGGTAGCAAAGGTCTTTGGTGACTTCGCCGCCGAACGAAGTATTGCTCTTGAGATCGACATTGCTGCGGACGTTGACGCGCCGCTTGTGCCGCCGGCGCTCTACAGCGGCCTCGTCCTGAACCTCTACACGAACGCCCTCAAGGCGGTTGTGGCGAGCACGGAGTCGCACGACCACCGGATTGCCTTCCGAGGTTGGAACGACGGCTCTACGCACACGCTGGAAGTGTCGGACACGGGCATCGGGATACCACCGGCTCTACGTGAGCGAGTATTCGATCCGCTTTTCTCAACAACTACGGGTCCAGCCCGGGGTCCCCTCGGGTCTGGAATGGGGCTCGGACTGGCGCTCGTCCGTCGTGCGGCATCCGCATACGGGGGACGGGCTCACGTAGTCGAACCTCCACCCGGGTTCAGTACCTGCGTCCGGCTCTCGTTTCCTAAGGCTCCTAATGACTGACCCAAACGTGCTGCTGCTCATCGATGACGACTCAGATTTTCTCGCAGAATTGAAGGAGGAGGTGAAGCGTCGCCTTCAGGGAGACGGCTTTGTCGAAACGTGGAGCCCAAGTCGAGACGAGAAGCCACGAGATGTGCTGGATGCCTATATCCAGGACAACGTCGTGCTTGTGGTCACGGACGACGATCTGACCGGGAACGGCCTGACCGGCTTGTTCGGGGCGACGGTTGTGGACTGGTGCCAGCGAAAGCAGGTGCCCGTAGCGATCTTCTCGCGGAGGTTGACCGACGACCAGCGTCCCGATCTGTTCGACATGGTCGTTTCTGCGTCTACAGCCGGCACCGCGGCGGAGGAGATCGTGGTCACGTTCGAAGGGTTCGTGAAGGTCTGGGAGGTGCTAAGCGGCACGAGCTTGACCGAGCTCTCTGGTCCAGCTGAAGCCGCCGCGGTTGCCCTCGGTGATCCGCAGCTCGAGAGCGAGCTTGCGCTGTACACAGCGAAGTTGTTTGCAGCGAACTCCGTACTTGGCTCGATCGGAGCGACTCAGTCGCACGACCCTGACGAGCATCTACGGCTTCTCGTCTACGTTGTAGGGCACATCTTGCGCAATGTCGTGTTGCCGTATCCGGGTCCCATTATCGGAGAGAGCGTTTTAGGGGCGTACCTCTGTACGACTACGGAGGAGGCAGAGCGTCTAAGCGCATTCTTCGAAGAGGCCGGGTATATCGGCCCATTCGCTGCAGGGCGCACGTACTGGCGAGACAAGGTGGACGATATCTTGGCCTCGCTGGCCGAGGGTCTGGACGAATCGACGTACGAAACGTTCCCACAATTCTGCCGAGCTATTGTGGAAAGGCGACTAGGCCGCGAGCTTGCCCGACATGAATGTGAACGTTGCGGGGGTGAGTACGGCGGTTTCTTCTGCCCGTTTACCGTTCGCGCCGTGTGCCGGCGTGATGATTGTTCAGTGGATACAAACAGTTGGATCCCTCAAGCAGCGGACTTGACGAGAACGGAGCGCGAGTACTTCGACGAGTGGCAGTCCTTCTTGGGTTTCTAGGATCGTAGTGGCCGCTGCGGTATTTCATCTAAGACGAGAACTCGCCACGCACTGGATGGCGATTCAGGCTTCCTTCTCGCGGATGCGCAAAGAAGTCCAGGTGAAACCTCCCGGGCCTGACGATGCGTTCTCCGTTCATCCTGTCGACGACGTGACATTCAGGATAGACGTACAGCCGGTTGCCTTTTTTCTTCCCGAGAAGCCGAGCCATGGACAGCCCGATCTATACGTCGTCATGTCGGGGAGCCTTACGGTGATCCGGGATGAGTCTGCGTATCCCACGAATTGGCTCACTACCTCTTACGCAACCAGGGTTGGCTATTTCAAGGTGAGGTCCGGCCGTCAGGAGAACACGCTGAGGCACGTCTTTGGCGTGCACTACGACCATGATGAGGAGTTGCCTGGCCACCCTGTGTTCCACTCGCAGATGTCGTCTCAGAGGCAGCTCGTCGGTGGTTTGACCTCACATTTCCGATTGCCGTCACAGATCACGGACGACATACCAACTTGGTTGCTTGGCAACGTGCGCATACCGACCGCTCAGATGGACCCATTCTCGGTGATCACCCAGTTGGGTGCGGACCATCTCTGCGGGGACGGTCGGGATGCTGCAAACAGGGAGTTAACGAAGCTGCGTGCTGCGTGTGACTTTGTGCGTGGTCGCGCAGACTCACTGCCGTTCCTTAACGCTGGCATAGCACCACAGTGCTATCGCTCAACGCACTGGTATACGAGGAGCTGAGCAGCTCCTCTACCGGCTCTACGCGTTGAAGCGTGGGTGCCGGTGAACTCGGTGCTCGCCTGATAGGGGTCCACCAGCGGGTCGAGGGCCTCGCGATTCTGCGACTTGTCGGAGTCCAGAACGGAAGCGAGGCCCTCGAGGTGTTCAACGGTAGTGACGTCGTGACGATGCTGTTCGGCATCGACGGCATGCGCGTGCGCTCGCAGGCAGAGATCGTCGATAAGTGGCAGGTCAAGATGGCTCTACGCGACGGAGCGTGGAGCCAATTTGGTACGTGGAGCCATCGGATCGACTGGATGTCCTGCTGCTCGAGCTCGTCGAAGAGCACTTCGTAGAAACCGCATGGGCTCGTGCTCGGCGTCGTCGGTCAGGGTGGCGAGGATGCCGGGCCGGTCGTGCGCCGCCTCGGCGGTGAAGCGACGGGCGAGCACGTCGTCCATGACGTATGAAGGCGTGCTCTTCAACGGTGTTTCGATCATCGGGTCTGCTGTCGGGTGGCGCCGCTGGGCATGGGTCAAGAAGCCTGGAAGGCGACGAGCTCATCGATCGCGCCTGGGTGGAGCGTCCTCTATCGCACGCGCATATCTGCGTGGGGCATGCCCCAGAGGTGCCGGTCGATGTCGGCCCGCCTCGCTGCCCCAGAATGTCGTCCCCGACCCTGCCATCCGCATCGAGGATCCAGGCGTTCGGAGGCTCGCTGACCGCAGCGCTCGTATCGTGGCGGCATGGGCCTCGACTGGGAGCAAGCGGTCATCGACGCTCAGGATCCTGTTGCGCTCGGTCGCTGGTGGCTCGAGGCGCTCCGCTGGGTGGTCGTTAACGACGACCCAGACGAGTTCGAGATTCGTCCGAGCGCTGATCAGATCCCGGGCCTGATCTTCGCACCGGTCGTAGAGACCAAGCAGATCAAGAATCGACTGCATCTGGACTTCCGGCCCGACGACCAGGAAGCTGAGGTCGGGCGTCTCATCGGTCTCGGCGCACGTCGGGCCGATGTCGGTCAGATGGATGCGTCGTGGGTGGTGCTGACCGACCCAGAGGGGAACGAGTTCTGCGTACTTCGCAGTCGTGCTGCTGGATGACCCGAGGCCAGGGCTACACGCGCTGTCCGAGTCCACCAAGTATCGATCGGTCGTCGGACGGGACTCTCTCGCCAGAGACGGGTTCCCGACCCGGATCACGGGCGCGATTCGCCGACGCTGAGGTGAAGGGCTCAGCGCTGGCGAGCGTCCCATTCAGCGCGGAGTAGCTCGTACTCGACCTCGCCGAGTTCTGTGCCCGGCCACTCGGGCCCCTCGGACAGGTCCCGGTCGACCCCGTCGTTCTCTAACGTCAGCACCGGTGCCTCGCACCAACTCCAGAACGACGCGAGGCTGACGGAACCGTCACCACCACCGACAACTCACCGAGCATCACCCCATGCTCAGCGAACGTGACGTAACGCGACGCCTGCATTCTCAACGAGCGTGTCGCCCTACAGCACCCCGAGATCAGGACCCACCGCAACAGCCGGGACTGAGGTCTCGGCTCAGGCGGCGGCGCGACGTCCGGGCAGCTCGTCGGGCACGACCGCCAGTGTTGCCAGGCGGGAGCGGAACTCGGGCGGGATGCCCAGGGTGCGCCAAGCCGCGACGGCGGGCGGGTCGACGCCCAGCCGGCTCGCGACCGGGGGGACGCCGCCCCGGCGGAGGCATGCCGCGTCGAGCAGCGTCCGGTCGACGATGTCCCGAATCGGGCGCGGCACGAGCGCGTCTGCGGCCGATGACGCCGCGCCTGACATGCGATGGACGAGATCGAGCGGCGACCGGCTATGCACGGGCGCCTCCTTTCGAGTGTTCGAGGCTGGCGAGCGACGCCACCCGCGAACGGTACCGGGCGCCGTGCGCGAGCTCCGCGGACATGTGCCACATGTCGTGTGATGTTCACCGAGTGTTGCGTGGCCCCGGGATCCGGCGGATGAGGCCGTATGGGACAGGTCGGGTGGGTAGTGGTTGTGGGTGCGCCCGCGCACGGCGAGCGCTTGATCGCCTGGAGGCAACCATGCCGCCGAGCATCCGCGAAGTCATGACGGCAGACCCGGTCACCCTTCCCGCCACGACGACGCTCAGCGCCGCTGCCCCGTTGGATGAACGACGAAGCCATCGGTGTGTTTTCGTCACCGACGGAAACGATCTGCGAGGGGTCGTCACCGACCGCGACATCGTCGCCCGAGCCGTCGCCGAGGGGCTCGACATGACCAGCACGACCCTCTCTGAGGTGTGCAGGGACGGGTTCGTCCGACTCGCGCCGACCGACACGGTGGAGGACGCCGTCGGGCTCATGAGTGAACGTGCCATCCGCCGGCTGCCGGTGGTGGAGAACGGCAGAGCCGTCGGGATCGTGGCCATCGGTGGCCTGGCGATCGAACGCGACTCGCAGTCCGCGCTGGCCGACATCAGCGCTGCGGCACCCAACATCTGATCGACCCGGAGGTCACCCATGTCTCGCTGTGAGGTCTGCGACAACGACTACGACAAGGCCTTCGAGGTGGTCGCCGCCGGCGAGCGGCACACCTTCGACAGCTTCGAGTGCGCCATCCACCGGATGGCACCGGTGTGTGAGCATTGCCAGTGCAAGGTGATCGGCCACGGCACCGAGGTCGACGGGCACTTCTTCTGGTGCGCCCATTGCGCCCGGGAGTCCACCGGCGCCGATCAGGCCCAAGACCGCGTCGAAACCGATGTGTCGAGCCCGTGAATCGGGTCGAGGGCGCCGTGCTCTCTGGGGCGACAGCGAACAAGGCTTCCGGCGCTGCCACGTTCGGCTACAGCTCGCCGGTGAGGAGCACGCCCCACGTGACCTCGTCCGCAACGCCCGCCGCGCCGAGGAAGCGGGCTTCGATTTCGTCTCCATCTCGGACCATTACCACCCGTGGGTCAGCGCGCAGGGCCACAGCCCCTTCGTCTGGTCCGTCCTCGGTGCCATCGCCGCATCGACGGAACTGGTCCGGGTCGGCGTCGGCGTCACGTGCCCGACCATGCGCATCCACCCGGCGATCCTCGCCCAGGCCTCCGCCACGACGTCGTTGCTGCTCGACGGCCGGTTCTTCTTCGGTGTCGGCACCCGAGAGGCCCTCAACGAGCACATCATCCGCTCGTTGTGGACCGGTGAGACGCTCGACCACCGCGGTGAGTTCTACGAGGTCGAGAACGCGAAGCTCTTCGATTCCCCGGCCGTGGCGCCACCGATCATCGTCTCCGGGTTCGGTCCCAAGGCCGTCGAGCTCGCCGCCCGCATCGGGGACGGCTACTGGGGACACTCACCCGAGCGGGAGATGCTCGATCAGTACCGGGACAACGGGGGCACTGGGCCCCGCTACTCCCAGCTCAACATCTGCTGGGCCGAGGATGCAGCGGTCGCCCGCAAGATGGTGCACGAGATCTGGCCCAACGCCGGCATCACCGGCCAGCTCCCACATGACCTCCCGACATGGACCCGCATCGAGCAAGCAGCAGCCATGGTCAGGGAGGCCGACGCACCGGAGTCCGTGCCGTGCGGGCCCGATGTCGAGCCGATCGTCGAGTCGGTCCAGGCCTTCCTCGGCGCCGGCTACGACCACGTGTACTTCCACCAGATCGGCCCTGACCAGGACGGGTTCTTCCGGTTCTGGTCCGATTCGTTGCAACCAGCCCTGGCCGACATGTCGAACGACTGAGGAGGAGATCCAAATGCCCCAAGAGGCGTGGAGCGACAAGCGTGACAGGCAGTACGAGCACATCAAGGAAGGCCTACGCGAGCGAGGCGAGGAGGAAGACACCGCAAAGGAGATCGCGGCCCGCACCGTCAACAAGGAACGCGCTCGCGCCGGTGAAGCCGAGGAGTCGAGCTCCTCATCCACCGAGGACATCTCTTCGGGACGCCGGGGCGGTCTTCGCTCACATCGTGGTCCCGGCGGGCGCACCAAGGATCAGCTCTACAACGAAGCCCGCGACAAGGGCATTGAGGGCCGATCGAAGATGAACAAGGCCGAACTCGAACGGGCCGTCGGCCGGTAGGGGCCGCGAACAAGGACATCGAGATGTGCCCCCGCCGGTGTCGTGCGGCGTTCGCGTCTGATCTACGGCAGACCGTGCAAGTCGATCCGCTCACGGAAGCGGTGGATCTCGTGCCGGTCGGCGGTTGCGAGACCGCGACGGATCACGGTCAGTGACCCGGCCGCGGCGCCCCAACGGATTGCCTCGTGCCAGTCGAACGCCCACACACGGGACGCGGCGACGGCGGCAGTGAAGGCATCACCTGCTCCCCGATGGTCGACCACCGCGACATCAGGAACACGCACCTCCGCGATCGCACCGTTGATCGACGCGATCGCAGGAAGCTCACCTCGAGTCACGACAGCATGACGTGCGCCAGCGTCGCAGAGGAGACGAACCGCTTCGACCGGATCGGACAGGTCCTCGAAACCTCGCGTCTTGGTGAGGTCCTCGTCACTCACCTTGGCGAAGTCGACGCCGGCCGAGAGCGCGGACCGGAGGTATTCGCCGGAGAGATCGACGATCACCTCCGCGCCGTTGCCTTTCAAGTCACGAGCCAGCCGCTCATAGTGCGGGGATGCGATGAGGCCCGGACCATGGGGTCCGGTCAGCACACAGCGGCCCAACCGCAACCCCTCGACCAGCGAGGCGCTGACGAGCTCATCGGTCTCGTGGCGGCCCAGGCTCGTCCCGACCACGTCGGCGATCACCTCACGTTCACCGCTGCGCCGGTCATGGATCCATGTCCCGTTCTCACCAGAGCGGTGCACAGCCCGAACATCGATGGGCTCTGCGGCGGCCAGCGCCTCGGCCACCACGCCCGTCTCTCCGCCGAACACGGTGCAAAGTGTCGTGGCGACGCCGAGACGCCCCAGCATCCGGCCCACCCAGAATCCCTGTCCGCCAGCGTGGAAGTGGATCTCACCATCCGAGTCGTCGCTGGCGCCGTGTTCGATGGTCACCGTGACGATCGTGGACGGGGCGAACACGCAGACCCCACCGCTCGCGGCGCCGGGCTCGGCCTGCGCGGTCATGCGTTCACGCGCCGAGGGCATCGCCCACTCAGTGTTGCACGACTCCCCAGGGGCGTCGACCACGGGATGCTCCGACACCCCGAAAAACGCCCTGGTCCGTCGTCACTCCCCTGGCGCGTGCTGGTACAGGGACATTCCTCGCTCGACGAAGTTCACAGCCTGTTCCCGCATGCCGGCCTCGATCGCCTCGGCCTCGTCGAGGCCACGCCGCGCCGCGTAGGCCCGCACGTCCTGGGTGATGCGCATCGAGCAGAACTTGGGGCCACACATGGAGCAGAAGTGCGCGGTCTTGGCCGGCTCCGCGGGCAAGGTGGCGTCGTGGTAGCCGCGGGCGGTGTCCGGGTCGAGTGACAGGTTGAACTGATCCTCCCAGCGGAACTCGAACCGCGCCTTCGACAACGCGTCGTCCCACTCCCGCGCGTGGGGATGGTGCTTGGCGACGTCGGCGGCGTGGGCCGCGATCTTGTAGGCGATCACCCCCTGTTTGACGTCGTCACGGTCGGGCAGGCCCAGGTGCTCCTTGGGCGTGACGTAGCAGAGCATCGCCGTCCCGTACCAGCCGATGGTGGCGGCGCCGATGGCGGAGGTGATGTGGTCGTAGCCCGGGGCGACGTCGGTGGTGAGCGGTCCGAGGGTGTAGAAGGGCGCGTCGTCGCACCACTCGCGTTCGAGGTCGACGTTCTCGCGGATCTTGTCGAGTGGCACGTGACCGGGTCCCTCGATCATCACCTGCACGTCGTGTTGCCAGGCCCGGCGGGTCAGCTCGCCCAGCGTCCGGAGTTCGGCCAGCTGCGCCTCGTCGTTCGCATCAGCGAGGGAGCCCGGTCGCAGCCCGTCGCCGAGACTGAACGCCACGTCGTAGGCGGCGAAGATCTCGCACAGCTCGTCGAAGTGCTCGTATAGGAAGCTCTCGCGATGGTGGGCCAGGCACCAGGCCGCCATGATCGACCCGCCCCGGCTGACGATGCCGGTGAGGCGCTCCGCAGTCATGGGCACGTAGCGCAACAGCACGCCGGCGTGGACGGTCATGTAGTCGACGCCCTGCTCGGCTTGTTCGATGATGGTGTCGCGGTACAGCTCCCAGGTGAGCTCTTCGGGGGAGCC
>Ga0208490_100391_pt1 | contig 29275 bp, 30 predicted proteins | sample SubbioAug_CSWold_FD_184818 | JGI IMG/M metagenome (GOLD analysis project Ga0208490, IMG submission 184818) | Serpentinite rock and fluid subsurface biosphere microbial communities from McLaughlin Reserve, California, USA - CR11Aug_CSWold (SPAdes) | ecosystem: Environmental > Terrestrial > Deep...
GCTCGGAGTAGCCCAGGATCACCGATCGCGAACGCAGACCAGAGCGCTCAATGCGCTCGTCAAAGACCACGTTTGCACTGACCTTGTCCAGCGCCACCTTGCGTGACCAGTCCATGATGTGCACGGCCGTGTGACCGCCTGCCAGCCGCAACGGATACAAACCCTTGACCCGATCCATCCAGATGCGCATGCCCGCGGGCAGATGGTGGCTGACCGGGCTGTCGCCATGCGCAATCAGGAAGTTGTCCTGGGGATCGTTTTCGGTGTCTCCGACCACCTGAACGCCGAGCGTCTCCTCCATGAACCTGAAACCCACGTCTTGACCGCGCTCATTTCGCACACCCGTGAGCCACGACGCCAACACGCTCCCGCCTTTTCCACGAAAGTGGGCTATGGCATTCTGCTCTCGCTCAGAAAGCGCGACAGCAGACGGCAGTATCAAGGTATTGACAGGCGTTTTTTCCAATTGCTCAACCGACGTGATGAGCTCAAAAGGAATTCTGTATTTCCTCAAAAATACCTGCCATTGCTGGACGTTGATTCGACCGTCAAATTCCGTCTTGGCCCAATACGCTTGGGCGACAGGTGACGCATACACCACCACCATTGGCGTTTGAACAGATGGCTCCTGCCGGGCAGCATGAACGGCGCCCTCCGAGATTGGCGTGGCAGGCCGCGCGGCTCGTTGCGTGGGCACGACGGTAGGCTCAATGACCTGCGCGTGAAGCGTGGTTGGCAAACCACCAATACCAGACAACAGAACCAATCCCCACATTAACCTGAAGAACCACCCGTCAAGATGTTTCAAAGGAATGAGCGAACTCACGACTGCAAGCATTCATTTGGCCCTTCAGATCCATTCATATCAATCCACCTTAGCATAATATAGTATTATAAAAACACCCTCTTGGCCTGGCGGACTGGCGCTTGAGCATTCGCCTCATTTGTTTTATTTTGCATAGTGAAATTTCTTAGGATTTGACGTTCTGGAGGTTTCTGCTTCAGCACGGGGGACGGCCCGCCCGCCTGCATACGCGTGACGTCCATCCGTCCTCACCAGCTGTCCTGCAGGGATGAACGAGACGAGTCTGTCGCAAGACGGGCAAGCCGTCAGCGTGATCCTGGCTCAGTGTCCGGTAGGGGCTGCGTGCCTCTGCAGCTGGCTGAACAGGTCGAGAAGAAAAATGGCACAACACCCTTTTGTTGCAGATACCCCGTCTGCCTCTACCCATCCGCTGGCGAAGGCAGCCAGGCGCCGGCCTATCCGGCATCGGCATCTGTTACGCGCAACAGCGATTGGCTTGTTGCTGTCGTTTCCGCTTCAACCCGCGTTTTCGACCGACACGAGCGAAATCCCGACCGTTGACGATGGGGCCAGCACCCATCGTCTGCGACTGTTCATGGAACGGCAAAGATCCTTGGCCACCTCGAACGGGAGAGGCGTGACGGAGCTGACGCCAGAACGCCAGCAAGAACGCAGCGAACTGCTGCGAGCTGGAGAAGAAGCACTGGGTCGACGGGATGTGGCCGCGGCATTGGAAGCGTTTGAGCGCGCGACCTATATGCTGCACGGCATCGACACGGATGCGTCCCTGGCCAGAACCTATATGCAGAGCGGTCAATACCAAAGAGCCTTGGCCCTGGGTTCGCATATGGCGGGTGTGCACACGGATGTCGAAGGTGGCTCGGTGCTCTACATCTGGCTGCTGCATCTGGGCGGACAGTCCGCTACCGCGAAGCGCTTGCTGCAACTGACCCATGAGCGCTGGCCTGAGCATGCGCTGCTGGATCTGGTCAAACAGCAACTGGGTCAGTCCGACCCGCTGGCCACGGGCCCCTTGCTGAAACCGCCCATTCGGCTGGCACCATATGGCGACAGTGCTCACCTCCCGGCCTCTGCGCGTGTGGTGGGCACGGCCACGCTGCTTCGTAACGGAACCACCGTTTTGGTACCTGCCGCTTTGCTCTCCCGTACGAGCCAGATGTGGCTGCGCAACGGGCTGGGGCAATTGGCACAAGCCCAGCCTGGCTGGCGTCCGGTGGGGCCTCACCTGGCCCTGGTGCCGTTGGCCACTGCCCTGCCTGTGGCCGAATACCAAGGGGTGGCCCCTGACGACCCGCTTCCGGGCAGCCGTGCCCTTACCGTGGAGTACGTACCGTCCAGCGACGCCCATCCTGCATGGCCCGTGATGCGCGTGGGCACCCTGGGTGAAGTCCTGGCCATGACGGGCGGCGGACCTTTGTTTGACACGAACGGTCGCCTGACCGGCATCGCTCTAGGTGAGGGTGCGGGCCGTCCGCATCACTGGCTAGGGGCTTCTCAGTTGCAGAGCGCATTGGCGGCCCTGGATGGCACATCCCAGCCACAACCGTTTGGTCCTGTGACCGATATTGATCCCCGTGGTCGTGATGCCCTTGCCCAAGTCTACGAACGCAGCCTGAGAACGAGCCTGCAAGTCATTGCCGTCGCGCCGCCCTGAAGGGGATCGGGACCCCACAAAAGGGGAGGCCAGCGCGATGGCAGGCAAATGGGCACCGTGCCAATCAATCGAGTGGCTTCAGCAGACCGTCCACACCATTGGCTTCGCGTCGTTCGAGAAAATAGTTGACCAACTGGCCGTTGTCATAGCCGAGCATGAAGAACGCCATGCCGCCGAGCTTTTCGGTTTTAAGGTAATGGCTCTTGAGATCCAAGCTCCACCAGTCTTCGAACCAGCCTTCGACAAATTGCCCATTGTCTTTTTTGAACTGGTAGTAGGAGGACCCGCTCGCGGGGTCGTGGGTTGCGCCGTGCTGCCTGACGCGGCCCTGGATGTCGAACGGAAACTCCGGTAGTCGGCCCGCCGGCATGGGCGCAAATGTCGTGGCCACGCCTTCCGCCACGGTGGGACTGCGCAACTGACGATCTTCGACGGGCCATTCATAGCCGTACAGAGGAAACCCCAACAGCAAGCGCTCCCGAGGCACGCCAAGCGCCAGGCCGCTGGCCACTGCTTTGCTCCAGGTGACCGCCTCGTCGCCCTTCAGCGGAGCGACCGGCCCCGCACGCTGGCTACCCTTCCAGTGTGCATCGTATCCCTGCAGCACCACATGATCCACGTGCTGGAGTGTGGCTTCGTCATACAGTTGCGACGCGCCACCCATCGGAAAAAACACCGACAAGCTCCTGGGCGAAGACCATTGGCGCAAACCTTTTGAAAGGCGCAAGATGAAACGGCGGTACTGGGCAATGGCTTCAGAACGCACGGGGGTGTAGAGCTCGACATCCAGTTGCAGCCCGGCAACGCCGTCCTGACCTGCCAACGCCAAGCATTCATCCAGCAAGCGTTGCGTGGCGCCAGCAGAAGCGAACAGCTGTTCAAACGCCGACACCTCGAACAGCGTGAGCGTCAAGTCCAGGGGGAGGTTGTGCTGTTGAACTGCCTGGCGCAAGTCCCCCCACCTCTCGGGCCAACCATGGCGCTCGGTGATTTCTCCAGTTGCGTTGATCTTGAGGTCAAAGAACAGCAAACGGTCCAGTTCGCGCAAGGGCGCGCTGCGCCAACTCTCGGGAAGCCACCAGCCGATGTAGGCCCAGGCCTTGGGCCGCTGAGCCGCAGAGGGCGGCGTGCACATCAGCAGCGCCAGCAGCAAGCCAAGATCTCGGCGGCGCAGCATCAATCTTCGAGACTGTCGATCAACCAGTCGGTCACGCTCTGGATGTTCAGGCTGGCCTTGCAGCCTGGCTTGTACTGGAGCACCGGCCGTTCAAACGCCAACGCCTGGGCTACCCGCACATCCTTGTAAACCGCCACGGGCACCAGCTTCTTGGAATAGTTGGCATACAGTGCCGAGCGCACCTGATGGCCGAGCTTGCTGTTGATCGGCATCTGGTTGATGAGGATGTTGATGTCCTCGAATTCAGGACGATGGGCTGTGAACTCCTCAACAAGAGACTCTATCTTGGGCAGGGTCGCATAAGAGGCGGCATCCGCCAGCACCACCACCATGGCGCGGTCAGCCGCCATCAGGGCTTGTTCCAGGTAGGGGGTGGGCCCCGGCGGCGTGTCCAGGATCACGACATCGAAGCCTGCGGGAGCGAGCGAATGGATCCCGTCAGACACCCAGCGTGGGTTTTTCTTGAGCTCTGCCTCGAAATCTTCCAGTTCGTTGCCGCTGACGCGGCCGAAGGGAATGAATTTGATCCCAAACGGGCTGTCAAACAGTGACGCAGGCGAGATGCCCTCACGTACCAGGCCGGCTATTTCTCCAGGATCCATGCCCAGGTGCAGGCGTTGCGCGTTTTGCGGATCCAGGTCGATCAAGGCAACATGCTTTTTCCGCTGGGCAAGGGCCACCGCGATGTTGGCAGCCAAGGTGGTCTTGCCTGCCCCGCCTTTACCGGAAATGAATGCAATTGTTTTCATGGGATTTGCCACTGGAAAGACTCGGTTTTATTGACTTTGGAGGCATCCCTGAATCCAAGCGATCTGTTTATGTGTGTGCGCAATGATTTTCCCCCATATGGACCGCCACCATGCCGCCCTCAAGGCGCCGACCGGTAGCGTCTGGCCATCAGAGCGCGCAGCGGACGGTACGCCAAAGCTGCCAGCAGGGCACAAATCAAGAGCACGAGGAACCCCAACAGCATCGGCTGGTCTTGGAAAAACCAGCGCAGTTTGCTCAGGGTCGGCAAGGAACCGACATGGTAGGTTTCGCTGACTTGGGCATGGCTGACTGTCTTGTCATGAATCACGACGAAGTCGCCCTTGATCGAGCCCACCCGCTCGGGATCGGTCAACACGTCCGATATGCTGTTCAACTCGTCGGATTTGTCGGCATGCAGGTACACCACACTTCTGCCTTTGGCCAGGGGTGACTCGAAAGCCATCAGGGCGGTCAGGCCACCGCTCCCGCTCAGGTTCAGGTTGCCTTTGGTGGGCGGGGTGGCCTGCACGTCCTGCTGTTCCCAACGGTAAGCAGGCCGCCACGCAATCGACGGCTCCCGTACCCGACGCTCATTGCCTTTTTGCACCATGGGCAGGCGGTCTGCCCATTGGCTCATCAAGTCCTGCCGTTTTTCCGACCCCACCACGATCAGATCGCGGGCCGACACGGCGGCGATGTCGGCCGCGGTCACCACCACGTGGCGCAACGCAGGGTAGGCCGTGGCCTCCCCCATCTTGCCCATGAGCGCCAAGTAGGCGCTCAACTCCTGTGCGTTGGGCACAGGCGGTAGAACCACCGCGGTTTCCGACAAGTCGGCCATACGCGTGAACGGAAAACCAATGTTGGCGAAGTACGCCAGGTTGGGCAGGGCGACGTAGTGCGGAAAACGGCTGAAGTCCAGCGTGGACTCCGCATCGATGGCCGCCTGAAGGTTCTCAGGTGGCATGTTCTGGCATTCGCCTTCCTTGCGAACGTCGAAGTAGTAGCTCATTTGCAGCTGATCACGCCCGCCAATGGCATACGGTGGAAGGAACAGCATTTCCCGCTGCAGGGCAGCTTTGCCTGCCGCGGCGGGTCGGACGCCATCTGCCTGGTCCTCTTTCTTGTCCGGCCAGTTCAAGCCGAGCGTCTGTATGAAACTGGCGTTCAGGTTGATGTTCAGGCTGGAATTGTTGTGAAGCGGCAGGCGTGTGGCCCGGTACTTCAGGTCGAAGGGCACGCCGGGCGAGCGCCAGGTGAACAAGTCAGGCGAGACACGGTAGTTCACCCGGATCACTTCCGGGTAGTAGCCCTGCACCCTCAGCTCTTCAAGACGCACCAGCTCACCGAACTTCACGGGTCGGTCGATCGGAATCCAGGCCGGTGCGTCGTAGGGTTTGCGCGGCGCGGTTTCGGTGTCCTCGGTGACGGTCACGCGCTGGCCTGTCAGCGTCGTGCTGAACAACGCAATGGCACGGGCGGCACGGGCCAGCGCCTGCTCGTTCTCGCCACTCACCACCAGCAGCCTGGCCTGTGCATTGAGCGGGTGAGGCAGGATGGCAACACTGGCGCTTCGGGCGCTCTGGAACTCTCTCAGACGCTCATTGCCCTGCAAGAACACCACCGCGTTGCCCTCGGGCAGGGCGTCGAGCAATACCGGGAACTGCGCGCCACGGGTGCCCGCCTGGAGCCCGAACCATGAGGCGACCACGCCAGCCGCCTGGAGTGTGCCGAAAGAGGGTGCCTGGGCAAATACGAAAGGCAGCTTCAAGGGGCCGTTTTCGCGTCGGTCCAGAAAGGGAAAGGGCAGATGCTTCAGGTCGCCCACCCTTGACACGGGTGCCAGCGTCAAGTCCAGGCGCCCCTGATCGCTCAAGGTCAGCCAGAGGGAAGAGTGAAACGGATCTTCGCATTGACGGGTGTAATGCCCGATGAAATTGAAGCGCAGGTTGTTGTTCTCGGCGAACAGGCGCGGGTCCAAGTTGTATTCCCGGGTGTTGCCCACCCCTTTGTCCTTGGGCAGGGGTTCCACCGCGACGATGCGCTCGTTGAGCAAGACCTTGAGATGGCTCAACTCCGGGATCAGGGCCGGCGAATAGTCATAGGCCATGCTCAGCTTGGCGGCCACCACGACCTCGTCGGCACGCACGGGGAACGACAGCAGGCGCGATGCATCGACACCACGCAAGTTGATGGAGGACCAAGCCCCCATTTGCTTGAACGTCAGCGAGACCACCCGATTCGTGGCAACCGGTTTGCTGACGGCGTCGACCAGAGTTTCCTCTGCAGGCTGCGTCTGGGCCTTGGGCGCCTTCGCGCGTTGCGGCTGTGACTGTGCGGCGGCGGTCGAGAGAAAAACCGACGAAACCGCCAGGATCACCGCGCCCCAGCCCATCGTGTGCAGATTTTTTGCCCGGATCATCTTTTTTTCCATGCTTGCATCCAACCACCCAGCAGTAGCCACCACGACCATTCGGCCAATCGCTTTTTCAGACCCAACATCACCGTGCGCACCGCGTCGAAGGCTCTGAGCACCCATGGAGGAAAGGGCTGGTCGGCGTCGCGGCCGGGTAGCCATTTCGGCCAATCCGGCCCCCGTGAAAACACGGCCGCTGCGACAGCCCGGTAAGAAGTCTGGACCGCCTCTTCAATGTGTGCGCACAGCGCGTGTCCTTGACAAGACACCACCCGTGCGGGAAAAACAAATTCGCGGCCCTGCCGGAAAATGGAGATGTGGACCCTCGTGTCCTCCTCCAAGGTCATCGGAACAGGCACGGCAAGTGTCAAGACGTTGCTGGGAAAGTTCTCCGTAACGCAGGACACGGCGTGACCGGATGGCAGCCGGACGGAAGCAGACCGGCGTGCCTGCAGGCGCGTTTGCTGGCGAATGTGCTGAGACTCTTTCGCCACCGCCAACATGGCCGCCAGAAGCAGCAAGTTATAACCGGCCCAGAGAAGGTACAACGTCGGCATGCCTGTGCTCTCATGGGGAGGCCTGATCCATTGCGCCAGGCCGCTCATGAAGCCCGCCAGGTTCAGGGTCAAGACAAGCGCAAAGGGCCAGACGGTAAGGCCATCGAAAGCCTCTTGCAGGGGCAGCTTGTCGCGCTGCTGAACATCGAGCCAACGCATCCATTCGGTCCGGGTCACGCTGAGCGCGGTCGAGACCAGAATGCACAGCCCGAGGGCCGCCTCCTTGATATCTTCCAGCCAGGTGAGCCTGGTCTTGCCCTCGAAGCGGGAGTGCGCGATATAGCCTTGCAGCCAGTGCGGCACAAAAAAAGCGAGCAGAAGATCGGTCGAGGTCTGGATGACGTTCACGTTCGCCAGCAGGTAGGCCAGCGGTGCCATCAAAAAAACCAACATCGGTACAACGCGGTAGAACTGGAGCATGGCCTGCAGGCTCGCAAGACCTTGTTTGCTGGCCAGCGAGCCCACAGAGAAGGGCTGGTCAACCCGAAACACATCGAGGACCGGCGGTGCAGGCTGGCTGGGCCCGGAGGCGTGCGGGCTGTGCTCCAGGTGCTGGCCCTGTGGTGGCAGAAAGCCAATGTAAGCGTTGCGCAAGCCCAGGGCTTGCAACTTGAGCGCTGTGTGGGACTTCTCTGTCACGGGCTCTGGCGCCAGACCGCCGGCCTGCAACAGCATGGAGCGCCGCAACACCACACACGAGCCGCCCAGATCGGAGGCGCCCAGGATGGACCGGCTGCGCTGTGACGCCTCAGGAACCAGAAAATGCGTCGCGGTCTGCATCATGCCGAGTGTGCGGTCCGCCACCCACCAACCGGCTGTGCTGGTCAAGAAATGCCTGTCGGGGGCCTTGTCGCCATCGAAAACCACGATCCATTCGCCCTGTGTGACCAGCAATAGCTGGTTGAGGCTCTCGGTCTGGCTGGCATCACCGGCGGGGCTTGGCCAATAGGTCAGGCCCATCGAAGCGGCCAGCAGGCGTGTGGTGTCCGTGGGACGGTCGTCGAGAAGGTAGCGTTTGATTTTTTCCGGAGGCCAATCCAGGGCCAGAGCGGCTCTGGCTGCGCGCTCAATGGACGCTGCTGTCAGTCCCTGACAAGGGATGAAGACATCGACCGTGGGCCAATCCCCAGGATCGGCGGGCAGGGGCACGGGCGCACGCTTCACCGGATAGGCGCCCGCCAACAGGTCGACCATTCTTAACAGCACCAGGTGCAGTTCTGCGGCGCACAGGGCAAAACCCAGCACCAGCGCCATGTCCAGATGGGGACTCAAGGTGGCATCGAAACGCCAGAAGAGATAGCGTGCACTGGCCACCAGTGACAACCCGACCAGGATCAGCGTGACCCACGCACCGCCATAGCGCCGCGTGTAGAGACTGATGGCGACAACCAAGCCAGCAAACACCATCTGGCTTTTCAGCGAAAGGTCGACCGTCGCCACGAACGCCAGGCCCAGCGCACACAGCAGTACCGTCAGCTTGAGAATGCCCGGCAACGACCAGACCTGAGCAGCCATCAGCCGATCACCCCATTGGTTGATGACGCCTTCGAGGTAGGGCCGTTTCGGAGCGCTGTCCCCTGCCTTTCCCCAGCGTTCACGCCAGAGCGACAGGATTAACCGGGGGCTCATCGGTTCAGGACGTCGATCAGCCAGTTAGCGAGTCGAGCCAGGTCGTGGCTGGCCTGTCCGTGCGGGTCATAGACCAGAACCGGTTGCCGAAAGGCGAGCGCTTCGCCGACGGCTTCGTCCTGGTGAATGCCGACCGGAGCGATGCGCTCGCCCAGATGCTGGTGCAGCAATTCGGTCACATCCCGGTTCAAGACCTGGGTTTTGTCCACTTGGTTCAACACGTAGAAGCTGTTGAGCTCGGGACGAAGAACCGCCATGTCTTCCAGCCAGGCCTCCATGGCGGGAATGGTGGCATAGGACCCTGCATCGGCGAGCAGCACGATCAGCACGAGGTCGGCACAGGCAAACACCTGCTTGAGGTACACAGAAGGCCCCGGCGGGGTGTCGATCAGCACCACCCCATCGTGGCCCAGGCCAGCCTGCTGCAGATTCTTGCCCAGCCATCCAGGTGATTTGACGAGAATCGCCTCAAATGCCTCGCGATCAGATTCGCTGACCATGCCGTAAGGCACACAGGACACCTCAAAAGGACTGGCCACCGCCGCGCCGGCCCAGCCATCCCCCCGCAGGGTCTGCTTGCAAACACTGGCTTGTGTTCCGTTGACACCCAGATGCCAATGCAGCGCATTCTGCGGATCGAGATCGACCACCGAAACGCGGCCAGGGCCCAACCTGGTCGCGAGCGCCATGGCGATGTTGGCCGTCAGGGAGGTTTTCCCCACGCCACCTTTCATCGAAACAATGCCGACAACACTCATCTTTTCCCTAAGCGGGTCGACAGAGAAGACCGTTTTTCCACCGGCTTGACGGCGGCTTTTTCTTTGACATCCAAGCGGCTGAAGATTTGACTCAAGGAATCGTCGGCATCGGCCTTTGCGTCAACTTGTGCCTTGTCGGGAATCGACGGGGCCTTCGTAGTCGCTTTTGCAAACAAGCCAACCACGTTCTCTCGCTCTTCGTCGACGTCGGGCTCCATGGCCGGTGCGAGTTTGGAAAACAGCGACGCGCGAACCTGCGCCGCCGCAGCGCTGCCCGGCGCATGTGGACTCAACCTGCCCAAGGGTGGCTCCGCTGCCGCTGAGGTCATGGTGCGGGTTGGCGGCTGCGCGGCTTCCGAGACCATGCGCTCAGATATCTGGGTCAGACTCTGAGCCAGTTTGCTGCTCAACCCCGACATGGACAACACGGGCTTGGGCGTTTCCGCTCTCACCGTGTCCTGCACGCCCCACCGCTTTCTTTCCTGCGGCGTCAACGGCGGGGTCGGCTCGGGTCTGGTGGGCGCGACAACCTTGAAAAGCGGCCACTCCTGCCCGGCACTGGGGGTGGTCGCTGCCACCGCAGCCTCGAACTTCGACTCTTCAGGAGCCAGGGTGCGGAACAGCGCGGAAAGGTTGTTGCCAGTGGGTAGCATGTGCGTCCTCTTCTAAATGTCTTACTGAGGGTGGCGCCCAAAACGAAATCGGACATCCATTCCGCCCCCCGGCTCGCCAACACCGCGCACGGACATGGTTTCACTGGCCCCGAGCACATTGAACGCCCTTTGGTAAAACCCTTGGAGCAGGGCCATGCTCCATCCAATGGCCTCATCGCCAAACGCTTCGGCCAGGGGAGCCGCATAGTGCGTGATCTCGATAAAGCCTTTGACCTCTCTCAGCGTGACCCATCCCCAGTTGATACGAGCCCAGAAAAAGTTGAGGTTTTCTTCCAGTTGCGCCAAGGTCTGCACATTCTGAAAATGCTCTTCGGTATCGGTGGCGAAACGCTCGCCAATCCTGGAAAACAGCTCCTGCAACTCCTTTTCGTGCATGTGCGCCGACATCTCTACGGACATGGCTCGCAGGACGGGCAACCACTGGAGAGACACTTGCTGCTCTCGAAAATAACTTTGCAAGGCGTCGTTGGTCACGGTAGACTTTTCCAAAAATAATACTAAAGTATTTGTATGCCTGCAAAGAAGGCATAAAAAAACCCTACATATATGCCAGAATAATACTATAGCCTGCACCGAGCTGGTTCAGGCATAAAAAAAGCCCCAGACTCGCGTCAGGGGCTGCGGATTGTAGGCCGAAGCCAGCAAATCGCGTGTTATTTTTTCTGACGAAACTTACGCAATGCAGCAATCTGGGCGGCCATGACCGCCAGCTCTGACGTTGCCTTGGCCAGGTCAATATCGCTCTTGGCGTTCTTCAAAGCCTCTTCAGCCTGCTTGCGGGCGTCCATGGCTTTGGCTTCGTCCAGGTCTTTGCCGCGGATGGCGGTGTCAGACAGCACGGTGATGTGGTTGGGCTGCACTTCCAGAATGCCACCGGCCACGAACACGAACTCTTCGCCACCGTCGGCCTTTTCGATGCGCACGGCACCGGGCTTGATGCGGGTGATCAGCGGAATGTGACCGGGCAGGATGCCCAGCTCACCGGCCTCGCCTGGCAGTGCCACGAACTTGGCATCGCCCGAAAAGATGGACTCTTCGGCGCTGACGACGTCGACGCGGATGGTGCTCATATGTACTCCTGTAAAAAGGTGAGTGGAAAGCAAGCAGCGGGGTGGCTGGCCAGGCGCCACGCGCAGCCGTACTCAAGGTACGGCGAGCACAGCCACAACGCCGGACGCCCCCGAGCGCTGCTTTACGCCACCTTTTTGGCCTTTTCGAAGGCTTCGTCGATCGTGCCGACCATGTAGAACGCCTGCTCAGGCAGGTGATCGCATTCGCCGGCCGTGATCATCTTGAAACCACGGATGGTTTCGGACAGGGGCACGTACTTGCCGGGGGAGCCCGTGAACACTTCAGCAACGTGGAACGGCTGGCTCAGGAAACGCTGGATCTTGCGGGCGCGTGCCACGGCCAGCTTGTCTTCGGGAGCCAGTTCGTCCATGCCCAGAATGGCGATGATGTCGCGCAGTTCCTTGTAGCGCTGCAGGGTGTTCTGCACGGCGCGGGCGGTTTCGTAGTGTTCCTGGCCGACGACCAGCGGGTCCAGCTGGCGGCTGGTCGAGTCCAGCGGATCCACGGCAGGGTAGATGCCCAGTGCGGCGATGTCACGCGACAGCACCACGGTGGAGTCCAGGTGGGCAAAGGTGGTGGCTGGCGACGGGTCGGTCAAGTCATCCGCTGGCACGTACACGGCTTGGATGGAGGTGATCGAGCCGACCTTGGTGGAGGTGATGCGCTCCTGCAGGCGGCCCATTTCTTCGGCCAGCGTCGGCTGGTAGCCCACGGCGGAAGGCATGCGGCCCAGCAGAGCGGACACTTCGGTACCGGCCAGCGTGTAGCGGTAGATGTTGTCCACGAAGAACAGCACGTCACGGCCTTCGTCGCGGAACGACTCGGCGATGGTCAGACCGGTCAGGGCCACGCGCAGACGGTTGCCTGGGGGCTCGTTCATCTGGCCGTAGACCATGGCCACTTTCGACTCGGGCAGGTTCTCCAGGTTCACCACGCCAGAGTCGGCCATCTCGTGATAGAAGTCGTTGCCCTCACGGGTGCGCTCACCCACGCCGGCAAACACGGACAGACCCGAGTGCGCCTTGGCGATGTTGTTGATGAGCTCCATCATGTTCACGGTCTTGCCCACGCCGGCACCACCGAACAGACCCACCTTGCCGCCTTTGGCAAAGGGGCAGACCAGGTCGATCACTTTGATGCCGGTTTCCAGCAGTTCTTGCGATGGCGACAGCTCGTCGTAAGCGGGCGCTTTGCGGTGGATGGGCGCGGTCAGGGTCTGGTCAACCGGACCACGCTCGTCGATGGGCGCACCCAGCACGTCCATGATGCGGCCCAGGGTGGCCTTGCCCACGGGCACGGTGATGTTGGCGTGGGTGTTGGTCACGAACATGCCGCGGCGCAGGCCGTCGGAAGAGCCCAGCGCAATCGTGCGGACCACGCCATCACCCAGCTGCTGCTGGACTTCCAGCGTCAGGGCCGAGCCTTCCATTTTCAGCGCGTCATACACGCGCGGCATCTGGTTGCGCGGGAATTCCACGTCCACGACGGCGCCGATGCACTGAACAATCTTGCCTTGTACTTGAGACATGATGGATACCTTTTAATTTCTCTGAATCTGTTGACGTCAAACCGCCGCGGCACCGGCCACGATTTCCGAAAGCTCTTTCGTGATCGCGGCTTGGCGGGTCTTGTTGTAGACCAGCTTGAGTTCGCCGATGACGCTGCCGGCGTTGTCGGTGGCGGCCTTCATGGCCACCATGCGGGCCGACTGTTCGGACGCCATGTTTTCCGCCACGGCCTGGTAGACCTGGGCCTCCACGTAACGCAATAGCAACTCGTCGATGACGGCGGGTGCGTCGGGCTCGTACACATAGTCCCAGTCGCGGCCACCAGCGCTGTCCTGCAGGGTGCCGGCATTCAGCGGCAACAACTGCTCGATCACCGCTTCCTGCTTCATCGTGTTGATGAACTTGGTGTAGCAGAGATAAACAGCGTTGACGCGGCCTTCCGTGTAGGCATCCAGCAGCGTCTTGACGGGGCCGATCAGGCGATCAAGATGCGGCGTATCGCCCAGACCGGTGACGCTGGACACCACCTTGGCGCTGATGCGGTTAAGAAAGCCCAGACCCTTGTTGCCAATGGCCACGGCCTGCGCGTCGATGCCCTGCACCTGCAGGTCTTTGAGCTGCGTGGTCACGGCGCGCAGCACGTTCGTGTTCAGACCACCGCACAGACCCTTGTCCGTGGTGACGACGACAAAACCGGCGGTCTTGGCGTCGTTGGTCTGCATGAACGGGTGCGTGTATTCCGGATTGGCACGGCTCAGGTTGCCCGTGATCTGGCGCACTTTCTCGGCGTAAGGGCGGGCCGCACGCATGCGGTCCTGCGCCTTGCGCATTTTGGAAGCGGCGACCATTTCCATGGCTTTGGTGATCTTCTTGGTGTTTTCCACCGACTTGATCTTGCCGCGAATTTCCTTGCCTGCTGCCATTGCTGCTCCTTTATCGGGTCAATGGGCCGGATCAGTACGTGCCGGTTTTCTTGAACTCGGCGATGGCGGCGGTCAACTGGGCTTCAGCGTCCTTGTCCATGGCCTTGTCGGTTTCCAGCTTGTTCAGCAGGGCGGCGTGCTTGTCCTTGAGGAAAGCGTGCATGCCACTCTCGAAGGACAGGATCTTCTTGACGTCGATGTCATCCATGTAGCCCTTGTTCACGGCGAAGAGCGTGGCGCCCATCAGACCGATCGACTGGGGGCTGTACTGGGCCTGCTTGAGCAACTCGGTCACGCGGGCGCCGCGGTCGAGCTGCTTGCGGGTGGCTTCATCCAGGTCGGAAGCGAACTGCGCGAAGGCAGCCAGTTCACGGTACTGGGCCAAGTCGGTACGGATACCGCCGGACAGCGACTTGATCAGCTTGGTCTGAGCAGCACCACCAACGCGCGACACCGAGATACCGGCGTTGATGGCGGGGCGGATACCGGCGTTGAACAGGCTGGTTTCCAGGAAGATCTGGCCGTCGGTGATCGAGATCACGTTGGTCGGCACGAAAGCGGACACGTCGCCCGCCTGCGTCTCGATGATGGGCAGTGCGGTCAGCGAACCGGTCTTGCCCTTGACGGCGCCTTTGGTGAAGGCTTCGACGTAGTCGGCGTTCACGCGCGCAGCGCGCTCGAGCAGACGGCTGTGGAGGTAGAACACGTCGCCGGGGTAGGCTTCACGGCCTGGCGGGCGGCGCAGCAGCAGCGAAACCTGACGGTAGGCCACGGCCTGCTTGGACAGGTCGTCGTACACGATCAGGGCGTCCTCGCCGCGGTCGCGGAAGTACTCGCCCATGGTGCAGCCGGAATAGGCCGACAGGTACTGCATGGCTGCGGATTCAGAAGCCGAAGCGGCCACGACGATGGTGTAGTCCATCGCGCCGGCCTGCTCTAGGGCACGCACCACGTTCTTGATCGACGAGGCCTTCTGGCCAATCGCGACATAAACGCAGGTCATGTTCTGACCCTTCTGGTTGATGATGGCGTCGATGGCCACGGCGGTCTTGCCGGTCTGGCGGTCGCCGATGATCAGTTCGCGCTGGCCACGGCCAACGGGCACCATCGAGTCGATCGACTTCAGGCCGGTCTGCACCGGCTGGTCCACCGATTTACGGGCGATCACGCCAGGAGCCACCTTCTCGATCACGTCCGTCATCTTGGCGTTGATCGGGCCCTTGCCATCAATGGGCTGACCCAGCGCGTTCACCACGCGGCCGATCAGCTCGGGGCCGACGGGCACTTCCAGGATGCGGCCCGTGCACTTGACGGTGTCGCCTTCGGAGATGTGCTCGTACTCGCCCAGAATCACGGCGCCGACGGAGTCGCGCTCCAGGTTCAGCGCCAGGCCGAAGGAAGGCACGCCGTCCTTGTTGGCCGGGAATTCCAGCATTTCGCCCTGCATCACGTCGGACAGGCCGTGGACGCGGACGATACCATCGGTCACCGACACCACGGTGCCCTGGTTGCGCACATCGGTCGATGCGCCCAGCCCCTCGATACGGGACTTGATCAGTTCAGAGATTTCGGCGGGATTGAGTTGCATGACTCTTTCCTTCTTTCGTTAAATGTGATGCGGGCGCGCCCGGGTATCGAGCCGTCAGGCCGTCAGAGCAGTTTTCATTTGTTCAAGGCGGGCTTTGATCGATGTGTCGAGCACCTCGTCGCCAACCACCACACGAATGCCACCGATCAGCTCGGGTTGCAGTTGCACCTGGAGGTTGAGCTTTCGACCAAAACGTTTTTCAAGCACACCTGAGAGATCCGACAGCTCGGCCGCCTCAAGGGCAAACGCGCTGTAAACCACCGCATCAGAGGTGCCTTGCTGCGCATTCTTCATGGTCCGAAATTGCTGAGCCACCTCGGGCAATGCAGCGATACGACCATTCTCGATCACGGTGCGCAGAAAGTTTTGACCGTGCACTGGAAGCTGCACCTTGGTCACAGACACGATCAGGTCATAAACCTGATCGGCATTCACCTTGGGACTGTCAGCAAACTGGCGCAACTGATCGTTGGCTGCGACCGCGGCCAGGGCGTCGAGCCAGGCCGAAGTCGCGGCAGCGTCGTGACCGACAGCCTGTAAAAGCGCTTCAGCGTAGGGGCGGGCAATGGTGGCGACTTCGGCCATGATGGTCCTTTGATTCTCAGCAGCGACGCCCAGCGGGCATCACAACTCGGCCTTGAGGCGAACCAGCAATTCAGAATGAACGCTGGCGTTGACTTCACGGCGCAGAATTTGCTCGGCACCCTTGACGGCCAAAGAGGCCACTTCGTCACGCAGGACTTGGCGGGCTTTGAGCACTTGCTGCTCCGCTTCTTGCCGGGCAGCAGCCAGGATCTTGGCCGCCTCTTCGCTCGCACGCGCCTTGGCGTCGTCGATCAGCGTTTGCGCGCGGCGCTCAGCATCTGCCACACGGGTAGCGGACTCGTTGCGCGACTTGCTCAACTCTTCTTCCACCCGCTTGTTGGCAACAGCGAGTTCGGACTTGGCTTTATCGGCAGCCGCCAGCCCTTCGGAAATCTTTAGCGCACGCTCGTCCAGTGCTTTGGCAATCGGGGGCCACACGAATTTCATCGTGAACCACACCAAAATCGCAAAAACGATGCCTTGCGCAAAGAGGGTTGCATTGATATTCATCGCAACGCCTTTCTGAGTGTTATCGGGGGGAGGGAATTAGAACGCCACAACTTGGGGTGCAGCGCCCCTGATCAGGGGCGCCACCTTCCTCAAGCCAGGATCATCAGATCACGAAAGGATTTGCGAAAGCGAACAGCAGAGCCACAGCCACGCCGATCAGGAAGGCCGCGTCGATCAGACCAGCCAAAATGAACATCTTGGTCTGCAGTTCATTCATGAGCTCAGGCTGGCGAGCCGAAGCTTCCAAGTATTTGCCGCCCATCAGAGCAATACCGATAGAGGCGCCAACGGCACCCAATGCCACAATCAGACCGCAAGCCAGCGCGACGAGACCCAGAACGTTTTCCATGGTGATTCCTTTGAGAAGTTAGAGGAAGGTTGAGTGAAAAGAAACAAACACCGCTGCACGATGACCCGATGGGTCGCCGCACTCAGTGCGCATCATGCGCTTGACCCAGATAAATCAGAGCCAGCATCATGAAGATAAACGCCTGAAGTGTAATGACCAAAATGTGAAAAATGGCCCACACCGTACCGGCAATCAGGTGACCGATGAACATCAGGCCACCGCCGAGCGACAGGGCAGCATAACCACCCAGCAACGCCACCAGCATGAAAACCAGCTCACCTGCAAACATGTTGCCAAACAATCGCATGCCATGAGAAACCGTCTTGGCGATGAATTCGATCATTTGCATCATGAAATTGATCACACCGAGGATGAGCGCCCACAGGGGATTCCTGCTGGTACCAAAAGGAGCACTCACCAACTCATGGGCCCAACCACCAAGACCCTTGATCTTGATGTTGTAAAACAGACAAAGCAGCAGGACGGAGACCGACAACCCCAGCGTGGTGGACAGGTCAGCCGTTGGCACCACGCGCATGTAATCTTTGGCACCAAACACGGCATGCAGGCCGACATCATTGTGATCATTCACAAACGGAATGCCATGTGCCCAGATGAACGGAATCAAATCCACCGGAATCAGATCCATGAAGTTCATCATGAAGATCCAGCAGAAAACCGTCAACGCCATGGGCGCGATCAGCTTGCGGCTGGTAGCGTTGTGAATCAGCCCTTTGGCCTGGGTGTCCACCATCTCAACCAGGATTTCGACGGCCGCCTGGAAGCGACCCGGAACGCCCGCATGCGACTTGCGCGCAGCCAGCCACAGCACGAAGCAGACCAAGATGCCCAGGATGATATTGACCACCACCGAGTCGATATTGATCACGGAGAAATCAACGATCGACTCTTGCTTCTTGTTTGAAAGGTGAGCCAGGTGATGGCGAATGTATTCACCAGGGGTAGGACCGATACCTTCTGTAGCCATGTTCGTTCGAGCCAATCAACCGTTATTGTTTGAACGCCTGCCCTGGATCAGAAATCCAAACCAGTACACCTTAAGCACCACCACCAAGCCTGCAAGCAGACCCAGCCAATTTAAATCCGGGACCACCGACGGCGCCAGCCACAACAGGACCACCACCAACAGGATTTTGACCCCTTCCCACACCAGAAAACCCGCAAAGGCCGCCTGCTTAAAACCTGACAGCAACCGAAACAGAGCACTGGAGGTCAGCCCATAAGCCATCAGGGCCGATGGAATCACCACCGCAGCAGCACCATAGACCACCGAACTGGCAATGGCCACGGACTGGGTGAACAACCAAGCCAGCGCACCCGCCACCGCACCCACAAGCAACTGCACCCCTACCAGCCGCCAGACAGAAAAAACCGGCTGGCTGGCCCGCCACTGCTGCGCCTCTTCGCGCGTCAGCGGCTTGAATTCGGGCTCTTGCACCCCATCTGTCTCTTCATCATCCCAGGCCAGACCTGCGGCTCTCGCCTGCACACCAGCTGGGGCTTCTGCCTGCGCTGCTTTCTTCGTCGCTGTCGACTTGTCCGGGGGCATTGTCGACATGAGAGATTACAAGCAGGTTACAAGCGCAAGAAGTGCCGCAAAGCCACTGATTATACGTAGTAACCCGATGTGTTCGTCAAGCGACTTGATTCCTTGTTTTTGTCTGCCTGCGCACACTTGAAGCGCGTATGCGCCCGAACCACGCGCCCGATAATCACCCCATGCACATCCCCGACATTCCCGAACTGCGCGAAGCGCCCCTCCTTCCCGACACGCTGTGTTACCTGAATGGCAGCTACAGCCCGCTGTGCGACACGCGGGTGAGCGTGCTGGACAGGGGCTTCATCTTTGGCGATGGCATCTACGAGGTGCTGCCCGCATATGGCGGGCGCATCTTCCGCTTCGAGCAGCACATGGCCCGGCTGGAGCGCTCGCTGGCGGAGCTGCGCATGCCCAACCCGCTCACGCGCGAAGCCTGGCTACAGGTAGCCCGCCGTCTGATCGAGGCGTTGCAAGCCAGCACCGGCGTGGTCAACCAGCTGATTTACATCCAAGTCACGCGCGGCGTGGCGGTGCGCGACCATGTGATGCCCCCCGGGCTGAAGCCCACGGTGTTCGTGATGTGTGGCGAGATGAAGCTGCCCAGCGCGGCCCAGCGTGCCCGGGGCGTGGCCTGCGTCACGGCCGATGATTTCCGCTGGGAGAAAGCCCACATCAAGAGCACCAGCCTGCTGGGCGCGGTGCTGTCGCGGCAGATCAGCGCCGATGCGGGCGCACTGGAGACGGTGATGTTCCGCGACGATGCCTTGAGCGAAGCCGCCGCCAGCAATGTGTGGGTGGTGAAGAGCGGCGTGGTCATGGGCCCTCCCAAGGACAACTTGGTGCTTGAGGGCATCCGGTTCGGACTGATCGAAGACATCTGCCGCGATGAAGGCATCGGCTTTGAACTGCGCCGCATCAGCCGCGCCGAGGTGCTGGACGCCGACGAACTGCTGCTGTCTTCGGCCACCAAAGAGGTGCTGCCCATCACCACCCTGGACGGCCAGCCCGTGGGCCACGGCGCCAGCCGGGGCCTGCCCGGCCCGGTGTACGAGCGGCTCTACGCTGCCTACCAGCGTGCCAAAGCGGCGCAGTCGATCTGAGGCACGCCCATGCAGACGCCGCCACGCCACGTTCCCCCCGAGCAGTCGCTCATCGAATACCCCTGCCGCTTCCCCATCAAGGTGATGGGCGGCAACACAAGCGAGTTCGTGTCGGCCATGGTTTTCATCGCCCAGTCGTTCGAACCGGGCTTCGACACCGCATCGGTCGAGCAACGCCCCAGCAAGGCCGGCAATTACCTGGGTCTGACGCTGTCGGTGCATGTGCACAGCCGCGAGCAACTCGACGAGTTGTACCGCACCCTCACCACGCACCCGCTGGTGAAGTATGTGCTGTGAAGCGCTGAGGCGCCGCGTGCGGGCATGTTGACCCTGCGCCCGCTCGGCCGGGTGGACTACGCGGCCACATTTGACGCGATGGTTGCCTTCACCCAGGGACGCACGACCGACACGCCCGACGAACTGTGGATGTGCGAGCACCCGCCCGTGTTCACGCAGGGCCTGGCTGGACGCGAAGACCATCTCCTCGCGCCGGGCGACATTCCGGTGGTGCAGAGCAACCGCGGCGGACAGGTCACCTACCATGGTCCGGGCCAAGTGGTGGCCTATCCGCTGATCGACCTGCAGCGCACCGGCTACTTCGTCAAGGAGTACGTGTACCGCATCGAAGAAGCGGTGATCCGCACGCTCGCGGCGCTGGACGTGACCGGGCACCGCGTGGCGGGCGCACCCGGCATTTATGTGCGACTGGACGACCCGGGCAGCCACGCCCTGCTGCCCCAGCGTCCGCAGAAACGCCTGCCCGGTGAGGCCGCACCCGCCCCTGACTTCACCGGCCTCGGCAAGATCGCGGCGCTGGGCATCAAGGTCAGCCGCCATTGCACCTACCACGGCGTGTCGCTGAACGTGGCGATGGACCTGGAACCCTTCCACCGCATCAACCCGTGTGGGTATGCCGGCTTGCAGACCGTGGCACTTTCTACAATAGGGGTAGCCGTTTCACCTGATGAAGTGGCCAGCCTGCTGGCCGAGAAGCTGACGGCCACGCTCGCGCCCTGAGCGCCAGACCCCTCGAACGGACCCTTCCATGAGCACCAACGATTCCTCCAGCCCCACCGTGCGGGATGCCCAGCCGGCCGCCAGCTACGACGCCACCGCCAAGCAGAAAAGCCAGGCCAAGACGTCGCGCATCCCCATCAAGGTGGTGCAGGCCGAGGTACTGAAGAAGCCCGAATGGATCCGGGTGAAGGCCGGTTCGCCCACGACCCGTTTCTACGAAATCAAGGACGTGCTGCGGGCCAACCAGCTGGTGACGGTGTGCGAGGAAGCCAGCTGCCCCAATATCGGCGAGTGCTTCGGCAAGGGCACGGCCACCTTCATGATCATGGGCGACAAGTGCACGCGCCGCTGCCCGTTCTGCGACGTCGGCCATGGTCGCCCCGACCCGCTGGACGCGAACGAGCCCGACAACCTGGCCCGCACCATCGCGCAACTGAAACTCAAGTACGTGGTGATCACCAGCGTGGACCGCGACGACCTGCGCGACGGTGGCGCCGGCCACTTCGTCGAGTGCATCCGCAAGACGCGCGAACTGTCACCCGGCACCCAGATCGAGGTGCTGGTGCCCGATTTCCGCGGCCGCGACGACCGCGCGCTGGAGATCCTCAAGGCTGCGCCGCCGGACGTGATGAACCACAACATGGAAACCGTGCCGCGCCTGTACAAGGAAGCGCGCCCCGGCTCCGACTACGCCTTCAGCCTGAACCTGCTCAAGAAGTTCAAGGCGCTGTTCCCGCACGTACCGACCAAGAGTGGCCTGATGGTGGGCCTGGGCGAAACGGACGACGAGATCTTGGACGTGATGCGCGACATGCGCGAGCACGGCATCAACATGCTCACCATCGGCCAGTACCTCGCGCCCAGCGGCCACCACCTGCCGGTGCGCCGCTACGTGCACCCGGACACCTTCAAGATGTTCGAGGAAAAAGCCTACGAAATGGGCTTCACCCACGCGGCCGTGGGCGCCATGGTGCGCAGCTCGTACCACGCGGATCAGCAGGCGCACAACGCGCTTTCGGCACGACACGAACACCCCATGCACAACAACAACACCGACGCGGTCTGAACGGCCCCGTCAGCGACGCCAAGCCGCCTCCCTCAGACGGCGGTAGCGGCGGCTGCAGCGTGCATTTTGTCCCAGGCCGCGATGGCCTCGGCCGCGTACATCAGCGCCGGACCACCACCCATGTACACGCAGACCGACAGCATTTCCTCGAACTCGGCACGGGTGCATTCGAGCCGCTGCAGTGCCTTCACATGAAAGCCGATGCAGCCCGAACAGCGCTGCGTGACACCGATGGCCAACGCAATCAGCTCCTTCTGCTTGGCGCTTAAGGCGCCGTCGGTGATGGCGGCTTTGGCCAGCGCCCCGAAGCCAGCCATGGCTTCGGGCTGGGCTTTTCGGAACGGGGCCAGACTGGCATTGATGTCCTGAATCAGAGCGCTGTGGTCGAAGGTGCTCACGGGATGTCCTTTGAAAAATAATACCCACCTCAGTATCCGCATGAACGTCCTTTCCCTCCTTGTCATGGATCAAAGGCAGACGGCCAAAGTCGGGGCACCGGCATGACGGCCAATCTGCTGGCGCTGGGCGCGATCGCACTGTGGGCCTCACTGGCCGCACTCGGGGTGTCGCTCACGCACGTGCCGCCGTTCCTGCTGACCGGGCTGGCACTGCTGATCGGCAGCCTGATTGCCCTGCCCCTCTCGCGCTTTGACGTCCGCCAGTGGAGGGTGCCTGCGAGCACGCTGGCGCTGGGTGTGTACGGTCTGTTCGGCTTCCACTTCCTGTTGTTCATCGCGCTGCGCCACGCGCCCCCGGTGCAGGCGAACCTGGTGAATTACCTGTGGCCGCTGGGCATCGTGGTCATGGCGCCGCTGTTCCTGCCCGGCATGACACTCACCGCGCGCCATGGCCTGGCCGCCCTGCTGGGTTTTGTGGGTGCGGCGCTGGCGATTTTGGGGCGCGGCGGCCAGGAGACACAAGCGGTGTGGGCCTGGGGTTACATCCCGGCGGCGGGTTCGGCTTTCATCTGGGCCAGCTATTCCCTGCTGACGAAGCGCGTCACCGCGTTTCCCACCGCCGCCATCGGCAGCTTCGCGCTCGCGTCCGGCCTGCTCTCGCTGTTGTGCCACGTGGCACTGGAGCCCGCCGTGACCCTGTCCGCACGCGACTGGGGTTTGATCACCATGCTGGGTCTCGGGCCGCTGGGTGGGGCTTTTTTCTTGTGGGACGCCGCGCTCAAGCGCGGAGACGCCCGCCAGATCGGGGTGCTGAGTTTCCTCACGCCGCTGTTGTCCACGCTGACGCTGCTGTGGGTACAGGGCGAAAAACCCAGTGCTTCGGTGGCGCTGGCGGCCGTGATGATCATCGGCGCGGCCGTCATCGCCACGCGCAACCGCTGACCGGGCGCGAGCAACCGAGATCGGGCCTGACGCTCAATCGGTCATCAGCGCGGCGGGGTCCTCGGCGGCGAGTACCGTCTGCGCCCAAGTGGCCAAGCGGGTGGTGTCGCAACGCAGAATCTGCTGCTTGACCGCCAAGACCTGGGAAGGATGCATGGAGAAACTGCGCAGCCCCAGCCCCAGCAGCAGCCGCGTCATGGCCACATCGCCCGCCATCTCGCCGCACACGCTCACGCTCTTGCCCTGTGCGCGGCACTGCGCAATGGTGCTGGCCAGGAGTTGCAGAACCGCCGGGTGGACCGGGTCGTACAGATGGGCCACCGCCTCGTCAGACCGGTCGATCGCCAGCGTGTACTGGATCAGGTCGTTGGTCCCGATGGACAGGAAGTCGAAATGGCGCAAGAACAAGGGGACGGTCAGCGCGGCGGCCGGAATCTCGATCATGGCGCCCAGCCGCACCGGGCCGTACACCTGACCGCGCGCGTCCAGCTGCTCGCGCGCCCGGGCCACCAGCGCCAGTGTCTGGCGGATCTCGTGCGCGTGCGCCAGCATGGGCACCAGCAGGTTGACCGCGCCGTGTGCCGCCGCCCGCAGGATGGCGCGCAGCTGGGCCAGGAACATGGCCGGGTCGGCCAGGCTCCAGCGGATCGCGCGCAACCCGAGCGCCGGGTTCAGGTGGTCATCGGCCGATCGCACGCCGCGGTCCAGCGGCTTGTCGGCCCCCACGTCCACCGTGCGGATGGTCACAGGCAGACCCTGCATACCCTCCACCGCCCGCCGATAGGCCTCGTATTGCTCATCCTCGTCGGGCAGCTTGCCCTTGCGGCCCATGAAGAGAAATTCGGTGCGGAACAGGCCCACACCCACGGCACCGGCCTTGAGGGCCGCCACAGCGTCGCCGGGCTGCTCGATGTTGGCCAGCAACTCGATCTTCTGCCCATCCAGGGTGACGGCAGGGGTGTTCTTCAGGCGCGACAGCCGCTCGCGCTCCACTTCGCCCTGGCGCTGCTTGAACCCGTACTCGGCCAGCAGCACCGGCGAAGGTTCGACCACCACCACGCCAGCGTCGCCATCGATGATGACCCAGTCGTCCTGCTGGATCAGGTGGCTGGCCGCACGCGCACCGACCACGGCCGGAATGTCCATGCTGCGCGCCACAATGGCGGTGTGGCTGGTCTTACCGCCCACGTCGGTGACGAAACCGGCAAACACGCTCTGCTTGAACTGCAGCATGTCGGCCGGAGAAAGGTCGTGCGCGATCAGCACCAGCGGCGCCTCGGCGGCATCAGGGGAGGCGGTCGGACGCGGACCAGACGGCGCCGCCACAGGCGACGCCACCCCGCGCATCACCCGCAGAAGCCGCTCGACCACCTGCTCCAGATCGGCCTTGCGCTCACGCAGGTAGGGATCCTCCATTTCGTCGAACTGGCGCGCGATCACCTCCAGCTGGCTGGTGAGCGCCCACTCTGCGTTGTAGTGGCGCTCGACGATCCAGTGCTTGACGCCGCTGGTGAGTTGCTCATCCTGCAGCAACATGAGGTGCACGTCGAGCAGGGCGGCCAGCTCGGGGTGGGCGTCGTTCGCCCCCTGCGCCGCCAGACCCTGCTGCAGGCGCACGATCTCGTCGGCGACCTCGTCGCGGGCACTGCGCAGGCGGTCAATCTCGGCACCCACCTGGTCGTTGGTGACGAAATAGTGGGCCACGTCCAGCCGGCTGGACGCCACGATCACGGCGCGACCGATCGCGACACCCCGCGAAACCGCCTGGCCGTGGACAACAAAGCTCATGTGCCGCGCCCCTTTTGCCCGGTCGTTCCCTGCCCCACCGCGCTGTGCACCATCACTCCCCTTCGCCGAACTTGTCGTCGATCAGCGCCACCAGCGCGTCCATGGCCACCTGCTCGTCTTCGCCCACGGTCTCGATCTCGACCGTGCTGCCCAGGCCGGCGGCCAGCATCATCACGCCCATGATGCTCTTGGCGTTGACGCGCCGCTCCCCGCGCATCATCCACACCTCGCTGGCAAAGCTGCCGGCGAGCTTGGTGAGTTTGGCGGAGGCCCGGGCGTGCAGCCCGAGCTTATTGCTGATGGTCACGGTGGTCTTGATCATGGGTGGCTCTTCTGGCCTGGTTCTGGGGAGCGGTCACCGCCACCTGAATCACGCCCTGCGTGGCACCGATCATGGCGCGCGAGATCAGCGCGTCCAGCGACTCGTGTCGGTACGACACGGTGCGCAGCAGCATCGGCAGGTTCACGCCGGTGATGAGCTTGGACCGCACGCCATCAACCAGCTTTTGCGCCACGTTGCAGGGCGTGGCGCCGAACACGTCGGTCACCACCAGCGTGCTCGGCAGACCGAGCTGGCGCATCAGGGCGCGGGCCTGGGCCAGGGATTCTTCAGGGGGCACATTAGGCTGGACATCCAGAGCCGACACCGCCGCGGCGCTGTCGGGGAACACATGCAGCACGCACTGACGCAAGGCGGTGGCCAGCGGCGCGTGGGCAATGATCAGGATGCCGTTCATACAAACAGTTTAGCCGCGATGCGCGGGCGTGGCGGTCGAGCGTGAGCGCAGATAGGGCCGCAGGAAGGCGAGATAGGCCAGTGTGGAGGCGCCCAGGAACACGCCGAAAGCCCCACGGTAGCGGTCGGACTCGCTCCAGCCGAAGAAGCCGAAAGCATCAATCACCAGGCCAATGCCCCATTGCACGACGAACACGCCGGCGAAGATGGCCAGGTTGTAGGCCGAGAGCGCACGCCCCGCCGCTTCGGCGGGCAGGGCCATGGCCACCGCGGGCTGACTCAGCGTGACAAAGGTGCAACTCACGCAGAACAGCGCCCACAGCGGCCATCCCGCATCGGCACCCAACCCGATGATGCTGGCCAGCACCAGCAGGCTCAGCGGCAGACCCCACGCGATGACGCGGGCAGCCGCCAGGCCGCGACGCGCCAGGTGCGGGTTCACCACACCCCAGAGCCAGAAGGCGGTGAGCATCGACAGGTTGATGCCGAACAGCCCGGCGGCCGACTGCTGCGGCGTGTAGCCGGCCACGTTCACCATCCAGGGCCCGGCCCACAGGGTCTGCACCGCCAGCATGCCACCATAATTGACGAAGCCGATGGGCAGCATCTGGCGGAAATACGGGTGGCGCCAGATCAGGCCATAGCCCGCCGGCGTGGGCGGCGAGGCATCGTTGCCGCCCGCGGGCACGGCTTTGCGCCACGGCGGCACAGCCGCCGCGATGCCGGCCATGGCCACCAGCATCATCGCGGCCAGCGCCCAGAACAGCCCGCGCCAGCCCATGAGCGGCATCAGCCACTGCACCGGCAGCGTGGCCGCCACCATGCCCAGCGAGCCGGTCATGAGCATCCACGAATTGGCCCGCATCTGGGCGGCCGGCGCCAGCCAGCGGCGGTAACCGGTGAGCGGCGCCATCAGACAGGCGCTCACGCCCATGCCGGTGAGCACCCGTGCCGCCAGCAACCCCGAGAAACTCGTGGCCATCGCAAACGCGGCGCAGCCCAGCACTGCCAGCAGCAGAAAACCCAGGATCACCCGGCGCGGCCCGTAGCGGTCCAGCCAGGTGCCCAGGGGAAGTTGCGTCAGGGCAAAACCCAGAAAGTACCCGCCAGCCAGCAGGCCCAGGTCGCTGGCCTGCAGCGACAGCTCCACGCTGAGCACGGGCGAGATCGTGGCCGTGACCGCGCGCACCAGTGCCGAGAAGAAGTAGGCCAGGGCGAACGAGAGGAACACCACGATGGCGGCGCGGTAGCCCAGCAGGTCCGGCGCGGCCGGTGCGGCAGCGGCATGCGGCGGGGCCGGGCCGCTGGCTGCCGCATTGGAAGACGCATTCATGGCAGCCGCAGCCCTTCAAAAAACGTGGTGACCACTTCGTCCGGCAGCGCTGGCCCGTAGATGGCCGCCTGGTAGACCTGCTGGCCCCGCGAAAAGTGGGCCGCGCGCATCTGCACCGTGCGCTGGTCGTGCTGCGTGCCCTGCGCCACCAGCCCCAGCGCCTGGTCGGCACCGCGCACCGCGGGCGTCCATTGCAGGTCTGTTTCGCCGGCGCGTGCGGGATCGACACGGATCGCCGCGAGTGCCGCGCCCCGCCACCGGGCGAGCGCCTCGGTGCTGGGGTCGCTGGCGGCCAGCTCCGCCCAGGCCACGGCGAAGGTGAGACCACCGGTTTCGCAGCTGTGCATGTGCAGCGTGACGGACGATTCGCCCAGCGGCGCGGGGCGCTCGGCCTGCTCCGGCTTGCAGGGCATGAGGGCGAGCAGGGGCGAGCCGGCGGGGCGGATCTCGCGCCAGTTGTACGTGGGGCTGCAGGCCGTCAGCGCCAGTGTCACCGCGAGCAGGCCCGGCAACAGGCAGCGCAGACCTTGCCGTGAAGCCGGTGGCGCAGGGAGGGCAATTGGATGGGGGGAAGGCATGCGACAGCGTCAGCCCGCGAGGGCGCGCACAATGGCAGTGATGAACGCTCTGGATGGTATCCGCATACTCGATTTGTCGCGCGTGCTCGCCGGCCCCTGGTGCACGCAGACCCTGGCCGACCTCGGCGCCGAGGTGGTGAAAGTTGAACGCCCGCCGGGACCACGGCACCCGGGCGGTGACGACACGCGCGGCTGGGGCCCGCCCTTCCTGCAGGGCCGCGACGGCGCCGACACCGCCGAGGCCGCCTATTACCTGGGCGCCAACCGCAACAAGCGCTCCATCACCTGCGACATCGCCACGCCCGAAGGTCAGGTGCTGATCCGGGAACTGGCCGCCCGGGCCGACGTGTTCGTGGAGAACTACAAGGTGGGCGACATGGCGCGCTACGGGCTCGATTTTTCGAGCCTGCACGCCCTCAACCCCCGGCTGGTGTACTGCTCCATCACCGGCTTCGGGCAGACCGGGCCCTACAAGGACCGGGCCGGCTACGACTACGCCGTTCAGGGCATGGGCGGCCTCATGAGCGTGACCGGCGAGCGCGACGACCGCCCCGGCGGCGGGCCGCAGAAAGTGGGCGTGGCGGTGGCCGACCTGTTCACCGGCCTGTACGCCACGGTGGCCATCCAGGCCGCGCTGCGACACGCCGAGCGCACCGGCGAGGGCCAGCACATCGACATGGCGCTGCTCGACACGCAGGTGGCCATGCTGGCCAACCTGGGCGCGAACTACCTGGTGCGCGGGCGCGAGACCGGCCAGGTGCCGGGCCGCGCGGGCAATGCCCACGCCAACATCGTGCCCTACCAGGTGTTTGAAGTGGCGCCCGATGCCAGCGGCCAGCCCCAATACGTGATCCTGGCGGTGGGCAACGACGGTCAGTTCGCCAAGTTCTGCACCGTCGCCGGCCACACCGAATGGGCCACGGACCCGCGCTTTGCCCGCAACCAGGACCGCGTGCGCCACCGCGAGCAGCTGGTGCCCCTGATCGAGGCGGTCATGAAGACCCGGGGCAAGGCCGACTGGCTTGACGCGCTCGAGGCCGCCCAGGTACCCGGTGGCCCCATCAACAACCTAGCCGAGGTGTTCGCCGATGAGCATGTGCTGGCGCGCGGCATGGTGCAGCGCTGGGAGCACCCGCTGGCCGACGCGGTGGACCTGGTGGCCAGCCCGATCAAGCTCAGCGCCACGCCCGTTCGTGCCGACCTGCCACCACCCCTGCTCGGCCAGCACACCGCAGAGGTGCTGGCCGAATGGCTGGATTGCCCGGCCGAGCGCTTGTCAGCCCTGCGCCAGCGCGGTATCGTCTGACGCAGTTCCAGACGACCGGCCAGCCCCATGACCACCGCCACCCCCGCCGCGCCCACACGCGCCCTGCCCGGTGCCTTGCCCACCCCGGCCTCGCTGCGCGGTGCCGCCCAGGCCGCGGCCGCACGGGGTGAACCGCTGGTGGTCATGACCACGCTCCCCGGCTGCCCCTATTGCGATCTGGTGCGCAACCACCACCTGCTGCCCATGCTGCGCGAAGGTCGCGTGGTGGCGGTGCAGCTGGACGTGCGCGACCGCACCAGCAACCTGCAAGGCTTCGGCGGCGAGAACACCACACCGGCCGACCAGCTTCGCCTGTGGAAGGCGCGGTTCACGCCCACGGTGCTGTTCTTCGGCCCCGATGGGCGCGAACTGGCCGAGCGGCTGGTGGGTGTGGCCGTCCCGGATTTCTACGGCGAGTACCTTGACGCCCGGCTGGCCGAGGCGCGACGCCAGCTCAGGTAGACCGCGCCCGCCA
>Ga0208490_100392_pt1 | contig 29250 bp, 27 predicted proteins | sample SubbioAug_CSWold_FD_184818 | JGI IMG/M metagenome (GOLD analysis project Ga0208490, IMG submission 184818) | Serpentinite rock and fluid subsurface biosphere microbial communities from McLaughlin Reserve, California, USA - CR11Aug_CSWold (SPAdes) | ecosystem: Environmental > Terrestrial > Deep...
CACCTCACGATGCCGCAGTTGCCTCCGGCTCAGCCGGGCATCACCTCCCAACTCGGGGACTTCCACCCCGAAACAGCCGCCCATGCCGGGCGTACAACGCGAGAACCGCCCCGGAGGGCGGTTCTCGGTGGTGGAGGTGATCGGATTTGAACCGACGGCCCCTTCGTTGCGAAGCAAGGGCCCAAGAGAATCGGCCCAGATGCCGTAGACGGTCGTTTCCGGCCTGTGGGAGCGAAAACCTGGGTCTAGTGCCTCGATCTCAGGACATCCGCCAGATAGGCAGGAAGCGGCAGGAAGAGGTGTAGGGAGGCAGGCAGAGGCAGCGCCGTGCGTACTTCTGCGTACTTTTCGCCGGATGACCATCGATCGCTCCTGAAGGCGGTCCGACCGTAGCGCGGCTCCGCCAGCGCAAGGTGGGACAGGTTCCGCCGGATGTGGACACTCGGGGCTGCCCCGGCTCCTCATGACAGATCGGCGAGGTCGTCCCACCGTTCGACGAGCTCGACCGTGGTGAGGCTGCCGCCGAGCAGTTCGGGGAACACCACCAGGACCGTGTCAACGCCAGTCGCGGAGTAGGTGCGGATGCCCTGGTCCCCGACTGCGTGGGCCTCGGTCCCGAGTTGTTGGCACATCGTCCAGTCGTCAGCGACGAGTTCGTCTTTGGTGATGCCGATCTGGGTGCGTGTGTCCGGGTCGGTGAGGTCGAGCAACCGGTGCAGGTCCAACTCATAGCGGTACAGCACCCGAGGCAGCAGCCCTTCCACCCCGACGACGTGACGGGTGCCCTGCCGGGTCAGCTCCGCCACCGCGCACGGTCGGGTCTCGCACAGGTATAGGGTCGGGAAGCTGCCGGGCGGGTTGAACCGGCCCCCGTGCAAGCGTGCGCCCTCGCCGCTGCGCGGGTCGTAGCGCGGGGACTGGTTGCGGTAGGCGGAGACGGCATGCGCAACCCGCTGGGCGGTAGCGATCCCGGTCCGGTCGAGCACCATCAGGCGGTGACGCCCTCACCGATCGACAGGATCGCACCGATCACCCGGCGGTATTCGCCCTGCTCGATCAGGTCCATCGGCTTGTCGTAGTCCAGCGCCGGAACCGGGCTGCGCAGCCACAACCGGGCCGGCTCCTCGCGCATCACCTCACGCAGCACATCGATCACGGCCTTCAACTCGAGCAGCCGCTCCTCGTTCTGGCGGCGCGGTTCCGCCCCGGTCGTCGACCAACGAGCGACCGACCGCGGCGTCGTCCCCAGGACCCGCGCGATGTCCGGGGCATCCACGATGTGGGACTCCAGCATGTCGTCGAGCAGCGTCGTGACCGTGCTCATCTCGCGTCCTCCGAGCTACATGCTTGTGGTTCGACACCCGTACGCGTATCTTACGTCGCTAGAACGTCGCCGTAAAGTCAGGTTGACAGCGATGAACGGTCTCGATTTCGGTCACGGCTTCCTCCGCGCATAGAGCAGGGCAACTACCGTGCCCTTGAACGAGCGCTCGGTCCACAGTCGCTGTTCGACCCCGAACCGGTGTCCTTGCCCTGGGTCGTCCTCGACGGCTCCTGGGTCGCGAGCAACCGCGACATCCTTCCGATGCTGAGAGCAGCGGGCACCCGCTACCTCATCGACACCGCTGCTTGGCGGTTCCAGAGTGACAGCGCCTTCGGCGTCGCTCGCCTGGCCAACCTGCCGCACGCACCGACCCGCTCGTGGCCCGAGCTTCCCATCGATGACTTCCAGCGCTTCATCGCCGACGATCTGCGCTTCCAAGCATCGCTGGGGGCAGCCGCGTCTCTGGTGCCGGGCCTCATCCCGGCTGACCGCTCTGCCGACCTCGCGGCCCATGATCAGGCGGCATCATCCGTCGTGGAGCAGGTGTGCTTCGAGCAACCACTCCCCGCCATCGCAACGATCGGGTTTCACACACAGGGCCTCGATGGTGCCGAGCAGCGGCTGGAGTCGCTGTCGTCGGTCTACTCCGCCGTCTACGTCCAACCAACTCCGATCGACCCGTATCGCGACAGTCCGGACAAGCTCGGCAACGTGATCATGCTGCTCCAGCAGATCCAGCGTCAGGGGCGAGAGGCAATCGCTGGCCGCATGGGTGCGCTTACGGTGCTCCTCCGCGCGCTCGGTATCGCAGCCGCTGACGGTGGCATGGGTGCAGGTGAGGCGTTCGCGCTCAATGCCAAACTGAAGGCACCGAGACCGTCCGACCGCCCCGAGTCGTCCACTCCGCGGGCCAGCAACGCCAGCCGCCGGTACCTGCCACCCATCAAGCGCAGCGTCAGCCCGGACGTGGTGGAACTGATCGAGACCACCCCCGCCGCCGACGCACTCCTACGGTGCACAACCTGCTGCCGCTTCCTCGCACCCAACGACCGGATCCGTCGGGGTCGGGAGCACTCCCTATTGGCCCGGGTCACCGAGGCACAGCAGGTCTCGTCGCTCCCGCCCTCGATGCGGCTGGATCACGCCGAACGCGAATGGCAAACAGCACGCCGAACCGCCACCAGCCTCAACACCGCCCTCCGTGAAGCAGGCCACAAGGAGCTGCCGACCGAGCACCTCGACAACCAACTCGCCGTGCTCCGACAGCGCGCTGCCCGCAGCGAGGCCGCCTGATCACTGGCCGGGAACAGACCGACGCCTGCGGTCGAGTAGGTGTAGCGCCGGCCGGCTCTTCGCTCACTCGCTCTGCTGGCGAACCCCGACGAAGGTGCTGGCCGCCTCGACGGCGCTCTGGGCGGTCTGCAGCTCGGGGACCCCGATGATGCGTGCCAGGGCAGCTGGGGCGAGCGCGGCGAGCAGCAGCCCGAAGGTGCCGAAGATGAGCCGGTCGTGAGGTGCGTCTGAGTCTTCTGGACGCTTGGCGGTAGAAACTCCCCACCGCGGTCAGGTCCGGGTTGATGGGTGTCGTCGACGGTAGGCGATGCGTTCGGCGCGTGCCCGGCGCATCCCCTCGACGCGTTGCTTGCGGAGCTGGTCTCCTCGTCCTTCGTGTTCGTCGTCTGGGGTGACGTACCCGATCCCGGCGTGCAGCCGCACCGTGTTGTACTCGAGGCGCACGGCCTCGAGCTCGGCGGTGAGCAGGTCGGGGTCGCGGATCTGTTCGAGGTGGGGCCACTCGGTCTTGACGTGGCTGAACAGCGACTCGATGTGGGCCTGATCGGTCGGTGTCCCCGGACGTCCGGTGTGCATCGCCAGCGCGTGCAGGGCCATGAACTCGCGGGTGGTGCCCGAGATCATCTGGGGGCCGTTGTCGCTGACGGCGAGCAGCACCGGCATCAGCTCGTCGGAGTTGGGTGCGACCATCCGCGCCTCGATCTCGGTGAGCAGCCCCTCGGCCTCCAGGCCGCGGGTGTAGATCGCTTGGACATGGACCGATTCGCCGCGCCCGTGTGGCACGAGCAGGGTGTCGATCCACTTGCGCGAGACCAGGTCCAAGATCGCGAGCGCGTCACGGTTCGCGCGCATGAACGCAGAGAAGTCGTGGGCCCACACCTGACAGGGCCGGTACTCCACCCACGCCGGCCACGGCAGTCTCGGCCCGGCCGGGTCCCGTGGCGGCGTGGCAGGCAGCACCAGGTTCTCCGCCTGTAGCACCCGCAAGACGGTGGATTCGGACACGAACACCTTCCCGAGCCTCGACCCGCGATGAGCGAGCTTGCGGTGCGAGCGGTCGGTCGTGGACCATTCCTCGAACAGCTCCACGATCGCGGCACGCTCCCAGTCCAGCAGCCCGTGCAGCGCCTCGGCCGGCCCCGGCGGCGCGTCATGCAGGGGCCGCCCCGCCGCCCGGTGCTGCTGCCAGCTCGACAGCCGACGGTCGTTGACCTCGAGCACGCTGCAGGCGCGGCGGAGCCGTACTTCACGGCGTGGTCGACCAGGGTGAGCAGCCCGTGCTTGACTTGATGCCGGCATCCACACGCGCGGGGACCGGGCCGGCGGTCAGTCCCAACGTCCTTTTCCCCGAAACAGGTGCAGCTCCACCGCCTGCTCGGTGATCGTCGCCCGCAGCCGCTCCAGCTCCGCGTTCGCGTCCTCGAGCGCCAGCTCGACCGCGGACTTGCCCGGCCGTCCCGGACGTGACGCAGCCAGCCGCTCGAGCGCACCCTCGCGGGCGGTCTTGACGATGTGCACCACCGTGGACCGGTCGATGCCCCACCGGTCCGCAACCTCGCGCTGGGTGCCCTGGCCGGAGAGCACTTCCTGCCAAACCTGGTACTTCTCCTGCGCGCTCAGATGCCGCTTCCGACGGCGCTGACCGCCGCCCTTCTGCACTGCCATGATGTCACCTCCAGGTGGTCCTTACGAACCCTCCCTGGTGGGGAGTTTCTCACGCGATCTGTCCAGTGATCTCAGACGCGGAACAGCGCCATCGACGTCTGCACCACCTGCCCCGTCAAGCAACCCTGCCTCGAAGCCGCGCTGTCGATCGAGGTCTCCGCCGACCTCGGAATCTGGGGCGGCACCACGCCGGCCACGCGACGGCGCATCCGCGGAGAGCAGTCTGGGAAACGAGCTACCAGCAGAGTCGCCGGACCTCCGGTGCCTGCGACATCGTCGCCCGCGTCAACGTCGGCGGCAACCACGCGACCGAGGCTCGTTCAAGACAGCAACGGTGATTTCATCGACGGGTCAGGTCGGGTCATCGTCTTCGAGATCCACGGTGACCCACCGTTCATGCTGATGATCGACGGCCGGCCACGGGCTCGAACGGCCACGATTGACGAAGCGGCCGGCCTCGCTGACCGGTTCCTCGAGCAAGGTGCTCGTACCCGGCCAGGACAGCACCAGCCAACTGGAGCACACCTGGGTCACTCACTACCGAGGGGGTGGGCCGCACGAAGCCGCACGGCACGGTGAACGCGATCCGCGCCACGTAAGGCCGCGACCCAGGAGTGAACAAGGGACGCCGAGCGGTAGCGGCGCTGCGAGTTGCCACCTCGGGCAGCGCTTCGCTCACCCCTGGGGACTGCAGCGGTGCGCTACCGTTCCGGCGTGGACATGACCAAACCGCTTCTTGTGCGCCGCTACGCGCGCCGGTATCCGCTGCTTGCGGTGCTGGTGCTCGTTGCGTTGCTGCTGCCGAGCCTCGGGGGGCAACTGAAACCCGCTGGGCCGCAGAGCAAGCCGGCCAGCAATGTCATGTCCGCCGATGGCTGGGAGTTGAGCTCGGTCCCCGGTACTCGATCGGTCGGCAAGTCCGACGCGGAACGCCACCGCGCGCCCGAGCAGCTCCCCCATGTCTTCTTCCTCGTCGCGCTGGCCTTCGCGATGGCGAGCCGGGGTTGGTCACGACCGGTCCCGAGAGAGGCGCGACCGCCCCGTGCGGGATTCGTGGAGCCACGGGGCGCCCGAGCTCCTCCAGTGCACATCTGACCATCCGTCAGGTGCTGCCCCGCCGACCATGGCGGGACTGGAGTCGGAGCCATGGCGTCGAAGGACGTCGAACGGGCGCGCGCACGCGCGTCGAGACCTGCCCTCATCCGTCGGACCCTGCTCGTGCTGCTGGTCCTCGGTGCCGGCATCGCCGCCGCCGTGCTGGAGCCGATCCGTCTCGGCCTCGACCTGCGCGGTGGCACTCAGGTCGTGCTGGAGGCCCGGTCGACCGACGAGATCGCGGTCGACAGCGACACGATCGACCGCACGCTCGAGGTGCTTCGCCGCCGGGTCGACACCCTCGGCGTGGCCGAGCCCACGATTCAGCGCTCCGGTGACGCCCGCATCATCATCGAGCTCCCCGGGGTCTCCGACCCCGACGAAGCGATGGCGGTCATCGGGCGCACCGCCCAGCTCAGCTTCCACCCGGTCCTCGCCGTGGCTGAGGGCGAGACGCCCGACCTCCAACCCGGCGACCCGCCAGACGGCAGCCTCGCCCAGGGCGACGTGGTACTCCTCGACGATACCGGCATCCCGATCCGCCTCGGGCCGACCGCCCTGACCGGCGAGGCGGTCGACGGTGCTGGCGTCGCCCTCAGCCAGGCCGCCGCCAGCCGATTCGACGTCACCATCGACTTCCGCGGCGACGGCGCGCAGGCCTGGCAGCAACTCACGGCCGACGCGGCATGCGCCCCACCCGGCGACCCTCAACGTCGGGTCGCGATCGTCCTCGACAACGAGGTCATCTCCAGTCCACAGGTCAACATCGACGTCGCCTGCGGGCAGGGCATCGGCGGGGGTTCGACCTCGATCACCGGTGACTTCACCCAGGAGGAGGCGACCGAGCTCTCGCTGCTGATCCGCGGCGGTGCCCTGCCGGTGCCGGTCGACGTCATCGAACGCTCCGTCATCGGCCCAACGCTGGGTGCGGCGGCGATCGATGCGTCGGTGACCGCCGCGATCATCGGTGTCGCGCTGACCTTGCTGTTCATGGTCGCGGCCTACCGGCTGTTCGGGCTGGTCGCCGGGATCGGCCTGGTCACGTACGCGCTGCTGGCGTATGCCGCGCTGGCGCTCATCGGTGCCACCCTCACCCTGCCGGGTATCGCCGGGTTCGTGCTCGCGGTCGGGATGGCCGTGGACGCCAACGTGCTCATCTTCGAACGTGCGAAGGAGGAGTTCGCGAACGGCCACACGGCGCGTGGTGCGACCGGTGCCGGCTTCAAGCGGGCGTTCAGCGCCGTCGTCGACTCGAACGTGACCACGCTGATCGCTGCGGTGCTGCTGATCTTCTTCGCCTCCGGGGCCGTGCGCGGGTTCGGTGTGACGCTGAGCATTGGCGTGGCCGTGTCGATGTTCTCCGCACTGGTTGTGGTGCGCGTGATCATCGAGTGGCTGCTGCGCTCCCGCGCGGTCGCGAAGCGCCCGCAGGTCCTCGGCCTGACCGCCTGGCAGCAGTTGCGCCGGTGGCTCGACGAGCACCAACCGGATGTGATGGGCCGCTCCCGCCTGTGGCTCACCGCGGCGGCCGTCGCGGTCGTGTTGAGCATCGCTGGGATCGCCATGCAGGGCCTGACGTGGGGGCTGGAGTTCACCGGTGGCCGGCTGCTCGAGTACCGCACGGAGCAGCCCGTCGACGTCGATGTGCTGCGTGCCGACATCGCCGCCGCAGACCTCCCGCCCGGGGTGGTGCAGAGCAGCGCCGACGACCAGGTCTCGATCCGCACCCCGGAGCTCGACGCCTCGCAGGAGGCCACCCTTCTGGGGTTGCTCCAGGCCCGCGGCGGCGAGCTCGACATCGTCAGGGACGAGTTCATCGGCCCGAGCCTCGGTGCCGAACTGCGGCGAAACGCGCTCATAGCGCTCGGCATCGCGCTGGCCGGTCAGCTGCTCTACCTCGCCGTGCGGTTCCGCTGGACCTACGGCACCGCCGCGGTCGCCGGGATGGCGCACGACGCGCTGTTGCTGGTGGGCGTGTTCGCCTGGCTCGGTAAGACCTTCGATGGGGTGTTCCTGGCCGCGCTGCTGACGGTCATCGGGTACTCGATCAACGACACCGTCGTGATCTTCGACCGAGTACGGGAACGGCGAAGCGCCGAACCGAAACGCCCACTTCCCGCCCTCGCCAACGAAGCGGTCATCCAGACCCTCCCACGAACGTTCAACACCGGTCTGGGAGCCCTGTTCATCCTCGTCGCGCTGTTCGTCCTCGGTGGCGACACGCTGGCCGACTTCGCGCTGGCGCTGATCATCGGCACGACGGTCGGTATGTACTCGTCCCTGGCCGTAGCGCCACCGGTATGGCTCTGGCTCGAGGCACGCGCCCCGACGAAGGCGGCCCAACCGCGAGCGAAGACCACGCCACGACGGGACGATCGGGCGGTCGTATGAACCTCCGGCGTACCCGTCAACGTCGTCGGCACAACTTCTCGGTGGAGATGCGCCAACGACGCGTACGGCCACCGGGACGTGTCCGGATCTGGCCGCGGCCGTGGAGCGAGGTCCGGCGCGAACTGCTTCGTCCGAGTCAGTGGCCGTGACGGCGCCGACCTGGTTGCAGGCGTTGATCCTCGGACTCGTGCAGGGCTTGACGGAGTTCATCCCGGTCTCGTCGTCGGCGCACCTGGTGCTGGTGCCGGCATACCTGGGGTGGGAACGGCCAGGACTCGCGTTCGACGTCGCGCTCCACGTTGGAACCCTCCTGGCTCTGCTCGTCTACTACCGCCGTGACCTAAGTGCGATGGCGAGTGCGGCCGTCAGCCGGGATCCTTCACCACACCGCGAGGTGTACCGGCGCCTGCTCGGGCTGCTCGCGTTGGCGAGCCTGCCTGTCGCGGTCGCCGGACTGACCTTTCGGTCGGCGATCGAGGTCGCGTTCGAGTCGCCGCGGCTGGCGTCGGCATTGCTGTTCGGCACTGCGACGCTGCTCCTGGCGGGTGAGTGGTTGCGCCGTCGTCGCACGAACCGGGTTCGGGTGTCGCCCTGCCGGTCGGAAGCGCTCCGGCGGCAGGAAGGGCTCGATCTCGGCGCTGACCCCGACGACCCCACCGGTACAGACCTGCGCGACCTTCGGGCGCGACAGGCGCTCCTGGTCGGGTTCGGGCAGGCGTTGGCGCTGCTGCCCGGACTCTCGCGGTCGGGCACGACTATCACCGCCGGGATGGCGGCCGGCCTCACCCGCCCCGCGGCCACCCGGTTCGCGTTCCTGCTCGCCCTGCCGGCCATCAGCGGCGCGACGCTCGTGAGCCTGCGCGACATGGGTGACCTGGGCGCATTCACCGCCATGGACCTTGCCATCGGGATGATGGCCGCCGCCGTGTCTGGCTACGTGGCCATCTGGAGCCTCGTCCGACTTGTCGCCAGAGCGGGACTGCAACGGTTCGTGATCTACCTCGTGCTGCTCGGTGCCGTCGGCCTCGTCTACTTCGACTGATACCCACGGAAGGACGGAAACCATGACACCGCCGGGTGGCGCCCAGCTGCTCATCATCCTGTTCATCGTCCTGTTGCTCTTCGGCGCCAAGCGGCTGCCTGATCTCGCTGGGGCTCTCGGCGAGAGCCTCAAGCAACTACGCCGCGCCAGCGAGGACGAGGCTCCCGACGACACCGGATCGCGGGACGGCCCGGCCACGTGAGCGGGTGGCTGCCCAACGAGGACCAGCTACTTGAGCAGCTGGATGGCGACGTGTGGGTCGAGCTCGTCCCGCCGCCACCGACCTGGCGTCAGCTCGAGTGGGCGATCCCCGTCGCTGCCGTCCTGGTGGTCGCGATCATCACCGTCGCCAAGGCGGGATCGCTGCCTGCCCGCGTCGGCACGAACTGGGACGCGACCGGCCAGGCCACCGGCAACGCGCCGTTGGCGTCGGAGCTGATCCTCGGGCTCGTCGTGGTTGCGCTCGGCGCGGCCTTCATCGCGACGGCGGACCTCTACCCGGCGGCTGCCATGCAACGGGCGCTCGTCGTCGCGGGGCACGTCGCTTCCGTGGGCGGGGCGGTGCACCTGCTGCGGATCATCAGCGCGAACCTCGACGTCGCGCACTGGAGCGAGACGACCCCTGCGTTCAGTGTTCCGGCCGTGCTTGCGTGGGCCGCGGCCGCCGGGGGCATCGCCTGGCTCCTTAGCCGGCATCGGGAGCCGCGCGGCCTGGAGCTCGCGTGCTAGCGCTGACGCTGGCGGTCCACGCCATGGCCGCGCTCGCGGCGCCACCGGTGTTCCGTCGCGCCGGCCGACTGGCCTTCCTGTTGCCAGCCGCGGCCTCGGTGGCGTCGTTGGGCCTGCTGGGGGCGCCGATAAGCGCGGCACTCCGAGGCGTGCCACAGACCGAGACCTACCGCTGGGTGCCCGGTCTCGGCCTCTCGATCGACCTTCGCCTCGACGCCTTCAGCGCCTTGATGGCACTGCTGATCCTCGGGATCCAACTGCTGGTGGTGACCTACGCCAGCGGCTACTTCACCTCGCCGCGGCCGGAGATCGGCCGCTTCGTCGCGAACCTGACCGCCTTCGCCGGCGCGATGCTCGGTCTCGTGCTCGCCGACAACATCCTGCTGATCTTCGCCTTCTGGGAGCTGACCTCGGTCACCTCCTACCTGCTCATCGGCACCGACGACCGCCGGTCCTCAGCACGGGCAGCAGCGCTCCAGGCGTTGCTCACCACCGGTGTCGGGGGCCTGGCGATGCTCGGCGGGTTCGTCCTGATCGGTCAGGCCGCGGGGACCTACGCGCTGTCGGAGATCCTGGCCGCGCCGCCGGAGGGCGGCGCGACGGTCACCGTTGGCCTGGTGCTCGTGCTTCTCGGTGCGTTCACCAAGTCGGCCCAGGCCCCGTTCCACGGCTGGCTTCCGGGTGCGATGGCAGCCCCCACCCCGGTCAGCGCCTACCTGCACTCGGCCACGATGGTCAAGGCAGGCATCTACCTGATCGCTCGCTTCGCCCCCGCCTTCGCCGAGGTCCCCGTCTGGCGCCCGCTGGTGCTCTGGGTCGGGGCGACCACCATGCTCGTCGGTGGCTGGCGGGCCCTACGCCAGTACGACCTCAAGCTGATCCTGGCCTACGGCACCATCAGCCAGCTCGGGTTCCTGACGCTGCTTGTCGGGGCCGGCTATCCGGAGACCACCTTGGCCGGGGTAGCCGTGCTACTCGCTCACGCGAGCTTCAAGGCCGCGTTGTTCATGACGGTGGGCATCGTCGATCATCAGACCCACACCCGGGATGTGAGGCGACTCTCTGGCCTCGGTCGCGTGCTTCGCCCGACCGCCGCCATAGCGGTCCTCGCGGCCGCGTCGATGGCGGGCCTGCCACCCCTGTTCGGCTTCGTGGCCAAGGAGGCCGCCTTCGAGTCCCTCCTCGGCCGCAGTGACCCAGCCGGTGTCGCGCTGCTCGTCGCGGTGGTGGCCGGGTCGATCCTCACGGTGGCCTACACGGCCCGTTACGTCTGGGGCGCGTTCGCGACGAAGCAGGCGGACGAACTCGGCGAGGTCGTCGAGCCTGCCTCGACCTCGCCATCAGCTGCGCTCGTCGGGCCGGCGGCCGTCCTCGCAGCCTTGGGTGTGGCGCTCGGCGTGTGGCCGGCCGGGGGTAGCCCGTTGGTCGTCGGCGCGGCGCGATCGCTCGATGCCGGCGTGCCCGACTACCCGCTGGCGCTGTGGCACGGGTTCAACGTCGCGCTGGCGCTGTCGATGGTGGCGGTCGTGGCGGGACTACTGGCATGGAGGTCTCGACGGCTCGTGGCGCGCTGGCAGGCGGCCCTGCCGAGGGTCGTCGATGGTGGCCGCGCGTACCAGGCGAGCCTCGATGGCGTGCTGGTTGGCGCGAAACGGGTGACGGCTGTGGTGCAGAACGGGTCGTTGCCCATCTACCTCGGTGTCATCTTGACGACGGCGCTCGTACTGCCTGGCGTCCTGCTTGTGCGAGGTGGGGTCACCCTGCCCGAACTGCAGCTCGCCGACCACCCGATGCAACCCGTCGCGGTCGCGGTCATCGTCGCCGGAGCGACGGCGGTCTGTGGCCTACGGAGACGGTTCGCGGCCGTCCTGGGCCTCGGGGCGGTCGGGTACGGCACCGCCGTGCTCTTCGTGCTCCAAGGGGCGCCTGACCTCGCGCTGACCCAGCTGCTGGTCGAGACGCTCGTGCTGGTTCTTTTCGTCCTCGTGCTGCGTCACCTTCCCAAGGACTTCGAACAGCACCGATGGCGTCTCGGCCAGGCCCCGCGCACGCTCATCGCGGCCGGGGTCGGTGTCCTCGCGATGGTGCTGACCGCCGCCGCCGTTGCCGCTCGCCAGGCCTCCCCGGTCTCCGACGAGATGCTTGCGCGTTCCGTCCCCGACGGCGGGGGTCGCAACGTCGTCAACGTCATCCTGGTCGACTTCCGCGGGTTCGACACCTTCGGGGAGATCGTCGTGCTCACGGCCACGGCCCTGGGTGTGGTCGCGCTGGTCCGCGCCGCGCGACGCGACCGACGACGTGATGACGAACCGACACCGCCGGGACTGACCCAGATCCCACGCCGACACCGGTCCATCGTGCTCGAGACCGGGATCCGAGCGGTGTTCCGCCCGCTGGTGCTGTTCTCGGTCTACCTGCTGTTCGCCGGACACAACGACCCCGGCGGCGGGTTCATCGGCGGGCTCGTTGCGGGTGCCGCGCTGATCCTGCTCGCGGTCGGGCTCGGCAACGAGGAATTCCGGCACAGGGTGCCGTTGCGCTCCGAGTGGTTGCTCGGCAGCGGCATCCTGGTCGCGACCGCGAGCGCGGCGCTCGGATGGCTCGACGGCGGGTTCCTCACCCGCGTGTCGACCGAGGTCACCGTTCCCCTCCTCGGGCCGCTGTACCTGTCATCGACCGCCAGCTTCGACGTCGGGGTCTACCTCGTGGTCGTCGGTCTGGTGATCGCGCTGCTGCGGTCACTCGGCAGCGAGGAGGTCGCGGCGTGAACCTCGTGCTGCTGATCGGCGTCGGTGTCCTGTTCGGCACCGGCACCTACCTGCTGCTGCAACGGACGCTGACCCGCATCGTCCTCGGTCTTGCCCTGCTCGGCCACGGGGTCAACGTGCTGCTGCTGCTCGCCGGCGGCCCAGCGGGCAGCCCTCCGCTGATCGGCGAGACCGCCGCCACGGTGCCGTACGCCGATCCTCTGCCACAGGCGATGGCCCTGACGGCCATCGTCATCACCTTCGGGATCATGGCGTTCCTGCTCGCGCTCGCGTACCGCAGCTGGACCCTCACCCACGACGACGAGGTGGAAGACGACGTCGAGGACCGCCGAATCGCCCGCACCCGGGCACGCGACGAGGACCACATCGAGCCCGATGCGCTCGAGGCCGACCCAGAGGACCACCCATGAACAGCGTGGTCGTCCTCCCCGTCGTCCTCCCGCTCGCAGGCGCAGCCGTCAGCCTGCTCGCCTGGCGCAGCGTGCGTCTCCAGCAGGTCATCGCCGTCGTGCTCGTCGCCGTCTCGCTCGCGCTGACCGTCCTGTTGCTGCTCGAGGCGTGGCGCGACGGCCCGGTCGCGGTGACCTTGGGAGGCTGGCCGGGCAGCTTCGGGATCACCCTCGTCGCGGACACGCTGGCAGCGTTGCTCCTCGCCATCTCGCTGCTGACGATCCTCGCCGTGTTGGTGTTCGCGATCGGGCAGCCACGAGCGGACAAGGGGGCGTTCTATTTCCATCCGCTTTATCTCGTGCTGACCGGCGGCGTCAGCGCCGTGTTCCTGACCTCCGACCTGTTCAATCTGTTCGTCGCCATCGAGATCATGCTCAGCGCGAGCTACGTCCTGATCACCATCGGTGGCGGCAAGGCGCAGGTCCGCTCCGGGATGACCTACGTGGTCATCAACCTGCTCGCGTCGACCCTGCTGGTGACCGCGGTCGCGCTGATCTACGCGGCGACCGGCTCGCTGAACATGGCAGACGTGGCCGAACGGCTCACCGTCCTCGACCCGACGCTGGTGAGCGCGCTCGGCGCGCTGCTGCTCGTCGCCCTCGGGATCAAGGCAGCCATCTTCCCGCTGTTCTTCTGGCTCCCCGACGCCTACCCGACCGCGCCCGTGGCGGTGACGGCCGTGTTCGCCGGGCTCCTCACCAAGGTCGGGGTGTACGCGATCATCCGGACCCAGACGCTCATGTTCCCGAGCGACGGTGTATCGACCCTGCTGATGTGGTTCGCCGGCCTGACGATGGTCGTCGGCGTGCTGGGCGCGATCGCCCAGGACGACATGAAGCGGATCCTCAGCTTCCACATCGTCAGCCAGATCGGCTACATGCTCTTCGGGCTGAGCCTGTTCTCCGTCGCCGGGATCTCCGCCGCGGTGCTGTTCGTCACCCACCAGATCCCGGTCAAGGCGGCGCTGTTCCTGGTCAACGGCCTGGTCGAGGAACGTCGCGGGACGGCGGCCCTGCACCGTCTTGGCGGCCTGCTCCGCCGTGCCCCGCTCACGGCCGGGCTGTTCGGGTTGGCTGCGCTCAGCCTGGCCGGTATCCCCCCGACGTCCGGCTTCGTCGGCAAGCTTGCGCTGGTCCAGGCCGGCCTGTCTGCGGAAGCGTGGACGATCACCGGGATCAGCCTCGGCGTGAGCGTGCTGACGCTGCTGTCCATGACCAAGATCTGGGCGGGGGCGTTCTGGGGCAAGGAGCCCGAGGATGACGAGGTCACCGACCGGCGGCCGCCGCGCACGATGACGCTCGCGGCCGGGGGGCTGGTCGCGGTCACGGTTGCGATCGCGATCGGTGCGCAGCCGCTGTGGGAGCTCAGCGTCCACGCCGCGGAGGGGCTGCTCGACCCGGCTGCGTACCGGGCGGTGATGGGCCGATGAAGCGTCTGGTCTCCGTGCTCTGGCTTGCCAGCATCTGGGTCGTGCTGTGGGGGCAACTGGACGCGCGATCGCTCACGGGCGGGCTCCTCCTGGCCACCCTTCTCGTCGTTGGGGTGCCGAGCCGCGAGCCGATCGCGGTCGACGCGTTCCGGCCCCTTGCCGTGCTGCGGTTCCTGATCTACTACTCCGGCCTGGTGCTCAAGTCCAACGCGGTCCTCGCGTGGGAGATCGTCACCCCGGGCAGCCGCATCCGCGAAGGCATCGTGGCCGTGCCGCTGGTCGGGGCGTCCGACCTCGTGGTGAGCCTGCTCGCGCACGCCATCGGCGGTACGCCCGGCACGCTGGTCGTCGATGTCGACCGCGACGACCCCACCGTGCTCTACATCCATGTGCTGCACCTGCGCAGCATCGAACAGGTGCGCCAGGACGTCCTCGAGCTCGAGCGGCGCCTGGTCGCCGCGGTCGGCTCGGAGCGCTCTATCCAGGCGGTAGAGCGACGCCTCGCCGAGGTCCACGGCGACGAGGCTCCGCCGGATCCTGACCGGGAGGGCCCCTCATGACGGTCGTGCTGACGATCTGCGGGACCATGCTCGCCGTCGCGGCCCTGCTGTGCACCGCGAGGCTGATCAAGGGGCCAACACTCGCCGATCGGGTCTTCGCCCTCGATGCGCTGCTCATCGTGGTGGTCATCGCGATCGGCGTCTGGACCGCCACAACCGGGCGGGGCACCTACATCGAGGCGCTGCTGGTCATCGCGCTCGTCGCGTTCATCGGCACCACCACGGTAGCTCGCTTCATCGAACGGCGAGGTGACACGTGACCACCATCGGCACCATCCTCAGCGCAGGCCTGCTGCTCCTCGCGTCCCTGCTGGCGTTGCTGGCTGCGGTCGGGCTGTTGCGCTTCAACACCGTCATGGCTCGCACCCATCCCGTCACCAAAGCCATCACGCTCGGCGTTGTCGCCGTCTGCGTCGCCGGGGCGCTGCGCGTCGAGGACCGGACCGACGCACTCCGCCTCCTGCTCGTCGCGGTCTTCCAGATCGTCACCGCCCCCATCGCAGCGCACATGGTCGCCCGCGCGGCCCACCGCGTAGGCAGCGGCGGCACCCGCGACCTACCGATCGATGAGCTTCGCGAGTCAGGACGATGACCACCGGCGGGCCAGCCAGTGGACTACTCGAGCGCATAGCCGATTGGGCCATCGCCGTCATGGAGTCCCTCGGCGGGTTTGGCGCTGGCCTGCTGATCGCCCTTGAGAACCTGTTTCCACCGCTGCCGAGCGAGGCGATCCTGCCGCTGGCCGGGTTCACGGCCAGCCAGGGGACGTTCTCGCTTCCAGCCGTCATCGCGTGGACCACCGCCGGTTCCGTCGCGGGTGCACTCGCCCTGTACACGCTGGGAGCCAGGATTGGCTTCGGTCGTCTTCGGCAGGTCGCGGTCCGGCTGCCGCTCATCGAGGGAGCCGACCTCGACCGCGCCGAGGAGTGGTTCGCCCACTACGGCCGCCGGGCGGTCCTCTTCGGCCGCCTGGTACCGATCGTGCGGAGCCTCATCTCCGTACCGGCAGGCGTCCACCGGATGCCGCTTGGCGAGTTCGTGCTCCTGACCGCACTCGGAAGCGCCACCTGGAACACGCTGCTCATCCTCTCCGGCTACCTGCTCGGAGAGCAGTGGTCGCTGGTCGAACGCTACGCCGGTGTCCTCTCACGGCTCGTCCTCGTGAGCGCGGTAGCGCTGCTCGTCGCGTTGGCGGTACGACGATGGAGGGGGCGATGATCATGCCGAGCTGCAGCAGTCTCCCCTCGGGGTGGCGACCGTGAGCTCGCGTGGTGCGCCAACGCCTGTGCGCATGGTGGCCGTCGTGCTGCTGCTCTACGTCTTCCTCGTCGGCATCAGCCTGCTCGAGACCGGCATCGCCGGGCTCGGCTCAGGGTTCACCGACGGGCTGCTGGCCAGCGTGGCCAACCCGGTCTCCGGACTGTTCGCCGGCCTGCTGTTCACCGTGCTGGTGCAGTCGTCGTCAGTGTCGACCTCCGCCATCGTCGGCCTGGTCGGCGCCGGCACCCTCACCGTGCCCCTCGCGGTACCGATGATCATGGGCGCCAACATCGGGACAACGGTCACCAACACCTTCGCCGCGCTCGGCAACATCCGACGCCCTGACGAGTTCCAGCGTGGGTTCGCGGCCGCCACCATGCACGACTTCTTCAACCTGCTGGCGGTCCTCGTCCTCCTCCCCATCGAGCTGGCGACCGGCGTGTTGGCGAGCTCAGCCGACGCGCTGACCGATGTGCTCCGAGGCAGGCAGGTTTCCGAGGTGGGTGCCAGTCCGATCAAGCGGGTCGTCAGCCGGCCGGTCGAGCTGATCGACAGCCTCGTCCCGGATAGCGGTCAGCTCGCCGCAGTCCTGTTCCTGGGCTGCGGGTTGGCGCTGATCTTCCTCGCTCTCGGCGCCATCACCTCCACCATGCGCCAGCTCGTCGCCGGCAGTATCGAGCAGGCGTTCAACAGGGTCGTTAGCCGCGGCGCCGGCGCGATCGGCATCCTCGTCGGGCTGCTCGTCACGGTCGCCGTGCAGTCCTCCTCGATCACGACCTCCATCCTGGTCCCGCTCGTCGCGGCCGGCATCCTCAGCGTGCAGAACGCGTACCCGGTCACGATCGGAGCCAACGTCGGCACGACCGTGACGGCGCTGATCGCTTCGCTCGCCGTCGCATCCCCGGACGGCCTCACGATCGCGCTCGTCCACACGCTCTTCAACCTGTTCGCCCTAGTTCTGCTCTACCCGCTGCCATGGCTTCGCAAGATCCCGGTGCAACTAGCGCAGACGCTTGCGACTGCCGCCGTGCGACGACGGTCGTACGTCATCGCCTACATCCTCATCGTGTTCCTCGCCGTCCCCATCCTGGGGGTCGCGCTGCTCCCCTGATCCTGGTTGTGAGACGATGTCGGCACCGCCGTTTCACCCTCGCTGAGCGCAGGCGCTCGATGTCGACGAGCGATGGCCGACGCCCACTCCTACATCCGCCGGGGTGCCTGGAGGGTGGCGAGCCCGACAGCCCGAACCGCTGGGCCGACCGTTGGCTTCACCGAACCGTCGGTCACATCGAATGGGCCCTCGGCGCACCTCCCTGGGAGGCGGTCATCCGCGATCGGCCGATCGCCTTCCGAATCTCTTCGACGACGAGCAGGGAAGTTGCGACCGCCGCTGCCTGCGCCCACTGGGCCAGCGTGAGCGGGACGACGTCGATGAGGCTGCCGAGCACCGACACGTGCACGGCTGCGATCTGCAGGACCAGTACACCGGCCAGCGCGAGCCAGAGCTTGCCGTTGCGCAGGGTGTGGCGGTGGAACACCGTGCTGTACTCGTGGCGGGCGTTGACCGCGTTGACGAACTGGAACAGCACGAACGTGGTGAACGCCATCGTGCCGGCGAGCGCACCGCCGTCGTCCGTCCCGCTGCGCAGCGTCGACCAGAACACCCAGAGTGTGCCGATCGCCATGACGGAGCCTGCCAGCACGAGACGTCGCAGGCGCGCGTTGTCGAGGATCGGTGCCTGCGGGTCACGTGGTGGACGGTCCATCGCGTCCGGCCGCGTCGGGTCCGCGCCGAGCGCGAGCGCTGGCGGGCCGTCCATGATGAGGTTCACCCAAAGGATCTGGATCGGCGTGAACGGTGCGGGTAGTCCGATGAGGCGCGCTCCCAGGATCGTGATGATCGCCCCGATGTTGGTGGCGAGCTGGAAGCGGATGAACGACAGGATGTTGTCGTAGATCCCGCGCCCACGTTCCACGGCGGTGACGATCGTGGCGAAGTCGTCGTCGGCGAGGACGAGGTCGCCGGCCTGCTTGGTGACCTCGGTCCCGGCGATCCCCATCGCGATGCCGATGTCGGCCCGCTTGAGCGCTGCCGCGTCGTTCACGCCGTCGCCGGTCATCGCGGTCGTCAGCCCGGCGTCCTGGAACAGGCGCACCAGCCGCACCTTGTGCTCCGGCGCGACGCGGGCGCAGACTCCGAGGCTCGGAAGCCGCGTCGCCAACGCATCGTCGTCGAGCGCATCGAGTTCCCGACCGGTGAGGACCGCACCGGGGATGCCGAGGTCGTTCGCGATCGCTGCCGCGGTCTCCGGGTGGTCACCGGTCACCATGAGTACCCGGATCCCCGCCTGGTGCGCGAGCGTGATCGCGTCCGCCACGCCCGGACGCGGCGGGTCAACGATGCCGACCAGCAGCTCGAACGTCAGCTCATCGAGGAGCGCCTCTGGGTCGGTGATGGTGGCCGGGTCGACATCGAGGTGGCGGGTGGCGACCCCCAGGGTCCGCAGACCCTCCCCTGCGAGCTCACTGATGCGCTGGCGCAGCACAACCCGCGCTGCGTCATCCATGCTCACACCGGTGTCGGCCATCCGCAACGTCGCGCATCGAGCGACCAGCACGTCGGGCGCACCCTTGACCGCGAGCATGGTGCCACCGCCCTCCGCGGGGTGGTACGTCGCCATCAGCTTGGTCGCCGCGTCGAAGGGGACCTCCGCCACCCGTGGCCTGGCCCGGATGGCGGCGATGTCGACGCCTGCCTTCTCGGCCAGGACCAGGAGGGCGGCCTCCGTCGGGTCGCCCGTCACTACGCCGTCACGCACGTCCGCGTCGTTGCAGAGGACGGCCGCGTCCAGCCCCACCGAGTGGGCGAGCGGCGGGTGGACCGCCCCGATCGGCTGGTAGCCGTCACCGGTGACGGCATGGCGTTCGTCGGCGGCCACCACGGCCCGCACGGTCATCTCGTTGCGGGTCAGCGTGCCGGTCTTGTCGGTGCAGATGACCTGGGTGGAGCCGAGTGTCTCCACCGACGTGAGCCGCTTGACGATCGCCCGCTGCCGGGCCATCGCGGCAGTCCCGAGCGCGAGCGTGATGGTCACGACCGCGGGCAGCCCCTCCGGGATCGCCGCGATCGCGAGTGCGATGGCGTCGAGCGCCGCTTCGGCCAACGTGTCACCGCGCAGCAGCGCAACCACGAACACCGCCGTGACCGCCACACCGGCCACGATCGCCAACCGGCGGGCCAGCACGTCGATCTGGCGCTGGAGCGGTGTCCGGCGCTCCGTCGCCTCGGCAAGCATGGTCGCAACCTCGCCGATCCGAGTGGTCATGCCGGTCGCCGTCACGATGAGCTCGCCCCGGCCACGCACCACCGTCGTGTTCATCCACGCCATGCCCGTCCGGTCCGCGACCGGGGTGTCGGGGGCAGCGATCGCGGCCGCCTGCTTGGAGACGGCCGTCGACTCGCCCGTCAGCGACGATTCGTCGAGGGCGAGCACGGCGTCGACCAGCACGCGCCCGTCCGCGGGCACGCGGTCACCTGACTCGAGCAGCACGACGTCACCCGGCACCAGCTCGGACGATGCCACCTCGGTGGTGCGACCCTCGCGACGTACCTTCGACCGTGCCGGGAGCAGAGCATCCAGCGCCCGCACGCTGCGGTCCGCTCTGGCCTCCTGGATCGTGCCGAGCACCGCGTTGAGCAGCAGTACCACGCCGACGACGATCGCGTCCTTGAACTCACCGACGACGGCGGAGAGACCCGCCGCAGCGACCAGGACGAGGATCAGCAGGCTGCGGAACTGCGCGACAAAGCGCGCGAGCCAGGTCGGTGGCAGCGGCGTCACCAGCTCGTTGCGACCGACAGAGGCCTGACGCCGGGCGACCTCATCGGCCGCGAGGCCGACACGTGGGTCTACCTCGAGCGCGACAGCGACAGCGGAGGCAGGCAGGGCATGCGGGTCGTCTGGATTCGCGAGCGCGGATGGGGCGACGACGGAACTGGAGGGTGAGGTCATGGTGGAGCCTCCGGCGTGGCGCGCGAGCGCACCAGGTTCCGAAGGTCTCCCTCCCCTGACGGGCGCGGCACCGGATCCCAAGGCGGGACCGTCCTGACGATGCCGACGAGGCCGAGGTACTCCCCTTCTTCCGGAAGAATAGCGCGCGAGGAAGGCCGGCCCCTTCAGCGCCCGCTGTCGCCCCCGCCGTACGATCACCCTGCCGCGAGGGGGCCACGCGATGGCTCCTGCGCCAGCCATTCCGGGCCGCAGGCGCCCGGGGAGGATCGCCAGCCTGGCGCGCACGGCCGGAGCCGCTGTCATGCACGGGGAGGGACATCGATGGTCGAGGGGTCAGAGGCGTGAGGCGGCTGCCGCGCCGGCTGCTCCTCGAATGGCTGATCCCTGGAGGCGCGATCGTCGTCGCAGTAGTCCTCGCGGTGATCTGCTCGACGCGGCTTCCGGACCCGGTGGCCACCGGTTGGTCGCTGGCAGGCGCTCCGGGTGGCCCGAGCTCCAAAGCCGTGGAGCTGTGGCTCGGTGTCGTCGTGGTGGCGATCGCAGCGGCGTTCACGTGGACAGCATCGCGGGCACCGACCGTGAGGATCGCCCGATCGCTCGTCGCGTTCGGCCACTTCGCGGCAGTGGCGTGGCTCGGCAGGCTCGGCCGGGTGGTGAGCGGCAACCTCGATGCCGCCCACTGGTCGAACACGGACGCAACCATCTCCATCCCGGCCATCATCGGCGCTGCGATCGCGGGCGGTGCGATCGGCTGGGCCGTGAGCGCGCATCGCCAACAAGGCCGCACATCTACCTGACGACGTCGAGAGGATGCTTCAGCCTGTGCGCGGTATCTCCACGACCAGGTCCGTCCCGGTGTCACCGACGGTTAGCTCACCGTGCATGTCACCCACCAACTGCAGCAGCGCCGACCAGTCACCGGTCCCGCGCGAGCCCGTGTCGCTCTGGACATGGCTCGTGGCGATCCCGCGTCCGTCAAAGCACACCGAGAATCGTAGGTTGGCACCGTCAGGGCCACCCCGCACATGGATGATCGTTCCCGGTGCCGCATGTGAGACAGCGATCTTTACGAGCCGATCGAGGATCCGTTCGAGCCAGGTCGCGTCGACGTTGACGACTGCTGCGGTGATGTCGACCTGAAGTCGGCGCCGTTCGGGATCGTGGCTCTGCACGATCCCCTCGGCCAGCTCGGCCAGCCGCGTCGGCTCGCGCCTCGGAGGCTCTCCAGCGCCAATCTGCTGCAGGGTCCGCTTCGCCCTGTCCACAACCGCAACGGCTGCATCGAGATAATGCTGCGTCGGACCGCTTGTCGGGGACTTGGCACGGATCTGGCGAAGCGAGGCAGTCAACGACGCGAGGTCGTCGTCGAGCAGGTGACGCGCCATGGCTCGCCTCCGAGCGTCGTCCTCCGCGTCCTCCACGCAGACCTCCTTTCGGGGAAGCATAGGCGGCGAGGCGCAGTGCTCTTGCTCCTAGGACGGTTGCTACGGTCGCGTGTAGTGAGCCGCACGCTGATCGTGGAGACCTGATGTACGCACGGGTCATCGTCGGGACCGACGGCTCGCAGCGTGCACGGTCGGCCGTGCCGATCGCCACCCATGCAGCAGTAGCGTTCGGATGTCCGGTCGAGGTCGTGCACGTCCGAGCCGAGGCGGATCCGCCAGGCCTCAACCGGGACGGGGCGCGCTCCATCACGGCGGGCGATCCGGCCAGCGGTCTACTCGCGCTCGCCAAGGAGACCGATCCCCCGGGTCTGCTGTGTCTCGCCACTCGAGGACGCAGCTCGCTGGGTGAGGCCGTGTTCGGCAGCGTCGCTTCGCAGGTGGTCCGCCACCTGCACGCGCCCATGCTCGTCGTCGGCCCGCATGTGCCTGAGCCGGTGCGGCCGTGGCAACGGATCATCGTCTGCCTCGATGGCTCCGACACGGCTGCCGAGATCCTGCCCGCGGCGTCGGCCTGGGCACGCCACCTCGACCTCGATGTCGAGCTGCTCCACGTCGCCTACCCGCTCGGCGATCCCCGGTCGGGGGACTTCTCCATTCCCGAGGAAGAACGAGTCGCTGCCGAACAGGTCCACGCCGCTGCTCAGGTGCTGCGACAGGCGGGCCTGCGAGCAACGGGGTCCGTCGTAGAACACGCAAACCTGGCCGAGGGGGTCGCCACAAGCGCCGCGCGTGGTGCGTCGGCACTCATCGCGCTAGCGACCCATGGACGGACCGGTCTCGCACGGCTCGTGGCCGGCAGCGTCACCGTTGACATCGTCCGGCACGCCATCGTTCCGGTGCTGACACTACGTCCCGAGCATCTGCGCTGATTCCCTCACCCGAGGAAGCAGTGAGCCGCGGCATGACCAGCAGATCGGGTGCCACCAGGCCTCCGAATAGGCTCAGTGACCGACTGTCAAGTGGACGCTGGAGCCGTGGATGCAGGTCAGCCTGGGTGTCGACCCCCTGCTACTCGTAGGGGCGGTACTCGCGCTGTCGGCCGTCTTCGTGTCCGCGTTCGTGACGCGTCGGTCGCGACGGTTCCGCGTGCCGGGCGCGCTGCTGTTCCTCGCGCTCGGGATGCTCTTCGGCGACGACGGCTTCAACCTCATCAGCCTCGACGACGCGGAACTCGTCCAGAACGTCGGCGTGATCGCGCTGCTGTTCATCATGCTGGAGGGTGGTCTGACTACCAAGCCCACCGACCTGAAGCTCGCAGCGCTCCCCGGCATCCTGCTCGCCACCCTCGGCGTCGCGATGACTGCAGCGGTGACCGCAGCCGGGGTGTGGCTGCTACTCGATGTCGACCTGGTCACGGCCGCGCTCATCGGCTCCGTCGTTGGCTCCACCGACGCCGCGGCAGTGTTCTCGATGATGCGCACGACGCCGCTCCACCGGCGCACGGCCGCGCTACTGCGAGTCGAGTCAGGCTCCAACGACCCGATCGCCGTCATGCTCACCGTGGGGCTCATCGCCACCTACGCCGAAGGCGCCACCGCGGGCCAGTGGGTCGGGTTCGCGCTGCTACAACTCATCGGCGGTGGGATCGCAGGCGGGGCCGTCGGGATGCTGGCGGTCGTGCTACTCCGCCGCATGCCACTGACGATCGAAGGCCTCTACCCGATCACGATTGCAGCCTTCGGCGCGCTCGCATACGGCCTTGCCGTGGCCTTCGGCGCATCCGGGTTCATCGCCGTCTACCTCACCGGGGTACTGGTCGGCGCACTGCTCCCCCGACAACGACGCGCAGTCCTCGGCTTCCACGAAGCGCTCGCCAATGCCGCCGAGATCGGGCTGTTCCTGCTGCTCGGCCTGCTCGTCTTCCCCTCCCAACTCCCGTCCGTCGCGATTCCTGCGCTGCTTGCAGCAGCCGTGCTGACCTTCATCGCCCGCCCGGCAGCGGTGTGGGCCTGCACCCTTGGGCAGGGCTACCGGTGGCGGGAACGCACCGTGCTCAGCATCGGCGGGCTCAAGGGGGCCGTCCCCATCGTGCTCGCAACCTTCCCACTTACCGCCGGCGTGACAGGCGCCAATCTGGTCTTCGACGTCGTGTTCTTCGTCGTCTTGGTCTCCGTTCTCGTCCAGGGGACCGCACTGCTCCCGGCCATCCGACGGCTCGGCCTCGAGGCACCGCAGCCGGCCTGGGCGCCCGTCGCAGAGGCGATGCCACTTGAGGGCATCGAGGTCGACCTCGTCGAGCTTCACGTCAGCCGCAACATGGCCATCGACGGGCAGCGACTCGCCGACTTAGCCATTCCCGATGGATCGATCGTCACCGCCGTCGTCCGCCACGACGAGGTCATCGTGCCCAAGGGTGACACCGAAATCCGCGCCGACGACGTTCTGCTCATCACTACCCAACGCCGCAGCGATGCGCTCCAGCGGCTCACTGCCTGGGCACGCGGCGAACGCTGACAGCCCGTCAGTTCATCCGAATCGACGCCACAACGCGCCTGATGTCGTCATCGCGGATGCCGTCTGCCGCTCTGGTCCTCGGTCGGTCCCACGCCCCGGCTCTCGCGCGCAAGATCGACCCCGTGAGTAGCAGCACGAACGCAGCCAGGGCGAAAACGAACACGAAGAAGACGATCCCCCGACCTGCTGCTGTACTCGGAGCAACGTAGCCAGCCGTACTCGCTGCCGAGAATGCGAGCCAAAGGCCCTCCGCCAGGCCTACCCCCTCAACGATCCCTAACAGGCCGCCCCCCACGAACGTCGCCGCCAGCCAGGATCCGCCTCCAGCGACGAGGCACCGGCCCCCAATCCGTCGCGTGTCGATCACGAAAAGTTCCCTCCCAAGGTGGCTCCACCGGATGCCGTTGACGAGCACGGTACGCAGAGATCTCTGCCCCCGCCGAGCGTGGCATTGCTTGTCCGCGCCCAGCCTGCGACCTCCTTGGCTCGTCACTTCGCCGTAAGCGATCGGCTTGTCGTCGTCGAGCCGCCGCTTCCTTCAGGGGTGCTGTTCGCTGCGGCCATATGCTCCTCTACCCGTCCGAAGGCATACCCCCAGGTGAACGCCATAGGTGGCCAGCTCGTGCTGGTCGGTTTTCTCATCGTCCTCAATGCCGCTTTCGCCGGCTCGGAGATCGCGCTGATCTCGCTGCGCGAGGGGCAGCTCGCCCGGCTCGAGCAACGCTCCGCGGGCGGTCGCGCGCTCGCGAAGCTCGTTCGCGAACCCAACCGGTTCCTGTCCACGATCCAGATCGGGATCACCCTGGCGGGGTTCCTCGCGTCGGCCACGGCCGCGGTGGCGCTGGCCGAACCGCTGGTCGAGCCGCTGGAGTTCCTGGGTCGTGCCGCCCGGCCGGCGGCGATCTTCTCGATCACGCTCGGCCTGACGTTCATCACGCTGGTGTTCGGCGAGCTCGCCCCCAAGCGCCTCGCCATGCAACGTGCGGAAGGTTGGGCGCTGCTGGCCGCCCGTCCGCTGACGGTGCTCGCCCGCATCACCGCACCCGCGATCTGGCTGCTGTCGCACGCGACCGACCTCACGGTCCGGCTGTTCGGCGGTGACCCGGACCGCGACCGTCAGGAGGTCACCGAGGAGGAGATCCGCGATCTGATCGCGGCCCAGTCCTCGTACACCGAGGAGCAGCGTCAGATCATCGACGGGGCACTCGAGGTCGCCGACCGGACCCTGCGCCAGATCGTGGTGCCCCGCTCTCGCGTGGTGGGGCTGCCAGCCGACCTTCCGGTCGACGAGGCGCTGGTACGGCTGGCGGCCGCCGGCCACAGCCGCGCGCCCGTCTACACCGACGGTCTCGACGACGCCGATCGGACCATCTCGGTACTGGGGCTCATCGGCCACACTGGCACCGTCGGTGATCACGCCCGGGCGGCGCTGGCGCTGCCCGAGACGCTCAACGCGGTCGTCGCGCTGCGTGAGCTGCAGACGCAGCGCCAGCAGCTCGCCCTCGTCGTGTCCGAGCACGGCGGCATCGAGGGGATCATCGCCGTCGAGGACCTCATCGAGGAGCTCGTCGGCGAGATCTACGACGAGCACGACCGCGACATCCTGTCGGTCGAGCACCAGCTCGACGGCAGCCTGCTGCTCCCCGGCACGTTCCCGCTGCACGACCTCGAAGACCTCGACATCGACATCCCCGACCATCCTGAGGTCACAACCATCGGAGGGCTGATCACCGACCAGCTCGGCCGGATCCCGCAACCAGGCGACGTGGTCGAGGTCCAGGGACTCCACCTCGAGGTGCTTGCCGTAGGCCGGCGGACCCCCGAACGGGTCCGCCTCCAGAAAGCATCAGGCGGCGCCGAGCAGCACGGGGCCGACGTGACCGACGACTAATCTCAAACCGAGCGCAGCCACGCGATCGCGACCGGCGAAGCCCTGGATCATGGCAGCGACAGGCAGGTCCGATGTGACCTACCCAGCGACCTGGACCTCGAGAAGGCGGGGCTCGGAAGCTCACCATGTAGCGAAGCCGGACGATGGCCACCCTCCTGGAACACACAGTGCGCCCTGCCGGTCACGATCGTTGTCCCGGCGGTTGAACCGGCGCTGTCGTGGTCGACTCCCATCGCGCCGGCGAGCGCCCCGCCGCGTTGTGCCTGCTAACGCATCCGCGTGTCACGCTGACCGGTTCTCACCATGCTCGGAGCCTGGCTCCAGACCTTGGCCGCCGTTGGTCAGTATCCGCTCGATCCAGCGGATGTCGGCGACCCACAGTTGCGCTGGCCGGCGACCCGCCACCTCGATGGTGACCAGACCATCACGTCGCCACGGCACGACCCAACGGAAGCGGACCCGGTCGACCTCATCGAGGATGATGTCGAGCCGTCCGCGGCTCCACCAACCCCCGCGGGGGGCCGCCAGGTGTGGCGGCAGCTCACCATCGTCGGCGAAACGCAGTTCGGCGACCATCTCTTCATCGATCTCGAACCGCTCGGCCGGGCCGGACGCGGACCGGAACCGGAGCGCCGGCCCGTCCCGCCAGACGTGCCCCGCGAGGCCATCGACTCGCCAGACCCACCGGGCCCGGCTGCCATGCCCGCGGGCCGCCTGCACGGCTGCCATGGCCCCGTCCGGTATCTCCGAACTCTTCTCGGCGACGAGCGGGGTGAGACGTCGCCGTGCCCACGCGGGGAGCAGCCACCGGGGCGGCCACACCACGCAAACTCCCGCAGGCGCGAGGTAGGCGACGGCGTAGAGAACCGCGTCACCTACATCGCCATCGCCGATCGCGACGCCGATCTGCCCGGCCAAGTACAACAACCCACCCGCGATGGCTGGCACGCCGATGGTGAGCAGCGGGATGGGCCAGGCGAGCACGGTCCACGCCTCGCCCCGACCGAACCAGCGACTTACTGAGCCCCGCCACACCAGGCACACATACATGAGCAGCCCGGACAGCAGCAACAGCGCCAGCGGATCGAGGAACAGCACCGCCATCAGACCAACCTTGGGCCACACGCGGCCGATTCGCGGGTTCGGAGAGCCTTCGTGAAGTTGTCCAGATCGGCGCGCGTCGGTTCGAGCTGGACAACCATGTCATCGCACATCGTTGACCGCTCCTACGGTCGTCGCGGCCACGTCGAGCCAACAGTCCGCACCCGTTGGGCGTCGGGGAGCCGAAGGATTAGGTTACGCCGGCACCGCGCCTGTTAGCCGTGCCACAGCCACAGGACGTCGCCACCGGCGCCAGAATGGCTGCGTGAGGTGCAGCGCCGCAGCCTGGGCTCCGCCGGGGCTCACCGGAGCCGCGTCAACTCACCCATCCCTCATGCCCGCGAGCACTGCAGCCCGCTGGGATTCAGGCAGTCCGTTGACGCCAGAGGCCCTTGGATCGCCCGCCCTGCGGCTGGCCTCGGCGGCTCGGCCGAACAGGTCAGGGCGGACGCGGACGTACATCTCCCAGACCTGGACGCCGGAGCGGTGGCCGAGGAACTTGGCGACATCGTCGGGGTCGAGCCCGAGCACGTTCAGCTGGTAGGTCGCGCACACGTGCCGGAGTGCGTGCACGGGCCAGAGCCAGCGACGCTCGGACTGCATGCCAGCTGGGGCTGGCCCGCTCTCGGGCGGCCACCAGTCGGGACGTTCGGGCCAGCCGGGAGTGTCGGCGACGATCTTGAGCCACACCCGGTGGCGCCAGTTGCTGTAGGGGTGGACGCCGGCGTCGATCCGCTCGACGACCCCGGCGTCGTTGCGGACCTTCCGGCCGGGTGAGGGAAACAGCAGCTCGCCGGGGGCGGTGTCGGCCAGCAGCCGGCCGACATCGTCGCTGAGCCAGTGCGGCACGAAGGTCCAACGGCGTTTGCGCCACTTGGGTGGCAGCGTCCGGCGGGCGGACTTGTGGACCTGTTCGCGGATCTCGAGGTGCCAGCAGCCGTCGTCCCCGAACCGGATCCGGTCGTCGTGGCGCAGTGCCAGGCACTCGCTGATCCGTGGGCCGGCGTAGGCGAGCAGGTGAAGCATGGTTGCCGTGCGCTGCCCGAAGCGGTCGGTGGCGGCGGCCACGAGCTGCTCGACCATCTCAGTCGAAGGGATCTCGTCTGGGGCGATGGCGCGGACCATGCCCTCGCCCTGCTCGACCCGCTGTTCACGGGCGAGGTGCAGGTGGGCCAGCGTGTTCTGGTCGTGTGGACGCAGGTAGCGGTTGGCGATCGCCCATTTGAGGATCTGGATCACCAGACCATGAACCTCCGTGTAGGTCCGGTGCGCACGGGCAGTGCGGACGTGCTCGAACGCCTGGTTGTAGTGGTCTGCGGTGAGCGCCCCGATCGGGACCTTGGCCAGTGGCGTGCCCGTGGAGCGTGACGGCCAGTTCACGGTGATGTCGTCGGCGAGGACCCAGTTCTTCAGCAGACTGCGGACCTTGTCCGGATACTGCTCGCCCCATCGCGGGTGAGGAGCGTCCAGCCACCGGGTGACGACGTCTCCAAAGCAGACGTCGGTGTGGTACTCGACGAACGTGCCGGCAGCCCGTTCGCGCATCTCCTCGGCGATCTCGGTGGCGAGAACGTAGGCCTTCTCCAGGCTGCGGGCGTAGCGCTCCTTGCGATCCGCCAGCGGCCGGCCGGGGATGACTGGCTCGAGCCGGTACTCGAGGCGGTAGCTCGCCGCTCCTCCGGTGCCGTTGGGATCGGTGGGGCTGCGCAGCACGACCCCGAGGCCGAAGTCGTAGGCACCTTGCCGGCGCAGGGTGTCCCGGATCCGCTTCGGAACCTCGATGGTCGGCTTGCCCATCAGCCGGCTCGCCGTCGCGGTCGCCTGGTGGCGTCGACCAGCGTCGCGACGCTGGCGGCCGCGGCCGAGACGGCGGCTGCGGCCGGGTCAGCGAGCAGGTCTTCGACGATCTCGGCCTCGAGCCAGTACTTGCCCCCGCCCGGGTCGCGGCGAGCACAACGCAGCCGGCCGGTGCGTTCCCACCGATGCACGGTGCTCTCATCGACGCCGTAGAGCGCGGCGACCTCACCAGCCCGCAGCAGCTGCACCCGCGACATGACACGACTCCTCCCACAGCGAACATCCCGCTGTAGAAGGACTCCCCCGCCGTACCTCTCCGTGTGACACCGGTGCGCCAGGCGAGCGCTCGCGTTCGACTTGCGCGTACCGCCCCGGGCATCCGAAGACCGCTCGTGCGTACTTCTTGCGTACTTAGTACGCACCGGCACGAAAGGTATTCACCGGAATCGGGTAGGGGCCAGGCTCTCCCTGGCCCCTCCCACACCACCGTACGTGCGGGTCCGCATACGGCGGTTCGTCATCCACCTCGGCGGCGGTGCCAGT
>Ga0208490_100393_pt1 | contig 29193 bp, 29 predicted proteins | sample SubbioAug_CSWold_FD_184818 | JGI IMG/M metagenome (GOLD analysis project Ga0208490, IMG submission 184818) | Serpentinite rock and fluid subsurface biosphere microbial communities from McLaughlin Reserve, California, USA - CR11Aug_CSWold (SPAdes) | ecosystem: Environmental > Terrestrial > Deep...
GCCATCGGCGGTCTTCTCTCTGTTGCCCTGATCCGACAGGTCGCCCCGTCCTGGCTCTCGCCAGCGCTCTGCTCTGTGGAGCCCCGACCTTCCTCAGCCGCCGCCGAAGCGCCGACCGCGGTCACCGGTCCGACTCACCATCGCCCCACCAGTGTGCCAGCCCGGGCTGGAGTCGACGGTTCTCGTCGACTCCAGCCCGGGCTGGAGTCCCGACGACCCGCAGCCCGGGCTGGGGTCCACCGGTTCGGGCGACTGCCGCCCGGGCTGCGATCGCCGGTCGCCGCCCGTGGCATCGGCCACATCGTGCATGTCTGCGCACACCCCGGGGCAGGGACGCGGGCCCGCACGACCCCCACGTCGTTCCAGGAGACCAACCGTGCTCGCTCTGCTGCCGACGCCCCCGCCGTTGCGCCGATCCACCCGCCGGCTCGTCCACGCCACCGTCGCCGCGGTCGGCGTCGGGCTCGCGCTCGGGAAGCGGCTCGGCCTCTCCTGAGCGATCTCGGGGCCCGACCCGCTCAGCCCTCGAGCCGCGACTCCTGCGGCAGCGGGTACTCGGTCGGGTAGCGAGCCGGCTTCTCGGTGGCGAGCTCGCCCAGGGAGTCGAGGATCGCCGCGTGGCGGGCCTCGACCGCGCCGATCGCCATGGCCTGGCCGCGCTGCTCGACCGTGCTGAGCACGCCGGTGGCGTGCACGTAGGTCTGGGCCGCGGCCCGCTCGAGGTCGTGGGCCAGGCGGACGAGGTCGCCCTGCACCGTGGCCCCGAGCAGCGCGGGATCGACGAACGCGACGCGCACCGCCGGGTTCGGGACCAGGAACGGCTCGACGCCGGCGGCCTGCACCACCCCGGCGAGGACGTCGCGGTGCTCGGCGTGGTGGGCGGCGAACACGGCGAACGCGTCACGGATCGAGGCCGACTCGACCAGGCCGAGCTCGCCCATCCTGCGGTAGGCGTCGACGGCGAGCACCTCGAGTGACAGGGCCGTGTTCAGCAGCACGCGGTCGGTCTCCGGACCCGGGTCGAGCTCATCGGTCGCTGCGGGCGCGTTCTTGGTGGACGGGTCGGTCCGGGCGTCGCCGCCGTCGTCGCCTCCGCACGCGGCGAGCAGGGCCGAACCGGCGATGCCGAGCCCGCCGATGCGCAGCACGTCGCGCCGGCTCGGGAGCCCGAGGACGCAGGTGAGCTCGTCGGACCCGACCCGGCGTCGATCCACCATCCGGTGCAGCCGGTCCTGCCACGCCGGCACCGAGCCACGCTGGGCCCGCTCCGCGTCGCGCAGCCGGCGCGAGAGGCCGTTCATCCCGGCGGCACCACCTGGGGAGTGAACCCGCGGGCCGGGTCGGTGGGCTCGAAGGCGCCGTCCGGGAACCACTCGGTGGCCCCCTCGCCCAGGAGGCGGCGGAGCGACGCGGCGTGGGCGGCTTCGACGGCGAGCACCGACGCGAGGTCCTGGGCGACGCCGCGGTCGTCGACGACGGTGATGGCGTGGGCGTGGGTCGCGGCCACGCGGTCCTCGAGCTCGCGGGCGAACGCGAGGGCGGCGCCCTGGCCTCCGAGGGCGTCGAGCTGCGGCGCGAGCGACTCGACGAGGGCGGCATCCGGATCTCCGGTGGCCGCGTCGCCGGCGAGGTCGGCGAAGCCGCGGGCGTGGTCGCGGTGGTGGGCCCGGTTCGTCTCGAGGATCGGTCGGACCTCGTCGCCGACCAGGTCGAGCAACGCGTCGTAGGCGGCCACGAGCGCCAGCTCGATCGACTCGGCGCGGGCCGCGGCACCCGGGCCGTCGACGGGCTGGACCGACGGCCACGCGACGGCGCGGAGGGGGCGGGCGGACGCGGTCACAGCGGCAGGGACGACAGCTCGGGGATCCAGCCGCGGGCGCGCTCGACGGCGTCGGCGAAGCGGTCGCCGTCGAGGGCGCCGGCGGGCTCGACCCGGCGGCCGGTCGGGCGGGTCGCGACGGCGGCGGCGAGATCGGGCCAGGTGCCGACGGCGACGCCGGCGAGGAAGCCGGCGCCGAGGGCCGTGGCCTCGCGCTGGGCCGACACCTCGACCGGGCGGCCCACGGCGTCGGCAAGGGCCTGCACGGCGACCCCGTTGGCGCTCATGCCCCCGTCGAGGCGCAGGACGCCGACCCGGACGCCGGCGTCGGCCTCGGCGGCATCGAGCAGCTGCGCGGCGCGCTGGGCGACGCCTTCGAGGACCGCCCGGGCCAGGTGGGCGGCGGTGGTCGCCCGGGTGATGCCGATCAGGAGGCCGCGGGCACCGTGGTCCCAGTGCGGCGTCCCGAGCCCGGACAGGGCCGGCACGAACACGGTGTCGCCCGAGTCGGGGACGGACCCGGCCAGCGCGTCGGTGTCGGCGACGTCGGCGACGATGCCCAGGCCGTCGCGCAGCCACTCGACGCACGAGCCGGCGGCGAGCATCACGGCCTCCCGCCCCCAGGTGTCGGTGCCCTCGAGGCGCCAGGCCACCATGGCGAACGTGCCGTGCGCGGGCTGCGGTCCGGGCTCGGCGCCGAGGCACACGTCGAGCATCCCGCCCGTGCCGAGCGTGAGCTTGGCGTCGCCCCGGTGGATGCCGCCCTGCCCGAGGAGGGACGCCTGCTGGTCGCCGACGAGGGCGGCGATGGGCGGCGCGCCGGGCAGCGCCCGGGCCTCGCCGACGACGCCGGCGGAGTCGACCACCGCCGCCAGGGACGAGCGGGGCACGCCGAGCAGGTCGAGCAGGTCGCGCTGCCAGCCGTCAGCCGGCTCCCACAGCCCGGTGACGAGGGCGTTCGACGCGTCGGTGACGTGGCAGGCGCCCTCGGAGAGCGCCCACGCCAGCCACGTGTCGACCGTCCCGATGCGCAGGTGCTCGGCCGGCACGTCGGTGTGCTGCACCAGCCACTCGGCCTTGGTCGCCGAGGCGTTGGGCGCGAGGCGGATGCCCTCGGGCTGCAGCGCCAGGCAGCGGCCCACCGTGCGCAGGTCCTGCCACCCGATGCCCGGGCCGGCGGGCTCGCCCGTGCGTGCGTCCCAGGCGACGGTCGACGCCCGCTGGTTGGTGATGCCGACGGCGTCGACCGGGCCGACCCGCCCCAGGACCTCCCGAGCCGTGTCGATGGCCGCGGCGGCGGTGGCCGCCGGGTCCAGCTCGACCAGCCCCGGCGCCGGTGACGACGGCAGCACCTCGACGTGCGCCTCGGCCGCGACCGAGCCGTCGGGACGCAGGGCGAGCGAGCGGACGCCGGACGTGCCGGCGTCCACGACCAGGACCGTCATCCCGAGCGGGGGCGTCGGGCGCGGTGGTCGGCGACCAGGCCGCCGGCCATGCCGGCCGACGCGGACAGGAGGGCGAAGAAGGGGATCGCCCCCCAGGTGACGTCGTCGCCGGAGGCGAGGAGGCGGACGGCGCCGATGCCCTGCACGAGCAGGTAGGCGGCGAGCGCGGCCAGGGCACCGTTGGTGAGGGGAGCGTCGAGCCGGCGGACCGCGGCGGCGTACCCGCCGACGCCCATGCCCACGAGGATCACGGCGAACAGCACGAGCAGCCAGGAGGAGTCGTCGTCGACGCTGCCGGCCTCGTCGAGCACCTGGGCGAGGATGGCGGCGGGCACGCAGATGGCCAGGGCGATGCCGGCGCCGACGGCCACGGCCCGGGGGGCGACGAGCTCGCTGATCACGGGTAGGCGACCTCGCCGAAGGGGGAGCGCAGGCCGAGCTTGCCCGGGTTGAGGATGCCGTTGGGGTCGAGGGCGTCCTTGACCGCCTGGAGCACGCCGTGGCCGGCGCCGAGGGCCTCGGCCGCGAACCGGCTGCGGTTGAGTCCGACGCCGTGGTGGTGGCTGAGCGTGCCGCCGCCGGCGAGGACGGCGCGCTGGCCGGCGTCCCACAGCTGGCGGTAGCAGCGGTCGCGCTCGGCGGTGGACCCGTCCTCGTCGTCGACCCTGGCGGCGAAGGTGAAGTAGAGGCAGGCCCCGTCGACGTAGGCGTGGGACTGGTGGGCGCTCGCCGCCAGCGTGCCGGGCACCGCCCGCAGCGCCTCGGTGGCCGAGGCGTAGACGTCGTCGAGCCGGGACCAGGGCACGGTGACCTCCATGGTGTCGACCACGTAGCCCTTGCCGATCAGGGCCTCGAGCGCCGACACCTCGTTGCGGTGCGACAGCCAGCGGCCGACCAGGGCGCCGTCGAGCGCCTCGCCCCCGCGCCCGCACTCGTCGGCGACGATGGCCATCGACGCGTCGACCACGGCCGGGTCGCCCTCGTCCATGACCAGCAGGACGGCCACGTCGCCGGTCTGGTAGCCGCGGTCGGCCTCGATGGCGTCGTACACCCGCAGGACCGCCGGCGGCAGCCCCCGCTGCAGGACCCGGCGGCAGGCGTCGTTGGCGGCGGCGAACGTGGGGAAGGCGAAGGCGGCGTGGCGCTCGGTGGCCGGCGCCGGGTGCAGGCGCAGGCGCACGCCGGTGAGCACGCCGAGGGTCCCCTCGGACCCGACGAAGAGCTGCGTGAGGTCGGGGCCGACGGCGGCGCGGGGCGCACCGCCGGTGGACAGCTCGCGCCCGTCGGCGAGGGTGACGTCGAGCCCGACGACCATGTCCTCGATCTTCCCGTACCGGTTCGAGAGCTGCCCCGCGCCCCGGCAGGCGACCCAGCCCCCCACGGTGGACAGCGCCACCGACTGGGGCCAGTGGCCGACCGTGAGGCCGCGGCCGCGCAGGTCGGCCTCGAGGTGGTCGCCGAAGGTGCCGGGGCGGACGTCGAGGACCATCGACTCCTCGTCGACGTCGACGATCCCGGCGATGGCCGTCGTGTCGAGCACCACACCCCCGAAGGCGGGAACCGAGGCGCCGCACACCCCGGAGCGCCCGCCGGCGGTCGTCACGGGGACCCGGGCGGCGTCGCACAGGCGCAGCACCGCACCGACCTGGGCGACCTCCGTGGGGGTGACCACGGCGCCGGCGAGGCCGGCGACCTCGCCCTGGGTGGCCCAGATCATCGCCCCGGGCCACCAGTCGCGGCTGGCCTCGGCCCGCACGGCGGCGTCGGTGCTGACCCGGGCGCCGGTCTTCGCGATGCGGTCGAGGACGGGCTCGGGCACCGGCACCATCGCGCCGAGGCGGGCCCGGGCGGCGGCGGCGCCGCCGGCGAGGTCGATGGGCGGCGTGGGGGCGCCGGGTCCCGGCGGTGGCAGCGGGGTGGGGTCGGCCATGCGGGTCGTCACTGTAGGGATCAGCGGCGGGCGCGAGCCGCCGGGTCCTGGCCGTAGAAGCCGACGAGCACCTCGTACAGCTCGGGGTGGTGGGCCTCGAGGTCGACGGGGCGCTGGATGAAGACCTCGCTGGCGACGGCGAAGAACTCGCTCGGGTTGGTGGCGGCGTAGGGGCGCAGGACCGGGTCGTGCCCCGGGTGCCGGCGCAGCCGCCGGTACTCGCGCGTGCAGATCCGCACCCACTCGGCACGAGCGGCGCGCCCGGCGACCTCGGGGGTGCCGTCGAAGAGGCCGTCGGCGGCGTCGAGCTTGTGGGCCAGCTCGTGGACGATGACGTGCTGGCCGCGCTCGGGGTGCCGCACGTCCCGGCGGGCGGCAGCCCACGAGAGCATCACCGGGCCCTGGCGGTCGCGGGCGTGGCCGAGCAGCCGCTGGGGGCCGTCGGCCACGACCCCGGCGACGCTGGTGGAGCGGGGGCCGGTCTGGGTGAACGCCCGCGGGTGGACGACCACGGCGCGGACGTGGCGCCACGAGTCGACGTCGAGGCCGAGCCCGAGGACGGCGGCGCTCGCCGCCACGGTCACCACGACCTCGGGGGTGAGCGCGAAGCCCCGTGCCGCCTCCCAGCGCCAGCGGCGGGCGAAGCGCTCGACGAGATGCGCGGCTCGGGCGCGCTCGTCCCCGTCGAGGGGCGCCCACTGCGGCAGCGAGCCGGCGACGGCCTCCCAGTCGTGGAGCCAGCGCCGGGCCCGCCAGCGTCCGAGCACGCGGGCGCCTAGACGACGGCGGGGTCGGGCAGGCCGGGCGCCTGCCGCTCCCGCTCGGCCCGGGCCCGGAACGAGGCGACCTCCTCGCGGCGGCGGTGGTCGGACCAGCCGAGCTCGGGCCCGATGAGCGCCGCCGTCGCCTCGGCCGCGGCGGCGGTGGCGTCGCGTCGCAGCATGAGCCCGCGGATGCGGCGCTCGAGCACGTCGGAGAGCGTGGCCGCCATCTCGTAGCGCACGGCGTACAGGGCCTCGGCGCGGGGGTGTGGCAGGCCGTCGACGAGCGGCTCGCCGAGCGCCGGGTCGCGGTCGACCATCGCCTGCACGACGCGTGCCTCGCCGCCGTGGCGCTGCTGCAGGTGCCGGGCGATGCCGGTGGCCCGCGGGTCGTGGCCGTCGGCGCCGAGCAGGCGGAGCCGCGCCGTCCGCGATCGCCGCTGCGACCGGGGGAGGTCGAGCACGCCGGCCACGGCGCCCATGGTGTCGGCCGCCATCTCCCGGTAGGTGGTGAGCTTGCCGCCGGTGACGCTGACCATCCCGGACGCCCCGACGGCCACCGAGTGGCGGCGCGACAGGTCGGCGGTGCGCCCCGAGGCGTCGGCCTTGACCAGCGGGCGCAGGCCGGCCCACGTGCCGAGCACGTGGGCCTCGGTGATCTCGGTGGTGGTCGAGTGGTTGATGGCGCCGAGGAGGTACTCGACGTCGGCCCGGGTGCACTGCGGGTCGTCCATCGAGCCGTCGAAGTCGGTGTCGGTGGTGCCGATGTAGGTGAGCGCCGGCTCCTGGCCCTCGGGCGCCGGCCACGGCACCACGAACACCGACCGCTTGTCCTTCGGCACCGGCGCCACCACGGCGATGTCGTTGCGCACGAGCGACCACGGCACGGTCAGGTGGATGCCCTTCGCCGGGCGGATGGCGCCCGGGTGCACGCCCTCGTCGAGGGCGCGGACGTCGTCGGCCCACACCCCAGCGGCGTTGACCACCGCCCGCGCCCGGACCTCGACGCGCCCGCCGCCGAGGGCGTCCTCCACCACCGCGCCGGTGACCCGCCCGCCGGCGTGCGTGAAGCCCACGACCGGCGTGTGGTTCGCGCAGGCGGCGCCGTGGAGCTCGGCGGCCGTACGGGCGATGGCGAGGGTCAGCCGGGCGTCGTCGGCCTGGGCGTCGTAGTAGAGGTAGCTGGCGCCGACCCGGTCCGGGTCGAGCGTGGGCATGTGGGCCAGCGTCTCGTCCTTGGAGATGCGCCGGTGCAGCTTGCCGATGCGGGCGCCGCCGGTGAGGTCGTACATCCACATCGCCGAGCCCAGCGCCTTCTCGAGCTTCGGGTGGATGATCCCGGCCTTCCCGAACATCGGGATGAGGAAGGGCATGACCCGCACCAGGTGGGGGGCGTTGCGCAGCAGGCGCTGGCGCTCGCGCAGGGCCTCGTAGACCAGCCGCACGTCGCCGCTTTGCAGGTAGCGCAGGCCGCCGTGCACGAGCTTCGAGCTCTTCGACGACGTGCCCGAGGCGAAGTCGCCCTTCTCCACGAGCGCCGTGCGCAACCCCCGGCTGGCGGCGTCGAGGGCCACGCCGGCGCCGGTGATCCCCCCGCCGACGACGAGCACGTCGAAGTGCTCGTCGGCCAGGCGGGCGAGCGCCCGGCGGCGTTCGAAGTCGCCCGGAGGCAGCGGGGAGGGGATCACGCTGCGCCGCTCGCCGGGGACCGCTCGACCGGCGGGACGATGGTGACCGGGCACGGGGCGCGCTGGGCCACCTGCGTGCTGGTGCTGCCGAGCAGCTGGATGGGGGAGCCGCCGATGCCGCGGCTGCCGACCACGACGAGGTCGGCGCCCACCTCCTCGACGACCTGGAGCATCACGTCCACCGGGTTGCCGTCGTGGAGCACGGCACGGTGGGGGACGCCGGCGGCGGCCAGCTCGGCCGTCCACTCGCCCTCGACCTTGGCGGCGATCTCGTCGCGGTGGGGCTGCGTGGGCACCCGGGGCCCGTCGGGCTCGAGGCGGTCGAGCAGGCCGAGGGCGTGGACGGCCACCACCTCGGCACCGAGCGCCCCGGCCAGCTCGCCGGCGAAGCGCACCGCCGCCCCGCTGTCGGCGGAGCCGTCGACCCCGACCACGATCACCCGCACGCCGTGCCCTGCGCCTGCTGCCATGCCCCGAGTGTGCCGGACGGGGTCCCCAGACGTTGTCACACCCCCTGGGTACGGTCGGATCCATGGGCTGCGAGCTGCGGTGGACCGCACACGGAGAGCCGGCGCTCGATGCGCTGGCCGAGGTCGTACAGGCCGCGCGCGTCGCCGATCCCCTCGCTCCGGTCACCGTGGTGACGCCCACGCCCGCGGTCGCCGTGGCCTCCCGGCGGGCGCTGGCCAGACGCCTCGGCGGCACGATCGGCATCGGCTTCGCCGCCCCGGCGGCGCTGGCCGAGCTGGTCGCCGCGCCGCAGCTCGCCGCCGGCGGCCTCGCTGCCGCGCCGGTCGAGGCCGTGGTGGCGGCGGTGCGGGTCGCGCTGCGCGCCGCCCCCGGCGCGTTCGGGCCCATCGCCGCCCACCGCCGCACGTGGGAGGGGGTCGCCGCCGCGCTGCGCGAGCTCGACGGTGTCGATGCCGGGGCGCTCGCCCGCGTGCGCGCCGGTGGCGCCGTGGCGGCCGAGCTGGTCCGCCTCCTCGGCGAGGTCCGGGCCGTCGTGGGGCCGCTGGGGCCCTCGGGTGCGCTGCGGGCCGCCGCCGAGGCGGTCCGGGCCGGCGGGCCCGCCGTGGCGGCGCTGGGCACCGTGGCCGTCCTGTTCCCAACCGGGCTGTCGCCGTCGGAGGTCGCGCTCCTCGCCGCCGTCGCCGAGCAGCGCCCCGTGGTGGTGCTGGCGGGCGCCACGGGCGACGAGGCCCTCGACCGCGCCCTCGGCGACGAGCTCGCGCCGCTGGTCGGCGCCAGCCCCGCGCCGAGCGGGGCGCCCGTCGCCGGGCCCGTGCCCACCGAGATCGTGTCGGCCAACGACATCGACGACGAGGTGCGCGCCACGGTCCGGCGGCTCCTCGCCCTCGCCGACGCCGGCACCCCGCTGTCGCAGCTGGCCCTGGTGCACCCGAGCGGCCCTCCCTACGCCCGCACGGTCGCCGACGTGCTGTCGGAGACCGGGGTCCCCTTCGCCGGTCCCAGCGTGCACCGGCTCTCCCAGACCGTGGCCGGGCGGGTCCTGCTCGGCCTGCTCGACGTCGACCGCTCCGGCTTCGGCCGCCAGGAGGTGGTCGACCTGTGGGCCACGGGGGTCGTCGTCGACGACGCCGGCGTCCCGCTGCCGGCCACCCGCTTCGACGAGCGCTCCCGGCGCCTCGGGGTGCTGCGCGGCGCCAACCGCTGGCACGAGGCACTCGCCCGGGACGACTCCCGCACCGACCACGCCGACCGTCGCGCTGACAACGAGCGCCTCCGCCGTGCCATCGGGACGCTCGAGGACCTCTGCGCCGAGCGGCCCACGACCTGGGCCGACGTCGCCCCGTGGGCCGAGTCCGTCCTCGACCGCCTCTGCGGTCCCGTGCGGCGGCGGTCGTGGCCCGAGTCCGAGCTCGCCGCCGACGACGCCGTGCGGGCCGTGCTCGCCCGGCTCGCATCGCTCGAGCCGGTCGATCCCGGCCCGGAGCCCGAGGTCATCCGCGACACCGTGCGCAGCGCCCTCGACGTGGCCGCGCCCCGCTCGGGTCGGGCGGGCGAGGGGCTGCTGGTCACCACGCTCGACGCGCCGCCGCTCGTCCCGCTGGCGGCCGTCGCCGTCGTCGGCCTCGTCGAGGGGCACGCACCGCGCGTGGGCGGCAGCGACGACGGGCTCCTGCCCGACCAGCTGCGCCGGGAGGTCGGGCTCCCGGTGGCCGACGACCACCAGCAGCGCCAGCGGCGCGCCCTGCTCGCCGCGCTGGCCTCCGCCTCCGAGGCCCGCATCGTCACCCACGCCCGGCACGACCAGCGGTCGGGACGGGCGCTGGTCCCCAGCCGCTGGCTCGCCCGCCTGGTCGAGCAGCGCACCGGCCACCGCCCCGACACCGAGGAGCTGCTCGCGGGCACGCCCGTCGACGGGGTGACCCTCGTGCCCAGCCACGGCGCCGGGCTGGCCGAGGTGGCTGCCGGCCGCCTCGCCCCGCTCCACGCCGGCGAGCTGGCCCTCGCCGCCCTGGTGGCCGACGGCAGCCTCGACCGCCACCCGGCCGCCGCCGCCCCCGCGCTGGCCGCCGGCGCGGCGTTGCTGCAGGGCCGGCGGTCGCCGGACTTCACCCGCTTCGACGGCAACCTCGACGGAGACGGCGTCGACGTCACCGAGCTCGGCGTCCTGTCGCCCACCTCCCTCGAGACCTACGCCCGCTGCCCGCGGCGGTGGTTCTTCGCCCAGGCGCTGCACCTGCGACCCCTCGACCGGCCCGAGGACGTCCACCGTCTCGAGCCCCGGGAGCGGGGCTCGCTCGCCCACGCGGCGCTCGAGCGCTTCTTCGAGGAGGCCATCGAGGCCGGTCGGGTGCCACCGCCGGGCCAGCGGTGGGCCGAGGCGGCGCGCGAGCGGCTGCGGGAGATCACCGACGCCTGCTGCGCCGAGGCCGAGGCGCGCGGCATCACCGGGCACCCCCGCTGGTGGGAGCACGACCGGGCCGAGATCCACCGGGTGCTCCAGCGGGTGCTCGACGGCGACGACCTGCACCGGGCCGAGTTCGGTGCGACCCCCGTCGCCGTCGAGCTGACCTTCGGCCGCGACGGCGCACCGCCCCTCGCGGTCGACCTCGGCGACGGGCGCACGATCCTGCTGTCCGGCCAGGCCGACCGGGTCGACGCCGGCGACGGGAGCGTGGTGGTGTGGGACTACAAGTACGCCGGGACCACCGAGTACGAGGGCCTCGACACCGATGAGGCGAACGGAGGCGACCCGCTCGGAGGTGGCACCAAGGTGCAGCTCGTCGCCTACGCCATGGCCGCCGCCGAGTCCCGTGGGTTGCCCGACGACGCCGAGGTCCACGCCTGGTACTGGTTCCTCAAGCCGCCGCACACCAACCACCGCGCCGGCTACCCCGTCGGTCCCCGCCTCCGCGAGCGGTTCCGGCAGGTCCTGCGGGTCCTCGCCGACGGCATCGCCGCCGGCCACTTCCCCGCCCGTCCCGGCGAGCACCTGTACCACCGGGGGAACTTCGCGCACTGCGCGTGGTGCGAGTTCGACGCCATCTGCCCCCGCGACCGCGACGACGAGTGGGACCGCGCCCGCGAGCACGAGCCCCTCGCCCCGCTGGTGGCGCTCCTCGAGGAGGGCTCGGGCGTGCTCGAGACGGCGGGGGAGGGGCGATGAGCCAGGTGGTCGACCACGACGCCCGGCGCCGCATCGCCGAGTCCCACGGCGAGACGCTCTTCGTCGAGGCCGGCGCCGGCTCGGGCAAGACCTCGTCGCTGGTGAGCCGCCTGGTCACGCTGGTGCTGGCCGGGGCAGACGTCACCGAGATCGCCGCCATCACGTTCACCGAGGCCGCCGCCGCCGAGCTCCGGTCCCGGGTGCGCAGCGCGCTCGAGGCCGTGGAGGCCGGCCTGCCCGTGCCGTGGATCACCGACACCCCCGCCGCCCGAGAGCTCGCCGGGCGGGCGCTCGACCGCCTCGACCGGGCCACCATCTGCACCCTCCACGCCTTCGCCCAGCGGCTCCTGCTCGCGGCCCCCATCGAGGCCCGGCTCCCGCCCTCGATCGACGTGCACGACGAGATCTCGTCCGCCCTGCGCTTCGAGGACCGCTGGCAGCGCTTCGAGCGGTCCCTCCTCGACGACCCCGACGCCGCCGGCGTCATGCGCATGGCGCTCACGCTCGGCATCGGCTCCCATGACATGCAGGTGCTCGCCGCCACGCTCGGGCAGAACTGGGACCTGGTGGAGGAGGCCCGGCTCGCCGGCCTCATCGACCGGGACCTGGCGGTCGACGTCGACACCTCCGTGCTCCGCGCCGACGACTGGGTGAAGGCGCTCGACGAGGTCGTCGCACTCCGCGACGCCTGCAACGACCCGGACGACCGGCTGGCCGAGTGGATCGACGTCACCGCCGCCCCCCTCGCCCGAGCCCTCGAGGCGGCCAGCGACGACGTGCACGAGCTCGCCCTCGTCGCCAGCAGCGGCCACGACCGGCCCCACCGGGGCCTGGGCCGCAAGGACTGCTGGGCCGACGACGGCAAGGCCCAGGTCATCGCCCAGGGCTGCACCGTGCTCGACGACATGCGGGCCGCCGTGACCTCGCTCACCGACGACGTCCTCACCCGGCTCGGCGCCGAGCTCGCCCGCCACACCCTGGACGACGCGGAGGCCCGGCGCCGGGAGGGCCGGCTCGAGTTCCACGACCTGCTCGTCCTCGCCCGGCAGGTCCTGCGCACCCGCAGGTCCGTGCGCCAGCGCTTCCACGCCCGCTACCTCCACCTCCTCATCGACGAGTTCCAGGACACCGACCCCATCCAGGTCGAGCTCGCCGTGCGCATCGCCGCCGACCCCGGGCACGACCCCGCCACCCCCTGGGACCAGCTGCACGTCGACGACGGCCGCCTGTTCTTCGTCGGTGACCCCAAGCAGTCGATCTACCGCTTCCGCCGGGCCGACATCGATCTCTTCAGCCGGACCGCGGCCCGCTACACCGCCGGCGCCACCGCGCTCCACGTGAACTTCCGCACGGTCGAGCCGGTGCTGCGGTTATGCAACGCCCTGTTCGAGGCCCTCATCACCGAGGCCACCGAGGCGGTCGAGGGCGGCCACCCCCGCCTCGCCCAGCCGCCGTACGTCCCGCTCGCCCCGCACCGCCCGCCCCTGGCCGGCGATCCGGGGCCGCCCGTGCTCGTGCTCGGCGACGGCACGCCCCACGACAACGCCGACCTGGCCCGGCGGGCCGAGGCCGTCGACATCGCCGCCGCCCTCCGGCGGGCACGCGACGAGGGGTGGCTCGTCGATCCCGGTGGCGGCCCCCGGGCGTGCCGGTGGTCCGACATGGCCGTGCTGCTGCCCAGCCGCACCACGCTGGCGCACCTGCGCACGGCGCTCGACGACGCCGACGTGCCGTACCGCCTCGAGAGCGGAACCCTCGTCTACGGCACCACCGAGGTCGCCGACCTGCTGTCCGTCCTGCGGGCCGTCGACGATCCCGGCGACGCCGTCGCCGTCGTCGGCGCCCTGCGGTCGGCGGCCTACGGGTGCGGGGACGACGACCTGCTGCGCTGGGTCCGCGCCCACGACCGCATCGGCTACCTCGGCGGAGCCGTCCGCGACGACGAGGCCATCGCCGCCGATCCGGCCGCCGACCCGGTCGAGCGCGCCCTCGCCGACCTGCGCCGGCGCCACCGCTCGGCGCCCTTCGAGTCGGTGCCCGAGGTCGTCGCCCGGGTCGTGCGCGAGCGCCACCTCATGGCCCTGTGCCTCGCCGGCGGACGCACCCGCGACCTGTGGCGGCTGTACCGGGTGGTCATCGAGCACGCCCGCCAGTTCGCCGACACCGAGGACGGCGGCCTGCGCGCCTTCCTGCGGTGGGCGGACCTCCAGCGCGACGACAAGCTGCGGGCCACCAGCCCCGTGCTGCCCGAGGCCGACGTCGACGCCGTACGCGTCCTCACCATCCACGGCGCCAAGGGCCTGGAGTTCGGCATCACCGCCGTGTCCGGCCTGTCCGCCCAGGACCCCGGGACCGTCCGCGGCGCCACCGTGCGCTTCCGGCCCACCGGCGGCTTCGACGTCCGGATGCGCCGGGGCATGGAGACGGCGCGCTACGAGGCGGTCCGCACGCTCGACGATTCGATGGATGCCCACGAGCGCACCCGGCTGCTCTACGTGGCGCTGACCCGGGCGCGCGACCACCTGGTCCTGAGCAGCCACCACACCGGCCGGGGAGCCGCGCGCAGCCACGGGGGGCGGATCGCCGCCCGACTCGACGCGCTGGGCGAGGAGCTCGGCACGCTGGCCGAGCGCTGGACCACGGCCGCCCCTGCGGGGGGACAGACGGCGGCCCTCGAGCCGCAGGTCGGCGACACGACCTCAGCCGTGCCGGCGACGCCCGATCCCGTCACGTCTCGCCCGTCGCCGCCGAGCGCCGAGGCGTGGGCGGCCACGGTGGCCGACCTCGAACGGGTGCGGGCTGCGGCTGCGCAGGCGGCCAGCGGCGTGCGCAGCGCCACCGCCATCGCCCGCCTGCTCGGCCCCGCCGGCGCCGACGAGGACGACGACGGTGACCCCGACATCGCGCCGGAGAGCGCCGGCCTCGAGCCGTGGCGCCGCGGCCGCGCGGGCACGGCGGTCGGCAGCGCCGTGCACGCCGTGCTCCAGCACACCGACCTCACCGATCCCACCGGGAGCGACGTCGCCGCCCTGGCCGCCTGGCAGTCGGGTGTCCTCGGCCTGCCCCCGGACACCGCACCGCTCGTCGAGGCCAAGGCCCGCGCCGCGCTGACCAGCCCGCTGCTGGCCCGGGCGCGGACGGCGGCGACGTGGCGGCGCGAGGTCCACGTGGCCGTGCCCGTCCACCGCCTCCTCGAGCCCGACGCCGGCGCGACGGGCGCCTCGGACGGGGGCGACGGCCTCGTCGAGGGCTTCGTCGACCTGCTCTTCGACGACGGCGCCGGCGGGTGGGTGGTCGTCGATCACAAGACCGACGACCTTCGTGGTCCGCACGCCCGGGAGCGGGCACTCGAGCGCTACGCCCCCCAGGGGGCGGCCTACGCCGTGCTCGTCGAGGCGGCCACGGGCCGTCCCGTGCGCGAGGTCCACTTCCTCTTCCTGGCCGCCGACGGCGCCGTCGACGTCGAGGTCCCCGACCTGGCTCGCCGCGTCGCCGAGGTCCGGGCCGCGCTCGTGGGCGGAGCGCCATGAGCGGACGCGGCCGGCCCGAGTCGCTGTCGGCGGTGACCCTCGGCGTCACCGACATGGCCCGGTCGTGCGCGTTCTACGACGCGCTCGGCTTCGAGGCGGCCTACGGCGGCCCGACCGCGGCATTCACCAGCTACGCGCTGGGCGGCACCTACCTGAACCTGCAGCTGGTCGAGCGCACCGCCTCCGGGTGGGGTCGGTCCATCGTCCACGTCGACGACGTCGATGCCGTCCACGACCGGGCGCTCGCCGCCGGGTTGCAGCCGACGATGCCGCCGTCGGATGCCCCGTGGGGCGAGCGCTACTTCCACATCGACGACCCCGACGGTCACGAGCTGAGCATCGCCCGACCGCTCGACTGATGTGGACGACGAGCGCTGCCGGTCAGCCGGGCGCCGACGCCGCCAGCAGCTGGAGGGCCGACAGCTCGCCGCCCGGGAGCGGTTGCGAAGGGGGCGGGCCGGCCAGCACCACGTTCTGCTCGAGGATGGCGGTGACCCAGTCGAGACGCCCGCAGGCGGATCGTCGTCTCATCGACAACGATTGTCGATCAACAACGAGTGCTGGGTAGCGTGGCGGCCCTGATGCACACCCCGACCGAGCTCGCCGACGCATTCCGCGCCTCCGGTCGCAAGCTGACGCCCCAGCGCGAGCGCATCTTCCGGGTCCTGCACGGCAACCACGCCCACCCCACGGCCGAGGCCGTGCACGCCGAGGTCGTGGCCGACATGCCCACGGTCAGCCTCCGCACCGTGTACTCCACGCTGCACGACCTGGCCGAGATGGGCGAGCTGGTGCAGCTCGACCTCGGCACCGGCTCGGCCCGGTTCGACCCCAACGTCGCCGACCACCACCACCTGGTGTGCGACGCCTGCGGACTGGTCCAGGACATCGACCTCGAGGTCCCGCCCTTCGACCGCCCGGCGCGGCGGGCTGCAGGCTTCCGGGTCGACACCACCCAGGTCGTGCTCCGGGGCCGCTGCGCCAGCTGCGGCGTCGCGCGCTGACCATCCCCCTAGTCCACCGAGCAAGCAACCAAGGAGCAAGTACCCCATGCCTGAGCTGAAGGGCTCCAAGACCGAAGAGAACCTGAAGGAGGCCTTCGCCGGCGAGAGCCAGGCGAACCGCCGCTACCTGTACTTCGCCCAGAAGGCGGACGTCGAGGGCTACCCGGACGTGGCGGCGCTGTTCCGCTCCGTCGCCGAGGGCGAGACCGGCCACGCGTTCGGTCACTTCGACTTCCTGGCCGAGTGCGGCGACCCCGCCACCGGCGAGAAGGTCGGCACCACCGCCGACAACCTCAAGTCGGCCATCGCCGGCGAGACCTACGAGTACACCGAGATGTACCCCGGCTTCTCCAAGACCGCCCGCGAGGAGGGCTTCGAGGAGGTCGCCGAATGGCTCGAGACCCTCGCCCGGGCCGAGAAGAGCCACGCCGGCCGCTTCCAGCAGGGCCTCGAGAACCTGTCGTGAGCGCACCGGGCACCGCCCGGCGCTGACGTGAACGAAGGAGGGGCCGGGTGCGAACCCGGCCCCTCCGTCGTCCCCGCCCCCGTCGCCACCCCACCCAAGGATCGCCATGAGCCGCAAGCTGACCCTCGACGACATCGCCGACCTGCGCCAGTACGAGCGGGAGCGCGAGGAGTTCCGCGCCCACGTCATCGCCCTCAAGAAGCGCCGCCGCGTCGGCGTGGGGCCCTTCGTGACCGTCGTCTTCGAGAACCGCGACACGATCCGGTTCCAGATCCAGGAGATGGCGCGGGTCGAGAAGCTGATCTCCGACGAGGCGATCGAGGGCGAGCTGCGGGCCTACAACCCGCTCATCCCCGAGCCGGGCGAGCTGGCCTGCACCCTGTTCATCGAGCTCACCTCCGAGCTGGCCCTGCGCGAGTGGCTGCCCCGCCTCGTGGGCATCGAGCGGAGCCTCGAGCTGCGCATCGGCGACGGCGACGCCCGCCTCGTCGTGCCGTGCATCCCCGACGCCGACCACGCCGAGCAGCTCACCCGCGAGGAGGTCACCTCGTCGGTGCACTACCTGCACTTCGAGCTGTCGCCCGAGCAGGTCGATGCCCTGGCGGCCGGGCCGGTCGAGCTGGCCCTCGCCCACCCCGAGTACGAGCACGCCGCCGCCCTCGGCACCGAGACGGTGGCGGAGCTGCTGGGCGACCTGCGCCCTTGAGGGTTGTCCTACGAAGCGTAGGCAAGATGACCACTTGCCGTGGTTCCGGTTTCTCTGTACTCTCCGGAGCATGGTGGCTACGCGAAGTGAGATCGAGCGCCAGCGGTTGATCGGCGAGCTCGCCGGCGATGGTGCCGTGCCGGCCGGGCGCCTGCTGCGCACGCGCGAGGTGGCGCTGCTGTTCGAGGTCTCCGAGCGGGCGGTCACCGACTGGGCGACGAAGGGGCGCATCCCCAGCATCCGGACGCCCGGCGGGCACCGCCGGTACCCGGCGGCCGCCGTGGCCGGCCTGCTCGCCTCCGGCGGCCCGGGCTGAGCTGACCTGCCCCGGGGACCTTGCCCGGGGCGCGGAAGGGGTGCCAACCTGCGGCCGCGCCGACCGGTCGGTCGGCGAGACCGCCCCCTGCCTGCCGGAGTCCCGCATGAACAACAGCTGGGCCAGCCGCGCCGCCTGCCACGGACTCGACCCCACGACGTTCTTCCCGAGCGAGGACGAGGACCCATCGATCGCCAAGGCGATCTGCGCCGAGTGCGCCGTGCGCGAGCCCTGCCTCGAGTACGCGCTCGGGTCGCGCGAGCGGGAGGGCGTGTGGGGCGGCTGCACCGAGGCGGAGCGCCGGCGCATCCTGCGGCGACGGCGGCGGGCGTCGTGAGCCGCCCCGGCCCGGCGGCCGGGCCCGGCGACCGGCGGTGACGAGCTCCGACGGGCCCCGGGCGGTCGAGGCCGTCGGCGGCTGGCGGGCCGTCCTCGGCGAGCTGGTCGAGGGGCGGGACCTCAGCGGCGACCAGGCCGCCGCCGCGCTGGCGACGATCCTCGCCGGCGAGGCCACCGACGCGCAGGTGGCCGCCTTCATCGTCGCCCTGCGCCTCAAGGGGGAGACGGTCGAGGAGGTCGCCGGCATGGTCGGCGCGATGCTCGAGGCCGCTGCCCCCCTCGACCTGCCCCCGGGCACCATCGACGTGGTCGGCACCGGGGGGTCGCCCCGCCGCCGCGTGAAGGCGCTCAACGTGTCGACGATGGCCTGCGTGGTGGCCGCCGCGGCGGGGGCGACGGTGTGCAAGCACGGCAACCTGAAGGCGTCGTCCACGTCGGGCTCCTTCGACCTGCTGGGCAGCCTCGGGGTGGGCTACGACCTCGACGGCGCCGCCCTGGCTGCGGTGGTGCGAGACGTCGGCCTCGGCTTCTGCTTCGCCCGCGCCTACCACCCGGCGATGCGCCACGCCGGTCCGGTCCGCGCCGAGCTCGGGGTGCCCACTGTGTTCAACCTCCTCGGGCCCCTCTCCCATCCGGGGCGGGTGACCCGCCAGGTCGTGGGCGTGGGCGATGTCCGCGCCATCGACCTCGTCGCCGGAGCCCTGGCCGCGCGCGGCAGCGAGCACGCCCTGGTCGTCCACGGCCACGGATCGCTCGACGAGCTCGCCCTGACCGGTCCCACCGAGGTGCGCGAGGTCCGCGAGGGTGCGGTCGCCGGATCCTGGCGGGTGGCCCCGGCCGACGTCGGCCTCGCGACCGTCGCCGCCGACGACCTCCCGGGCGGCGGCGCCGACGAGAACGCCGCCATCGCCCGCCACGTCCTCGGGGGCGGCACCGGCCCCGCCCGCGACATCGTCGTGCTCAACGCCGGCGCCGCGCTGGTGGTCGCCGGCCTGGCACCCGACCTCGCCGCCGGGGTCGAGGCGGCCGCTGCCGCCCTCGACGACGGGCGCGCCGAGGCGAAGCTGGACCAGGTCCGGGCCCGCACCGCCCCCCGCCCCGATTGAGCACGGTGATAACGGTCGTTACCCTCGCCTCATGAGCGACGCGGCGGCCACCGGCGCCGACCCCACGCGCGACCGCCTCATCGAGGCGGCGGCGACCGTGTTCGCCGAGAAGGGGTACGACGGCGCCGGCGTGCAGGAGATCGCCCGCCGGGCCGGGTTCACCACCGGCGCCATCTACGGCCGGTTCCGGGGCAAGGCCGAGCTGCTGCTGGCGGCGATCGAGGCGCACACCACCAACGAGCTCGAGCAGCTCTTCGCCGACCACCGCTTCGAGGGCCGCGTCACCGACATCCTCACCACGGTGGGCTCGCACCTGGTGACCGACCCCTTCGACGACGGCCAGGCGCTGCTGCTCGAGGCCTTCGTCGCTGCCCGCCGCGACCCCGAGGTCGCCGAGCTCATGCGCCAGCTCATCCGCCAGCGGGGCGAGACGTTCGCCGCGCTGGTCGAGGACGCGAAGGCGAGCGGCCTCGTGGTGGCCGACCTCGAGACGGAGGCGGTGGTGCGCTTCTGCCACGCCGTGGGCTTCGGGTTCCTCCTGTTCGGCGCCATCGACCTCGAGCAGCCGGCGGCCGGTCCCTGGGAGCAGCTCATCGCCCAGCTCGTGCGCGCCCTCGGCGACCCCGTCACCCGTCCCGAGCCCTAGCCCTCAGCTGCCCCGCAGGTCGGGGAGGCGGGGCAGCGGTGAGGCCAGCGTGCCCTCGCAGTGCTCGATCACCACCCGCTCGGCGTTGCGCTGGAGCCAGCCGGCGAGGACCGTGAGCTCGTCGACCGCCGCCGGCTCGACCGGGCCCGCCGGCGTCACCGGTGGCGGGGTGCCGTGGGGGGCGGCCGACAGCAACGACGGGGCGTCGGCCGCCTCGGTGTGGCTGAGCCGGCCCCCGTCGATCACGGCCCGCTGGTCGCCGACCCGCACGACCAGCCGTCCCGCCCGCTGGAGCAGACCGAAGCGCCGGACGCGCCGGTGCGCCTCGGTGAAGGCGGCGGCCCGGTCGCGCACATCGGCGGCCTCCTCGTAGCGCTCGGTGGCGGCCAGCGAGCGCATCCGGGCCAGCAGCGGGTCGAGCACGTGGTGGGGCTCGTCGGTGAGGGCGAGCCGGACCCGGTCGGCGATCTCGTCGTAGCCGGCGCGGTCGACCGCCCCGGCGCACGGGCAGGCGCTGACGCCCAGCTGGGCCGGCGCGCACGGGGCCTCGCGGGGCTGGCGGGCGGGGTCGGCCGTGCAGCGCCGCACGGGCAGCGCGGACTCGACGGCGTCGACGACCTGCCGGGCGACGCGGGCCGAGGGCAGCGGGCCGAGGTAGGTCGCGCCGTCGTCACGCACCTGCTTCACCACCGAGAGCCGGGGGAAGGCCTCGGCGGTGAGCTTCACGTAGGTGGACTTGTGCCACGTCGTGCCCTGGCGGTTGTACCGGGGGAGCAGGTCGTGGATGAGCCGGATCTCGGTCACCGCCGCCTCGAGGGGCGACGAGGTGACGATGTGGTCGATGTGGGCGGCCTCCCGGAGCAGCCCGCCCACCTTGCGGCGGGTGTCGGAGGAGAAGTAGCTGCGGACCCGGGCCCGCAGGTCGGAGGCCTTGCCGACGTAGATCACCCGGCCGGTGGCGTCGCGGAACAGGTAGACGCCCGGGCTCCGGGGCAGCCGCTGCGTGAGGGCGAGCTTGCGGGCCTGGGGGTGGGCGGCGGCCGACGGCAGCTCGAGCAGGTCGTCGAGGGTGGCCACGCCGTAGCCGGCGGCACGCTCGAGGAGGAGGTGGAGCAGGTCGGTGGTGGCGAGGGCGTCGTCGAGGGCCCGGTGGGTGGGCCGGTGGTCGAGGCGGAGGCGCTCGGCGAGCGTGCCCAGCTTGCAGTTGGGGACCTCCTCGCCCACCAGGCGGCGGGCGAGCGCGCACGTGTCGACGGTGGCGTTCGGGAGCCGGGCCCGGTCGGTGCGGAGCAGCGCGGCGTCGAGGAACGACCGGTCGAAGCGCACGTTGTGGCCCACGAACACGGCATCGCCGAGGAACTCGAGCAGCGTCGGCAGCACCTGGTCGATGCGGGGGGCGGGGCGGACCATCGCCGTGGTGAGCCCGGTGAGGACCGTGATGGCCGGCGGGATGTCGCGGCCGGGGTCGACGAAGGTGTGGAACGTGCCCAGGCACTCCCCGCCGCGGACCTTGACGGCGCCGATCTCGCAGATCGCGTCGTCGACGGCCGAGCCCCCGGTGGTCTCCAGGTCGAGGACGACGAACGTGACGTCGATGAGCGGGGTGCCCAGGTCATCGAGGCTGCGCTGGCTCGCCGTCCGCGCACCCCGTGTCCCCGTCCCCCTCGTCGTCGGCATGGATCCGGAGTGAACCGAACAGGTGTTCGTTTGTCAAGCGGCTCGGGCGGGCGGGACGGCCGTCGGTACGCTCGCCCCGTGACCGACGCCCCCCGCTACCGATGCACGCGCTGCGGGAACCTCACGCGCTTCGACGTCACCAGCACCCGCCGCACCCGGGCGTTCCACCACTACTCGGTGGGCGGTGAGCTCGAGGTCGAGGACGAGGAGGTCCTCGCCGAGGCGGTCGAGTCGGTCGAGTGCCGGTGGTGCGGCACGGGCGACGGCGTCGAGCTCCTCGACGGCTGATCGTCGCCGGCCGCCCGTTCCTGTCAGCACCCCTCCGTACCGTGCGTGGGGTGGCCGGGACCCCGGCCGACCGCCACCCCTGGAGGGACCCGTGCCCGCATTCCCGACCCCGTCCGACCCGCTGGTCATCGACTGCGCCACCTGCATCGGCCCGTCCGTGGGAGCGTGCGACGACTGCGTCGTGACGTTCCTGTGCGAGCGCGACCCCGACGACGCCGTCGTGATCGACGTGGGGGAGGCCCGGGCGCTGCGGCTCCTCGCCGACGCCGACCTGGTCCCCGGCCTGCGCCACCACCCCGTCGACCGGGGGGCGTGACCGTCGGCGCGGCGCGTCCGATGGGTCGCGATCGGCCCGGTATGTGGTGGTACCGTGCCGCCCCGCGGCCGCCCTCTGCCTGCCGCGCCCTTCGATGCACGATCTCCAGCTCGTCGGCTTCACCACGGATCGCCGTGGCCTCATCTTCCGCACCGGCCGCGGTGCGCGAGGCGACAGCTACGTCGTCCCCCTCACCGACGAGCTCGTCGCCGTGGTCGCCGAGCTGGCCGGCGAGTCTGCCGACGGCACCGCCGCCGGGCCCGCCGCCGCGGGCGACGAGCCGATGGGGGCCGGGACCGGCTCCGCAGCCGGCGGGGGATCGGCCACCGACGACGCCGCCCGCGATCGGCCTCGCTCCCAGCTGTCGGTGCGTGACATCCAGTCCCGCCTGCGAGCCGGCGAGCCCGTCGCGCAGGTCGCCGCCGAGGCCGGCGTCGACGAGGAGTGGATCGAGCGGTTCGCCCCGCCGGTCCGCGCCGAGCAGCGCCGCGTGGTCGAGCGAGCCCTCGAGTGCCACCTCGAGCGGGCCCGCGCGGGCGTGTCGGCGGTGCCGCTGCGCCGGGCCGTCGGCATGGCGATGGCCGACAAGGGCATCGCCTTCACCGTCGCCGCCTTCGACGCCGGGTGGTCGTCCCACCTGATCGGCCACGACCGCTGGGCGGTGGAGTTCACCTACCGGCACCGCGGTCGGGACCACACCGCGACCTGGATCTACGACGCCGAGGCCGACGGGCTCACCACGTCGGATCGGACGGCCTCCCAGATCGGGTACGTGCCCGGCAGCGCCAAGGTGCGCGACGACGCCGGCGTGGCGGTCGACGGCATCATCGGCGACCCGGGCGCGTCCACCCAGATCGGCGTGGCCGAGCCCGCCCCCACGCCCCGCCGGGCACGCACGGCGAAGGCGGCGGCGGCCAGCACCGGGGGTGCGGCGCCGGCGTCGCCGGCGCGAGGCACCGCCGTGACGCGGCCCCGGCGGAAGAAGCCGGGGACGAAGGCGGCGACGAAGAAGGCGGCGGCGAAGAAGGCGGCGACGAAGAAGGCCGGGACGAAGAGGGCGGTGACGAAGAGGGCGGTGACGAAGAAGGCGGTGACGAAGAAGGCGGTGACGAAGAAGGCCGGGACGAAGAAGGCCGGGACGAAGAAGGCCGGAACGAAGAAGGCGGCGACGAAGAGGGCGGTGACGAAGAAGGCGGCGACGAAGAGGGCGGTGACGAAGAAGGCGGTGACGAAGAAGGCCTCCGGGACGAAGAAGGCCGGGACGAAGAAGGCCGGGACGAAGAAGGCGGCGACGAAGAAGGCGGCGACGAAGAGCCCCGCGACGAGGAAGGTCGCGACGACGCGGTCGGCACCGGAGCAGGCCCCGACGCCGGGGACCGCCGCGACGGTCCGCCCCGTTCCGACGCCGACCGCCCCGATCCCGGCCGCCCCCACGACCGTGGCGCCGAGGCCGTCCCCGCCGCCGATCGTCCGGTCCGCCGTCCCGCCCCGCCCCGAGCCGGCCGCCCCGCCCCGCCCCGAGCCGGCCGCCCCACCCGCCGTCCCCGCCCCCGAGGGTCCTCCGCCCCGGCCGCCGGCGGAGGAGCGGATGCGGGTCCGCTCCCGGCGGACGGCCCCGACCCGGACCGACCACGAGGTGGCCCGGCGCCCCGGCGCCGTCGACCTCACCGAGGTCCCGCTGGCCCCGGCCCCGCCCCGGCGCGCCGGCGAGACCTCCGACAACGGGCGTCCGGGCGGGGGTCGTCCGCCCGAGCTCGAGCGTGTCCCCGACGCGCCCGACGTGGTCGACTCGACCGCGTCCGGGCGAGCCGATGCCCGTCGGGCCCGGGCCGCCGAGCGCAACGCCCCGACCGTGCAGTTCCGCAGCGGCTCGGCCGTGCCGGTGCGCCGCGCCGATCCCAACGGCGCGGGCCGCCCGCCCGCCCGCCGCCGCCAGCTGCGGGCTCGGTGAGCCGCGCCGCCGCCCGGCCGGCGCCGGCAGGCTCGGACCTGGCCGCGCGGGTCCGGGAGGCCGGCCTCGCCGCCGGGCTCGACGCCGTGGGCGTCACCGATGCGGCCGCGTTCCCCGAGGTGCGTCGCAGCCTCGAGCGGCGCCGGTCCAGCGGCGCCCACGCCGGGATGTCGTTCACGTTCCGCAACCCGCGCCGCTCCACGGAACCGAGCCGGATGCTGCGCGACGCCCGCTCCCTCGTCGTGGGGGCCAGGGGGTACCTGGAGCCGCGACCGCCACGTCCCGCCGGGCCCGTCGCCGCCGTCGCCCGCTACGCCTGGCGCGACCACTACGCGGCCCTGCGGGCCGGGCTCGACGCCATCGCCGCCGCCCTGCGCGACGGCGGCCACCGGGCCGCCGTGTTCGCCGACGACAACGCGCTCGTCGACCGGGCCGCCGCCCACCGGGCGGGCATCGGCTGGTGGGGGAAGAACTCGAACCTCCTCGTGCCCGGCGCCGGCAGCTGGTTCGTGCTCGGTTCCGTGGTGACCGACGCCGAGCTGCCGCCGGCCGAGGCCCCGGTGGAGGATGGGTGCCGGTCCTGCACCCGCTGCCTCGACGCGTGCCCCACCGGCGCCATCGTCGCACCGGGCGAGATCGACGCCCGCCGCTGCCTGGCCTGGCTCGTGCAGGCCACCGGGCCGTTCCCCCGCCAGCACCGGGTGGCGCTCGGCGACCGCATCTACGGCTGCGACGACTGCCAGGACGCCTGCCCGCCCAGCCGCCGTGACCTCCGGGCCATCGACGACCTCCCGGTGGACGACCGCGCCGATCGGCGCGCTGGTGTCGCTGGGCAGCACGTACGCGCCGATCGGCGCGTTCGCGTGACCCCGCACGACGAGGGCGCCGATCGGCGCGTTCACGTGACCCCGCACGACGAGCGGGCCGATCCTTCGCCGAGCGCGGGACCGCCCGAGGCGTGGGTGCCCCTGCTCGAGCTGCTCGACCCGGCCGTGCCCGACGAGGCGCTGCTCGACCGCCACGGGCGCTGGTACATCCCCCGCCGCGAGCCCCGCCACCTGCGCCGCAACGCCCTGGTGGTGCTCGGCAACATCGGCGACGGCGCCGACCCCGCCCAGCGGGCCGCGCTCGCCCACTGGTGCGCGTCGGACGACGACCTGCTGCGAGCCCACGCCGTGTGGGCCGCCGCCCGCCTCGGGCTGCACGACCTCGTGGCTGCCCGGCGGGACGATCCGAGCGCCCTGGTCCGGGCCGAGGTCGCCCTGGCGCCCGGGGTCGAGCCGGCGCCCGGCGCCGTCCGGGCGATCCCTGTCCGCGTCGGCTGAGCGGGCAGGCTGTCGGGTGCCGATGACCCACCTCCTCGTGACCAACGACTTCCCGCCCAAGATCGGCGGCATCCAGACCCTGCTCGGCGAGCTGTGGCGGCGGCTCGACCCGTCGACGTTCACGGTGCTCACCACCCCCTACCAGGGGGCCGAGGCATGGGACGCCGCGCAGGCGTTCCGCGTGGAGCGCACGAAGGAGCCGGTCCTGCTCCCGCACCCGGGCCTGCTGCGACGCATCGATGCCCTGGCCGAGGAGGTGGGCGCCGACGTCGTCGTGCTCGACCCGGCCCTGCCGCTCGGCCTCCTCGGCCGCCACCTGCGCCGGCCCTACGACGTGCTGGTGCACGGCGCCGAGGTCACGGTCCCCGGCCGGCTCCCCGTCGCCCGCCCGCTGCTCCGCCGCGTGCTCACCGGCGCCCGGCGGGTCATCGCCTTCGGCAGCTACCCGGCGGCGGAGGCCGAGCACGCCGCGGGCCGCCCCCTCGAGCTGCGCATGATCCCCTGCGGCATCGACACCGACCGGTTCCGCCCCCTCGACCCGGCGGAGCGGACCGAGGTGCGCAGCCGCTACGGGCTGCACGACGGCCCGCTCGTCGTCAGCCTCAGCCGGCTCGTGCCCCGGAAGGGCATGGACGTGCTCATCGACGCCGCCGCCCGGCTCGCGGGGCGGGTGCCCGAGCTGCAGGTCGCCATCGCCGGGAGCGGGCGCGACCGGGACCGCCTCGAGCGGCGGGTGGCCGCCACCGGCGCGCCGGTGCGGTTCCTCGGCCGGGTCCCCGAGGAGGAACTGCCCCTCGTCCATGGCATGGCCGACGCCTACGCCATGGTGTGCCGCAACCGGTGGGGCGGGCTCGAGCAGGAGGGCTTCGGCATCGTCTTCCTCGAAGCGGCTGCGGCCGGTGTGCCCCAGGTCGCCGGCGACAGCGGCGGCGCGTCCGAGGCGGTCGCCGATGGCGAGACCGGGTTCGTCGTCGATCCCACCGATGTGGGCGCCGTGGCTGACGCCCTCGAGGTGCTCCTCACCGACGACCGCCTGCGGGCGAAGATGGGGGACGCGGCTCGCGCCCGGGCCGTCGAGCACTTCGACCACGACCGGCTGGCTCGCCAGCTCGCCGCCGCCATCGAGGGACCGTGATCCCCGACCACCCCCCGGAGCGGCACGACCCCGACCCGCCGGCGCCCGGCGCGGCGCCGGCCGACGCCGACCTCGACGAGCACGCCGGCGCCGGGCTGGTCGTGGCCGACTTCGTCGGCACCGGCGCCCTGCTGGTCGCCTGCGTCGCCGGCATCGCCACCCCCGACCGGGCGGGCACCTTCACCGCCGCCGTGTCCCTCGCGCTGTTCGTCGTCGGCGTCGCGCTGTTCCTGTGGGGGTACGCCGTCGGGGTGGTCCGCTCGCGCGACGAGCAGATCAGCCTGGGCGGACTGTTCTTCCTCTCGGGGACGGCCCCGGCGGTGGTGCGCTTCCGGCTCCGCCTCGCCCTCGCCGCCCAGGTGGTGCTCGCCGTCGCCGCCGCCAGCATCCGGCCCTACACGGCCGTGGCCTTCGCCGTCCTGGCGCCGATGCTCGGCCTGGGCGTGATGGCGTCGTGGGGCGCCCGGCACGGGACGTTCCCGCCGCGCGAGGGCGCGCGGTGAGCCCACCGCTGTGGCTGGTGATCCTCGGCCTCGAGCTCCCCGCCATCGTCGCCATGTCCGATTGCCTCCAGCGGCCCGCCGAGCACTTCGAGGGGGGCGCCGAGGATCGCACGGCCTGGATCCGCTGGCTCGTGGTGGCGATCCTGCTCGTCCCGGTGATGCTCGGCTACGGGATCCTGCTCGGCTACTACTACGTCGTGATCCGCCGCAACGTCCCGGGGAGCCCCCGCTGAGCCCCGGGTGATGGGGGTGGGAGGCGATCTGGCAGGATCGCCCCCATGGCCGACCAGGCGACCCAGCACATGCACATCGAAGCCCCGCTCGAGCGGATCTGGGCCGTGCTGGTCGACTTCGAGTCGTACCCGACCTGGGCGCGCGACCTGAAGGAGGCCACGATCGTGCAGCGCGACGACGACGACCGGCCGAGCCTGGTGCGCTTCCGGGCAGCCGCGATGGGCCGATCCACCACGTACACGCTCGCCTACGACTGGACCGACGCGCCCCACCGCCTCCCGTGGAAGCTGGTGTCCGGGGACATCCAGAAGGTGCTCGACGGCGCCTACGAGTTCACCGAGACCGACACGGGCACCGACGTCACCTACCACCTGCGGGTCGACCTGGCGATCCCCCTCCCCGGCTTCGTCAAGCGCCGGGCCGAGGCCCGCATCATCTCCACCGCCCTGCGCGAGCTGCGGGCCCACGTCACCGCCAGCTGACGCCGTGCGCATCCTGCTCTTCACGGGCAAGGGCGGGGTCGGCAAGACCACGACCGCCGCCGCAACCGCGCTGCGCTGCGCCGACGCCGGCCAGCGCACCATCGCCCTGTCCACCGACCCGGCGCACTCCCTCGCCGACGCCTTCGACCACCCCCTCGGCGACCTCCCGGTCGAGATCGTGGACGGCCTGTGGGGCCAGCAGCTCGACGCCCAGGACCGGATGGAGGAGGCCTGGGACGACATCCAGGGCTGGCTGCAGGCCGTGTTCCGCTGGGCAGGCGTCGAGGAGATCGAGGCCGAGGAGCTGTCGGTCGTGCCCGGCCTCGACGAGATCTTCGCCCTCAGCGACATCAAGCGGTGCGCGTCGTCAGGGGAGTGGGACACGATCGTCGTCGACTGCGCCCCCACCGCCGAGACCATCCGCCTGCTGTCGCTGCCCGGCGTGCTGGCCTGGTGGATGGAGCGGCTCTTCCCCATGGGCCGGCGGGTCACGAAGGCCGTCAGCCCCCTGCTCGGCGCGGTCACCGACCTGCCCGTCCCCGGCGACGACGTGTTCGCCTCCGTCGAGCGGTTCTACGAGCGGCTCGACGGCGTGAAGGAGCTGCTCACCGATCGCGCGGTCACCTCGGCCCGCCTCGTCGTGAACCCCGAGCGCATGGTCGTGGCCGAGGCCCGGCGCACCTTCACCTACCTGTCCCTGTTCGGCTACAGCGTCGACGCCGTGGTCGCCAACCGGCTGCTGCCGGACTCGGTCTCCGACCCATGGTTCGAGGAGTGGCGCCGCCGCCACGTCGAGCACCTCGCCGCCATCGAGGAGGGCTTCGCCCCGGTGCCGGTGCTGCGCGCCGAGCTGGCCCCGCACGAGCTGGTCGGCATCGATCGCCTGCGCGAGTTCGGCGAGGCCCTCTACGGCGACACCGACCCCTCTGCCGCTCGTGCCGACGTCGCCCCGCTGCACCTCGAGCGCACCGAGGCCGGCGACGTGCTCTCCGTCGACCTGCCGTTCACCGACAAGGAGGAGCTCACGCTGGGGCGGCGCGGCGACGAGCTGCTGGTCCGGGTCGGCCCCTACCGCCGCTCGATCCTGCTGCCCGACTCGCTGAAGCGGCGGGCCGTGGCCGACGCCGTTCTCCGGGACGGAGCCCTGCGGGTCACCTTCGCGCCCCGCTGAAGGTCTGGCACCATGGCGTCCCCCATGGCTGACGACCCCGAACGACCAGCGCCCGACGACCCCCTCCAGGTCGGCCTCGAGCAGTTCCAGCGCGCCGCGCTCGAGGCCATCCGCGCCGGCCGGGTGATGCTCGACGCCGCCGAGACGATGCTCCAGGACCCCCGGGCGGCCGAGACGCTGGTCCGCACGGTGACCGACGTGGCCCGCACCGCCACGGAGACGGTCGCCGGGTTCGCGGCCCGGGGGTGGCCGGCGCGCCCGCCCGATCGGGGCGACGACGGCGCCCCCGACGACGACGACGGCTCCGGCGGCGGTTTCGAGCGCATCTCGGTGGACTAGGCGGTGCGCGTCCTGCGGCTGCACGTCGACGCCCACCACGCCGTCGACCTCCACCCGGCGGTCTCGGTGGTCCACGGCCTCGACGACGACCGGGCGGGCGCGCTGCGACGGGGCATCGCGACCATCACCGCCGGACTGGCCCCGGATGCCGACGGGCTGGTGGAGGTGCACGGGCTCCTCTTCGACGCCACGCAGGACGACCTCGACCTGCTCGACCTCGCCGCCGACCCCGTCGGGGCCGTGGTCACCCACGCCGGGCTGCGGGCCGGGGCGCTCGGCGAAGGACCCGGCGAGGACGGGCTCGACGCCCTCGCCCGGCTCCGCCAGGCCGAGCGCGAGGCCCTCGGCGCGGCCACCGAGCGGCGATCGGCGGCCCGCGCCC
>Ga0208490_100394_pt1 | contig 29098 bp, 29 predicted proteins | sample SubbioAug_CSWold_FD_184818 | JGI IMG/M metagenome (GOLD analysis project Ga0208490, IMG submission 184818) | Serpentinite rock and fluid subsurface biosphere microbial communities from McLaughlin Reserve, California, USA - CR11Aug_CSWold (SPAdes) | ecosystem: Environmental > Terrestrial > Deep...
CGAGCCTCGTCGTCGTGCTGGGTGATCACCAGGCTGCACCGCTGATCACGGGGCCGGATGCATCGCGCGCGGTGCCTGTTCACGTGCTTTCCGGGAATCCGGCGCTGCTCGCGCCCTTCGAGGAGCTGGGCTTCGTCGCCGGCATGCGCCCCGAACCCCAGCCCGAGACCGGCGATATCGTTTTGAACCGCATGGACGTCTTCCGCAGCTTCATGCTCGAAGCTTTCAGCGGCCCGCAAGCGCGCGCCGAGGCGGATATCCCGCCCGGGCGCTGATCGTCAATCCAGGGTCTCGCGGAAGAAGGCTATGGTGCGCTCGAAGGCGACGTTCGCCGCCGCCGCGTCATAGCGGGCCTGCGCCGTATCGTTGTTGAAGGCGTGGTTCACGCCCTCGTACATGTGCAGCGTATATTCGACCTCTGCCGCCTGCAGCGCCTCCTGAAAATTCGGGACGCCCGCATTGATGCGCTCGTCGAGCTCTGCGTAGTGCAACAGCATCCGCGCCTCGATCTGCGAAACCTGCTCCGCATCCGGCGACGACCCGTAATAGACGACGCCGGCTGCGAGATCTGGGCTCGCGATCGCAAGCTGGTTGACCATCCCCCCGCCCCAGCAGAAGCCGACCGCGCCGACATTGCCGTTCGTCGCCTCGTGGTCTGCGAGGAACGCCACGGCGGCGACGGCATTCGCGATGGTGGTCTCGCGATCGAGTTCGCCGATCATCTCGCGGGCACGGTCCTCATCCTCGGGCGTGCCGCCGGCGGGCGAGAGGAAATCGACGCCGAGCGCCACGAAGCCCTCGAGCGCAATGCGGCGGGTGACGTCCATGATATGCGGATTGAGCCCGCGATTCTCGTGGATCACGATCACCGCCGGAAGCGGCCCGCTGCGATCGGCCGGCAAGGCGAGGTAGGCCTCTACATCGCCGCTCTCGCCCGGATAGGTGATCGTCTGCGTCTCGATGCGCGCGTCGTCAGGGGCGACGATGGCGGCCTTGGCGGCGCTGGCGGAGACCAACGGGACGATTGCCGCAGCAGCTGCCGCACTTCCCGTCAGCTTCGCCAGCTTGTCCATGAAGCCGCGCCGGTCGAGCGTGAGATGGGTGTACTCGTCGTAGAGCTTGATCATCTCCTGCGTGACTTCAGGCTTGGGTTCGGTCATCGGTTCGCTCCATTCGGATTGCGTAAGTATGCGCCGGGGAGATAGTGCGGGTGGGGGAGGCGTCCAGACAGCCCAGGGAAACGAACCCGCTACCCTTTCATACGTTGACCCGTTGCCTGTCCCGACCTCGAAAATGGAGCCCTGCAATGGATCGTGAAAAGCTTGCTGGCCAGACGGCCGTCGTTACCGGGGGGAGTTCCGGGATCGGGGCGGCGATCGCGACGGAACTGGGGCGCGCAGGTGCCAATGTCGTCGTCAATTACCGGTCGAGCGAGGAGGGCGCGCTGGAAGTCGTCTCCGCCATCGAAACTGCGGGTGGCAAGGCGGTGGCCGTCGAGGCTGACGTGTCGGAGGAAAACGACGTGCGCCGGCTCTTCGCCGAGGCGTGCAAGGCGTATGGCGCGGTCGATATCCTGATAGCCAATGCCGGGCTGCAGCGGGATGCGCCCACGCACGAGATGAGTCTCGACGACTGGCGGATGGTCATCGACGTCAACCTCACCGGCCAGTTCCTCTGCTGCCGCGAGGCGCTGAGGCATTTCCTCGATCGCGGACCACGCCCCGATGTCAGCCGCGCGCTCGGCAAGATTATCTGCATCTCGTCCGTGCACCAGTTCATCCCCTGGGCGGGGCGGGCGAACTATGCAGCCAGCAAGGGCGGCGTGATGCTCCTGATGAAGAGCATGGCGCAGGAATATGCCGACCGGAAGATCCGGGTGAACGGCATCGCTCCGGGCGCGATCAAGACTGCGATCAACAAGGACGCGTGGGAGGAGGAGGACGCTCGCCGCGATCTGCTCGAGAAGATCCCTTACGATCGTGTCGGAGAGCCGGGGGATGTCGCGAAGGCCGCGCTCTGGCTGGCCTCGGACGACAGCGATTACGTGACCGGCGAGACGCTGGTGATCGATGGGGGGATGGCGCTTTATCCTGGCTTCCGCGAAGGCGGATGAGCCATCGCGCGCTTCCGGCGCTTTCCGTCGAACATGAAAATTGCGGCTCTCACACATTGCAGAAATTGAGCCACCTGTTAATTAGTCGGCTATGAACAAGGAAAAAACAAGCAAGGCGCTGACGCAGCACGGGGCTCTGCCGTATCGCCGCACTCCCGAAGGTGAGCTCGAGGTGTTGCTCGTCACATCACGCGAGACCCGGCGCTGGGTGATCCCCAAGGGCTGGCCGATGAAGAAGCTGAAGCCCTTCGCCACGGCGGCGCGCGAGGCCTACGAGGAGGCGGGCCTCGGCGGGGCGATTTCGCGCGAATCGCTCGGCAGCTTCACCTATCAGAAGCGCCTGAAGTCGAGGAATTACGTGGATTGCAAGGTCGATGTCTATGCAATGGAGGTCAGCAAGGAAGCCAAGCGCTGGCCGGAGCGGGACGAACGAGAGCGCCGCTGGTTCGAGCCGGAGGTCGCCGCGCGCTATGTCAAGGAGCCGGAACTGGCCGACATCATCCTGCAGCTGCCCAGGCATCTCGCAAACGGCATGATGCAGAACGGCAGGCAGCTCAGCGGACACTGGAATCTCTCCCAGCCTGCATCGGCTCAGAAGCGATCGAAGTAGCCGACGAATCAGCGGGCGCACCGAAGCCCCGCCGATTCCCTCCCCCAAACCAATCAGCGCAGCGGGTTGAAGCTCGTCATGCCGCGGAAGAGCTGCCCGACGAAGCTCTGCTCATCGCCGCCGGTGGGCGTGGTGCGGGTGATGAAGTCGAACACGACACCGTCTTCCATGCCGTAGAGCGCGACGCGCTGAACGCGCAGGTTCGGCGTGAAATAGACGGCGGTGACGCGCTGGTCGACGACGCGCTGCTTCTGGAAGGTGAAGCGCTGCTGCGAGGTCTGGCTGATGTAGTACCAGGACTGGTTCCCGACGGTGGAGACGGTCGACGGCGTCCCCAGGGTCTCTAGGACCTGCTCGGCCGACATGCCCGGCTGCACGGTCGCCAGAGCCTGTTCGTCCAGGATGTATCCACGCTGGAATTCCTCGCCCTGCATGCAGGCGCTGACGAGCCCCGCCAACATCACGGCGGCGAGGAGGCGGCTGAAGGTCTTCATCTCAAAACGCATGTGACGCTGTGTCCGATCGATGATGCGTCGCTCAGGAGATGCAAGGAAGCTTGCGCCCAAGCGAGATAATGGCGTAACCCGACCTAGAGACTTTGACAAGGCAAGGCAACCCGGAACATCGGCATGATTTTTGGTTTCTTTCGCAAAGACCGGGCGCCGACCGCCGTCGAGGCGGTTTTCGGGCGCATCGTCGATGCCTCGCGGGAGCCGCGGCTCTACGCCGAGTTCGGCATCCCCGATACCGTCGAGGGCCGTTTCGAATCGGCCATCCTCCACATGGTCGCGACGCTGCGGCGGCTGCGAGGGCTTCCCAAGCCTGCCGACGAGTTCGCGCAGGAGCTCGTGGATGCGTTCTTCCAGTGGCTGGACGACACGCTGCGCGACATGGGCGTGGGCGACATCGCGGTGCCCAAGCGCATGAAGAAGCTGGTCGAGGCATTCTACGGGCGGGCGCACAGCTACGATTCGGCGCTCGATCAGCAGGATCGCACCGCGCTCGTCGAAACCCTTCGCCGCAACGTCACCGGCGAGGAACCTGCCGAATTGCTCGCGGATTATCTGATTGCTTCCTGCGCGCGGATGGCGGAGCAGGATTTCGAGACGCTCGTCGCCGAGGGACCCGCATTCGCTCCATCCGACACCCTCCGCTGACAGCCCAGGAGAGGCTCGCCATGACTGATTCTTCCCCCGCACCGCTTCCCGTCACCCGTCCCGTCGATGTCGAGCGCATGGCGCTGCGCGAGGACGGCGTGCGGCTGGAGGCGACCGAAGAGGAACGGCGCCTCGCGGCCGAATTCCTGAAGATCCCCGCGGTTCACAGCCTCGTCGGCGAGTTCGACGTCACCGGCAACCGCCGTCGCGCGAAGGTCACCGGGCGTGTGAGCGGGCGCGTTTCGCAGACCTGCGTCGTCACCCTCGAGCCCTTCGAGACGGATGTGGTCGAGGATGTGGAGGTCACCTTCGCCGAGGCGCGGGACGAGGCGTCGCTCTCGCACGAGGAAATCGAGCGTCGCAAGATCGATCCGCCGGATGAAATCGTCGACGGCAAGATCGACCTCGGCGCGGTGATGACGGAGTTCCTCGCGCTCGGTCTCGATCCTTACCCGCGCAAGCCCGGCGTCGATTTCGAGCCCATCACCGACGACAAGGCCGAGGATTCTCCCTTTGCCGCGCTCGGCAAGTTGAATCCCGGCAAATTGAAGCGGGACAGCTGAGCGGGCGACAGATTCAGGTTGCGGCGTCGGGAACTGCGGTTATGTTCCCGGCTCCGGCCGGTGCGCCGTTCGCCCGTAGAAGACGCAGGATCGTCCACGACTGATGACAAAGCCAGTTTGTATCTCCCTCGACGCCATGGGTGGCGACCATGGACCCGGTGTCGTCATACCGGGCGCGGCTCTCGCGCTCGAACGCCATCCGGAGATGCGGTTCATCATCGTCGGCGATGAAAAGCAGGTTGCTCCGCTGCTCGACCGGCATCCCGCGCTGAAGGCCGCAACCACCTTCAAGCATGCAGACGTCTCGATCTCGATGGACATGAAGCCGAGCCAGGCCTTGCGGGTCGGACGCTACAAGTCCTCGATGTGGCTGGCGATCCAGGCGGTGCGGGACGGGGAGGCGGATGCTTGCGTCTCGGCCGGCAATACCGGCGCGCTGATGGCGATGTCGATGTTCTGCCTCAAGACCATGCCGCAGGTCGAGCGCCCGGCCATCGCCGCGATCTGGCCGACGGTGCGCGGCGAGAGCATCGTGCTTGATGTCGGCGCGAGCATCGGGGCGGACGCCAGCCACTACGTCAATCTCGCGGTGCTGGGCGCTGCCATGGCGCGCATCGTCTTCGACGTCCAGCGCCCGACGGTGGGCCTGCTGAACGTCGGTCGCGAGGAGATCAAGGGGCTGGAGGCGGTGAAGGAAGCGGGGCGCACCCTGCGCGACGCCAATCTCCCGAACCTCGATTATCACGGTTTCGTCGAGGGCGACGATCTCGGCAAGGGGACGGTCGATGTGGTCGTGACCGAAGGATTCACTGGAAATATCGCCCTCAAGACCGCCGAGGGCACCGCCAAGCAGATCGCGGAGTATCTGCGCAGCGCCATGAGCCGCACCTGGACGGCGAAGCTCGGTTATCTCCTCGCCAAGTCCGCTTTCGATGCCCTGCGCGCCAAGATGGACCCGGCGCGCGCCAATGGCGGCGTTTTCCTCGGCCTTGAAGGTGTCGTAATCAAGAGCCATGGCGGGGCGGACGATCGCGGATTCGCCGCCGCCATCGATATCGGCTACGACATGGCGCACTATCATTTGATGCGGACGATCCGCGACATGCTCGACGAGACGCCTGTCGCGCCGTCGGCCTGAGGACCAGATCTTGAACAGTATCCGTTCCGTCGTCGTGGGCTGCGGCTCATATCTCCCTCCCAAGGTCGTGCCCAACGCCGATCTCGAAGGCGTCGTCGAGACGACCGACGAGTGGATCGTGCAGCGCACGGGCATCCGCCAGCGTCATATCGCGGCCGAAGGCGAGACGACGTCCGTGCTGGGGCTGCGGGCGGCGCAGGCCGCGCTCGAGGATGCCGGGCTGACGGCGGCCGACATCGATCTCATCATCTGCGCGACATCGACGCCGGATTATACCTTCCCCTCGGTCGCAACGCAGATCCAGGCCGGGCTCGGCATGCATCACGGCGCGGCGTTCGACCTGCAGGCCGTGTGCACCGGCTTCGTCTACGCCGTCGCCACCGCCGACAACTTCCTGCGCTGCGGCTCGCACAAGCGCGCGCTCGTGATCGGCGCGGAGACGTTCTCGCGCATCCTCGACTGGTCGGATCGCACCACCTGCGTGCTCTTCGGCGACGGGGCGGGCGCAATCGTGCTCGAGGCGCAGGAGGGGAAGGGTACGGGCACCGACCGCGGCGTTCTCACCTCGCAGCTGCGCTCCGACGGGCGCTACCGCGACAGGCTCTACGTCGATGGCGGGCCGGGATCGACGAAGACGACGGGATTCCTGCGCATGGAAGGCCGCGACGTGTTTCGTTTTGCCGTCGGCATGGTGACGGACGTGGTCGAGCAGGCCTTCAAGGCCACCGGCACCAGCGCCGAGGAACTCGATTGGTTCGTGCCGCACCAGGCGAACAAGCGCATCATCGACGCCTCCGCCGACAAGCTCGGGATTGCCCGGGAAAAGGTCGTGATCACGGTCGATCGACACGGAAACACCTCTGCGGCCTCGATTCCCCTCGCGCTCGACGCGGCGGTGAAGGATGGGCGGATCAAGCGAGGCGATCTCGTGATGATCGAGGCCATCGGCGGGGGGTTCACCTGGGGTAGCGCGCTCATCCGCTGGTGAATAACTTGTGTTGATTCCTGACGAACAAGTGAATAGCGTGTCGATCCAGATAGATAGCTGTGATATTTGATTCACTTGGGAGGGGGCTTCCAATGGCGGGCAGGACGGTGACGCGGGCAGATCTTTGCGAGGCTGTCTATCAGCGGGTCGGTCTTTCGAGGACGGAGTCGGCGCAGCTCGTCGAATCCGTGCTCGGCGAGATCTGCGAATCGCTCGAGCGCGGCGAAACCGTGAAGTTGTCCTCGTTCGGCTCCTTCGTCGTGCGCGACAAGGGCGAGCGCGTCGGGCGCAACCCCAAGACCGGGGTCGAAGTCCCGATCGAGCCCCGCCGGGTGATGGTCTTCAAGCCGTCGAACGTCATGAAGGCCCGCATCAACGGCCTCGACGGGGCCGCCGAGGATTGACGGCCGAAACCGGCGATCTCGATGAGGAGAGGCCCCCGATGGACAAGAGTCCCGACGCCTTCCGGACGATCAGCGAAGTCGCCGAAGAACTCGACCTGCCCCAGCATGTCCTGCGTTTCTGGGAGACGCGGTTTTCTCAGATCAAGCCGCTCAAGCGCGGCGGCGGGCGGCGCTATTATCGCCCGAATGACGTCGATCTCCTGAAGGGCATCCGCAAGCTTCTCTACGGCGAAGGCTATACGATCAAGGGGGTCCAGCGCATCCTGAAGAGCGAGGGCGTGCGTTTCGTCGAGTCGCTCGGGCGCGGGGAGCAGGTCCTCGAGCGCCGCTTCACCGAGGCCGAGGATGACGGCGATGCGACCCCCGCGCGGGATCACCAGCATGGTTTGGCTGGTGACCTTGCGGAGGAGGAGGCCGATTATCCGGCCCCTGTGCGCGACGCAGGCCATCGCGAGGCGAGCCAGCGCGCCTCCCTCGACATCGGACAGCTGCAGGCCGCTCTCGAAGAGCTGAAGGAATGCCAGCGCCTGCTCGAGGGCCTGCGCGAAACGGGCGATTTCGAAGCCGATTCCTCCAGACGGTAGAAGCGCTTGACGCCTAGCGTTCGGCGTTCGCTTCAGGTCCCAGTCGTCCCATCAGCCCATAGGCGAGCCAGAGCCCCGCAGCGAGGTAGAGCCCGTTGCCGACAACCCACATGATCAGCCCTGCGAGCTGCTGATCCGCCAGCGGATCGAGCCCCCAGATCAGCGCACCGGCAGCCTGCAGCGGATAGAGCAGCGTGCCTGCGAAGGTCAGGATCGCGCCGAGAAGTCCCGTATGCGCCATCGTCGCGAAGAGAATCATGACCGCCCGCCCGGGGGCATGCCGGGCGGCGTCGAGCACGGATGTCCAGAAGGCGAGGGAGATGCCGACCAGCGCGAAGATACTGACGATGTGCATCGTCGGGTCGGTCAGGATCGCGTCGTAGACAGGCGGCGCGTGCAGCGCCCAGAGGGTCACGCCGTAGAGGATCGCCACGGGCGTGAGCGGGAGCCTCGGGCGAGCAGGTTGCGCCTCGGGGTCGGCGGGGGCGTCGCCGGACCGCATCCCGGCACCGATCATCTCCCAACCGCGCCCGAGCGCGAGGAGGAAGGGAGCCATGATCGCGAGGACCATCACCTGCGCCATATGCGCGGAGGTCAGCGTCGCAGCCAGCCTGCACATCGGCGAGACGAGGGCGACGACGAGCAGCACCCAGCCGGCATGGAAGGCGACACTCGGCGTGGACGCGCCCGCATTCCCCATTCGTCGCAAGCCGCCGAAATACAGAACCAGCAGCAGCCCGAGCGGCAGGATGATTGCGGGCGCGAAGCTCCACTGCATCCAGATCAGATCCGGCAGGGCCGCGGGAGCGAGCGCGAGGCAGAGCGCGAAGAGATCGAGGGCAGCGTCAGTTACCGGCATGTTGGAAGCACCATCAGGGGAAAGCCGACCCGCAGCGTCGCCACGAGGCCGATGAATGTCACGATGAATGTGAGCCAGAGCAGGAACGTCGCCTGCGCGCCGCCGCTTCCGGCCCGGGCCGCGTTGAAATGCTGCGGGGCGAGCGTGGCGATGGGGATGAGATGCGCAAGCCAGACCGCCATCAGGATCACGGTGAGCAGGTTGAAGCCGCTGATCGTGCGCCCGTCCCAGCCGAGAGCGCAGCCGAGCGTGACGAAGGCGTGCAGGAAGAGGGTCGCGCTGGCGAAGATGAGCAGGCCGCTCACCGCCATCGCAAATCTAGCCCATCCGCCCGCAACCAGGCTCGTCATCGGCGTGCTCCAGACCATCTCAAACCACGAACGGCAACCATCGGTGTCGTCCGGATCGAAAACCAGAATAACCGATCAGGGCGCGCGCGTCGGTCAAAACTTCATGCCTTTCATCCTTTGACCTTTCCGCGCCTCGCCTGCGTCGTCTCCTTGACGTCCTTTCCCTCGTCCGGCTTCGCCCGTTGCGCCTTTTTCACCTGCTTTCGGCGAGAGGCCGTGCGGGTCGCTTCCGGCAGTTCGACGCCCTCGTCGTTCAGGATGATCCGCGCCCCGCGCCGCTGGCTCACATAGGCGGAGAACCAGTTGAGGGAAACGAGGATCTTGCGGCGCAGATCCATCAGGTAGAAAATGTGGACGATGGCCCAGATCGCCCAGGCAAGGAAGCCGGAAAGCTTGCGGCCCTTGATTTCTGCGATCGCCGAGAAGCGCCCCAGCGGCACCATGTTTCCGTAATCGTCATAGACATAACGCTCCGGAGGCTTCTCGCCGCGCCGCATGGCGATGATCGCGCGCGCCGCAAACCGCCCCTGCTGCTTGGCGTTGGCCGCGAGCCCCGGATGCGGCTTGCCGTCCTCGTCGAGGCTCAGCGCCGCATCTCCCGTGACGAAGATCTCCGGGTGCCCCGGCACCCGCAGGTCCGGCTCGACCTTCACCTTGCCCCCCTTGTCGGCCTCCGCACCAAGCCATTCCGCGAGCCGCGGCACTTCGACGCCCGCCGTCCAGATCACCGTCCCGGCCTCGAGCCGCTCGCCGCCGATGATCACGCCCTCCTCGTCGACATCCTCGACCATCGCCCCGGTGCGGATCTCGACGCTCTTGCGCTTCAGGATCTCGACGCCCTTCTCGACGAGTTCAGGGTCGATCCCGCCGAGGATCTGGTCGAGGGCCTCGACGATGATCACCCGTGCGCTGCCGGCGTTGATGTGGACGAAGTCCCGCGCCAGTGTCCTTGCCGCCAGCTCCTTGATCGCCACCGCGACCCCGACACCGTTGGGTCCGCCGCCGACGATCGCGAAGGTCATCAGCTTGGCGCGCGTCTCCTCGTCCTCGGCCATCTCGGCGCGCTCGAAGGCGGTGAGGATCTGGTGGCGCAGGCGGGTGGCGTCCTGCAGCGTCTTGAGCGGAAAGCTGTGTTCGGCGAGATGGTCGTTGCCGAAATAGCTCGTCGTCGCGCCGGTGGCGAGGATGAGGTGATCGTAGGGCACGATCCCGGCTTCCGTCACGAGGTTGCGTGTCGGGAGGTCGATGTCGAGGACCTTGTCCATCAGCACTTCCGCGCCCTCAAACCGCGAGACGAGCGAGCGGGCGGGGGCGGCGATGTCCGCGTCCTGCAGGATCGAGGTCGCGACATGGTAGAGCAGCGGCTGGAAGAGGTGGTAGTTGCGCTGGTCGATCAGGGTGAAGGGGATGCCGGCGCGCCCGAACTCCCGCGCAGCCTCGATCCCGGCGAACCCCGCCCCCACGATGACGATTTTCCTGCTGTCGCGCTCCGCCATCAAGCCCCGCCGATCCCTCTTGCATGCATGAGAGGGGTCAACGGAGGGCAATTGCGAAGGTTCCGCTGTTACGTCACCCCACCCATTCCCCCGCCCGCATCAGCGGCTCGGCCTCGCCGCTGGCGGTGATGCCGTCCACGTCGATCTCGTGCGAGCCGATCATCCAGTCGATATGGATCAGGCTGCGATTCGCGCCGCGCGTGGCGAGTTCCTCCTCGCCGAGCTTGTCGCCGTCGATGAAGCACTTGCTGTAGGCCTGGCCGAGCGCGATGTGGCTCGCGGCGTTCTCGTCGAACAGGGTGTTGAAGAAGAGGAGGCCGCTCTTCGAGATCGGGGAGGAATAGGGCACCAGCGCCACTTCGCCCAGCCGGCTCGCGCCCTCGTCCGTCTCCAGCACCTTGCGCAGCACGTCCGCGCCCTTCGCCGCCGTCGCCTCGACGATGCTGCCGTTTTCGAAGCGCACCGAGATCTCGTCGATCAGCGTGCCCTGATAGGAGAGGGGCTTGGTCGAGCGCACGATACCGTCGACCCGCTCCTTGTGCGGGGTGGTGAAGACCTCTTCCGTCGGGATGTTCGGATTGCAGACGATACCGTTCTGCGCTTTCGAGGCCCCGCCGCACCATTCGTGGCCATCGGCCAGCCCGACCCGCATATCCGTGCCCGGCCCCCGGAAATGCAGCGCCGAATAGTGCTTCGCGTTCAGCATCTGCGTGCGCAGGGCAAGCTCCGCGTTGTGCGCCTCCCATGCCGCGACCGGATCGTCGAGATCGACCCGGGAGGCGGCGAAGATCGCGTTCCAGAGCTTCCCGATGGCGATATCGGGCGCATCGTCGGGGAACATCGCCTGCGCCCAGGCGGGCGTCGCGTAGGAGACGATGGTCCAGTTGATGGCGAAATCGCTGATGGGCTTGAGCGCCGGCAGGTAGGCCTTCGAGCGGGCGCGGTTGGCGCGGGCCACCTTGTCCGGGTCCTGCCCCGCCAGAAGCGATGGGTTGTCGCCCCGGATCGCGAGCCGCGCGGCGCCGGAATTGTAGGCCTTCGCCATCGCTTCGTAGAGCCAGCCGGGGGCGGCGTCGAAGGTGCTCTCGTGGGCGTTCTCGAAGCGCGAGAGCGTCGAAATTTCGTCGTCGTAGAAGGTGGTGACCAGCGACGCTCCCGCCTTGTAGGCGGCATCCGTGATGCGGCGCGCGAGCGGCAGCGCCTCGATCGGAGCCGTCATCACCAGTTCCTGGCCGGGAACGAGGCCGAGGCCGATCCTGACGGCGACTTCCGCCAGGCGATCGAGGCAGGTTTCGAAATTCTCGGGGGCGGTGTGAACCGTCATTGGGGGCTCGCTCAAGCTCGAATGGATTTTCCGATCAATAGCGCAGCCGCGCCCGGCTGGCGAGATGGCGATCTCGCACAACGGCGCTTTCGGCTTTCCAGGTCTTTCGGCTTCCCAAGATCGCGCGGGGCGACGATGATGGGGAATGATCGACCGTCATCGAGAGAGCCGTGCCCCCTGATTTGCCGATATCGCGAAGCAAACCCGGTCCGGGCGAGTGGATCGAACACTACGGGCGCGACCTCACGCCGCTGCTGCTGTTCGGGGCCGGGCATGTCGGCCGCGCGCTGGTGCTCGCCCTAGCGCCGCTGCCGTTTCGCGTGAGCTGGCACGATTCGCGGCAGGACGCCTTTCCGTCGCACATCCCCGCGAACGTGACGACGATCCACCTGCGCGACCCGGACGCCGCGGTCGCGTCTGCGCCGGAAGGGGCGTTCGTCCTCGTGATGACGCACGAGCACCCGCTCGATCTCGCGATCACGGCAGCCGCGCTCGCGCGACCGGACCTGCCGTTCGTGGGGCTGATCGGATCGGCCTCGAAGCGGGCGCGGTTCGAGAAGCGGTTTCGCGAGATCGGCATCCCGGTCGAGCGCATCGCCGGGCTGGCCTGCCCCATCGGAATCGCCGGCATAGCGGACAAGGACCCCGCCGTCATCGCCGCGGCGACGGTGACTCAATTGCTGCAGGCGCGCGAAGCGCTCGCGGGCACTCACAGGAATTCATCATGACGAACGACGACGACAAGCACCTGGCCCACGCGGTCGCGCTCTCCCGCGAGCATATGGAGGGCGGACGCGGGGGGCCGTTCGGCGCGGTGATCGTGCGCGACGGGCGCGTGCTCGCGGAGGGCTGGAACGAGGTCACCTCGACCAACGACCCGACGGCGCATGCGGAAGTCGTGGCGATCCGGCGGGCCTGCCTGGAGCTCGGGGATTTTTCGCTGGCGGGGGCGACGCTCTACGCCAGCTGCGAGCCCTGTCCGATGTGCCTCGCCTCCGCCTACTGGGCCCGCATCTCGCGCATCGTCTACGCCAACACACGCGCCGAGGCGGCGGCCATTGGATTTGACGATTCGTTCATCTACGACGAAATCCCGCTCGACCCGGAGAAGCGCTCGGTGCCCGCGGTGCATTGCCCGACGCCGGATGCGAGGGCCGTGTTCGAGGCGTGGCTCAACAAGGCGGACAAGGTCCGATACTGAGCGGACGGCCGTGTCTTCTCCCTCCCCTCAGGGGAGGGCCGGGGTGGGGTAGGCCGCGAAAGCGGCCTCCGCGCGGGTGCAAATCCACGGAGCCTGTCAGATCCTGCACGCCCCTTCGCGCTGCGCGCGAATACCCCACCCTTGGTCCCTCCCCTGAGGGGAGGGAAACGTGGAGCTGGGGGCGCGACTGACTTGATGACGCGCGGGGGTTTTCGGGATTCGCCCGCGAACAGGCCGATTTACCCCAAAATTCACCCTGTGGATAACGGGGATGTTGGGGAGTGTGCGGGAAAGAGACTCTTTGGGGGGTGCAATCCCGGCCCGTGTAATCGAATCGTTAATCAACAACGAGAAAGGTGGGGGCACGTCGGGGGGCGGAAGTGCATCGGAGGTGATCCGTGAACGTCCATTATCTATACTGCAGCGATGGTGTCGATCTCATCCTGGACAGAACGCCGCGCCGGTCGCACCGCATGCGCGACATGATCGAGGGCGCCAAAGCCGTGGCCCGCGAGGTTATGGCAAAGCTTCCCGGCCATCGCAAGTGGGATGATTGGTCGGTCTATATCTACGACGACGCCGGGCAGATCGAGGTGGTGCCGTTCCTGAGCGCCCTCACCCCGACCGAGATCAGAACACGCATTCCTCGAAGGTTGGATCGACCGAGCCTTTCCAGCGCCCATGATACAGGGCGAGAAGTTGTTGCGCACGGTTCGTCCCGCTCTCCACGATCTGCTCCAGCGGATCGAGAAACCGCGTTTCGTCGCGTCCCAGTGTATCACTGATCCCGCGCGCTGAAAGTCCGGCGCGCGCGATACGCAGCGTCTCGCGGGCGAGATCCTGAACGCTGTGGCCGCCGATCCTGGCGGAGAGCCCTTCGCGCGGAACCGCATCGCGCAGAGCCTGACGCTCCTCTGCGGACCAGTTCTTGACGAGGTCGTACGCGGCGTCGAGGGCCGATTGATCGTAGAGCAGGCCGACCCAGTAGGCCGGCATGGCGGCAAGATGCGAGCGCGGACCGGCATCCGCTCCCCGCATTTCGAGGAAGCGCTTGAGGCGCACTTCGGGAAAGACCGTCGAGACGTGGTTTGCCCAGTCCGAGCGGCTGGCGGTGACGCCGGGCAGCTGCGGCAGTCGCCCCTCCAGCAGATCCCGGAAGCTCTCGCCTGCCACGTCGTGGTAGTGCCCGTCGCGCATGACGAAATACATCGGCACGTCGAGAGCCCAATCCACATAGCGCTCGTAGCCGAACCCGTCCTCGAACGCCTCCGGCATCATGCCGGTGCGGTGCGGGTCGGTGTCGGTCCAGATCTGCGAACGCATGGACTGGAAGCCGTTGGGCTTGCCGTCGGTGAAGGGGGAGTTCGCAAACAGCGCCGTCGAGATCGGCTGCAGGGCGAGCGAGGCGCGCAGCTTGCGCACCATGTCGGCCTCGGAGGAGAAATCGAGATTGACCTGCACGGTCGCGGTGCGCAGCATCATGTCGAGGCCGAGCCTGCCGACCTTGGGCATGTAGCCCATCATGATCCGGTAGCGGCTCTTGGGCATGACCGGCGTCTCTTCGCGCGACCAGACCGGGCTCATCCCGAGATCGAGAAAGCTGATACCCAGAGGCTCGGCCACGCGCTTGGCGGCTTCGATATGGGCGCTCAGCTCGTCCATGGTTTCGTGGAGGTCGCAGGTCAACGCGCCCGAAAGCTCGAACTGCCCGCCCGGTTCCAGCGAGATCGCTCCGCCGCCCTCGCCCTCGAAGAGACCAATGATGTTGTCTCCGTCGCGGATCGGCTCCCAGCCCGATTCGCGCTGAAGGCCCACCAGCAGGGCCGCAATGCCGCGATCTCCTGCATAGGGTACGGGCGAGCGGTCCGCGCGGTAGAACGGGATCTTCTCGTGCTCGGTCCCGATGCGCCACTGCGCCTTGGGTTTCTCGCCCTCCGCGATCCACGCGACGAGTTCGTCACGGGATTCGATCGGCGACGCGTCGGATACGTCACGGGCCATTCAACAAACCTCTTTTCGGGCGCGCACGCCATTCTTTGCTGAGGCTAGATAGGACGCGCGGGCGCTTCCCGCAATTGCCAAAGCCTTGCTGTTTTTCACAAGGGCTAAGGCGCTGATGCATGCAAGTGCTTCCGCAACTCCGGACAAAGGCTATGCAGGCCATTGTTCCAGGCGATAGGCCGAATCCCAGAACATGTATTCGAGCTGCGTCGCCCGCGTATAGGCTGCGTGCATCCGCGTGATGATCGCCGGCGAGGAGAGAGCCGCGGCTTCGTCGGTGGCCTCGATGACGGCGCGCACGGCGTCGTGGAATTCCTCGCCGGCATAGGTGTCGATCCATGCCTGGAAGCGGTTGTCCTTCGCGGCGCGGGCGTGGATGTCGGCGCCGATCTCGGCGTAGATCCAGAAGCACGGCAGCAATGCTGCGAGCACCACTTCGTATGGTTCGCCATAAGCCGTCGCCATCAAATACGAGACGTAGTGGCTGCAGCCCGGCGAAACCGGCGTCGCCTCGAAATCGTTCTGCGCGATGCCGAACTTCTCGAAGAACGAGCCGTGCAGCGAGCGTTCGACCACGATCGCGACCTCCGCGCCCTTGGCGAACTGCACGATGCGATCCGGGTGCGGCGCCTTCGCGGCAGCCAGCGCCAGCGCGCGGCCGAAGCCGATGAGGTAGTGCGCATCCTGCAGGATGTACTGCGTGAATCGCTCCTGCGACAGCGTCCCCGCCGCCAGCTCCTCGTTGAAGGGCATGGTGCGGATGGTCTCGTAGAGCGCGAGGTTGCGCTCCCAGGCCTTCGTCGAGAAGGCGTCCGGCTTCATGGGGGATATGCTCATCGTGTCGCGTCCGTCGCTCGAGGATCCGATGGCGTAATCCGAAATGGATCGCGCCGCGCTCAGATGGCCTCTTCGACGGCCTTCCCGCAAGTCTCGGTCCCCGCATTACCGCCCAGATCGCGCGTGCGCAGAGTCCTTTCCGCCAGCACCCGCTCGATCCCGGAGACGATCTCGGCGGCGGCGTCGCGCTCGCCCAGATGGTCGAGCATCATCGAAGCCGACCAGATCTGCCCGATCGGATTGGCGACGCCCTGACCTGCGATGTCGGGAGCCGAGCCGTGGACGGGCTCGAAGAGCGACGGGAATTTCGCCTCCGGATTGATGTTGCCCGATGGCGCGATGCCGATCGTGCCCGTGCAGGCGGGGCCGAGATCGGAGAGGATGTCGCCGAAGAGGTTCGAGGCGACGACGACGTCGAACCAATCGGGATGCAGGACGAAATTGGCAGTGAGGATGTCGATGTGGAACTTGTCCCAGGTGACGTCCGAATAGTTCTTCGCCATCTCCTCCACGCGCTCGTCCCAGTAGGGCATGGTGATCGAGATGCCGTTCGATTTCGTCGCCGAAGTGAGGTGCTTGCGGGGGCGGCGCTGGGCGAGTTCGAAGGCGTATTTCAGCACGCGATCGACCCCGTGGCGGCTCATGATCGTCTCCTGGATGACGATCTCGCGGTCCGTTCCCTGATACATGCGACCGCCGACGGACGAATACTCGCCCTCGGTGTTTTCGCGCACGACGAAGAAATCGATGTCCCCGGGCTTGCGGCCGGCGAGCGGGGAGGTGACGCCCGGCATCAGGCGCACGGGGCGCAGGTTGATGTACTGGTCGAACTCACGCCGGAACAGCAGGAGCGAGCCCCAGAGCGAGATGTGATCGGGGACGATCGCGGGCCAGCCGACGGCGCCGAAGAAGATCGCGTCGTGCGAGCCGATCTGCGCCTTCCAGTCGTCCGGCATCATCTGGCCGTGTTTGGCGTAGTAGTCGCAGGAGGCGAAATCGAACCAGTCGAGCTGCAGCGAGAAGCCGTGGCGCCTGGCGGCCTTTTCGAGGACTCGCACGCCCTCGGGCATGACTTCCTTGCCGATTCCGTCGCCGGGAATGACCGCGATCCGATAGGTCTTCGCCATGGGGCTTCCTCCGCCTGCATCTCGTTGTGACGAGCACTCTATAGCGCATATGCGGCGAAGGGGGAGACGGCACGGCTAGCCTGCGCGCCCATATCGGCTTGGGCGAACGGCACGCGGAGTGATGCGCCTGATGAGGCGCTGGGGACTGTCGAGATGTCGAGGAAACGAAATGGTACAGCTGGGCGGACTTGAACCGCCGACCTCCGGAGCCACAATCCGGCGCTCTAACCAACTGAGCTACAGCTGCACGACCAAGACGGCGGCGGACATGTCCGACGCGTCGGTGGTGGGCGTTTGATGGCCCATTCGGGCGAACAACGCAAGCCCTTTGATGCCGTTCCCGGCGCGGAAAATGCGCGCCGGGATGTCGATCCGCATGTTACTTGCGGGTGCTGTCGTTGAAGGCCGACTGGATCGGCTTCGTGGTCTCGCCGACGACGCGGGTCGTGGTCTCGGCGATGGCCTTCAGATGCGCAGCCGTGGTCTCGTAGGCTTGGCGCGCGCCGCTGGTCTGAACCTTCAGCGCCTCCGAGAAGGAGGGCGCCGTCATCGCGGATCGCAGCATTCCCATGGTCGCGTCGCTCTGGGCGCGCATGAGATCGAGCATCTGCGTGTTGAGGGCCAGCATGCCCCGCGAGGCCGCATTGGCGCTCTCGATGCAGGCCTGGCGCATGGTCTCGCTGGAGGCCTGCGCCTGCTCGAAGGACTTGCGGGCACCGTCTGCACTGATGCCCATCATGGTCGCGAGGGGTGCGGCAATGGTCTCGGGGCGCGGCAGCGAATCCGGGCTGAAAGCCGGGGGAAAGCTGAAGGCGGATGCGGGAGCTTCCGGCAGGGGCTTTCTGGCCGCTGCGGGCTTCGCTGCAGGGCTGGCTGCGGGCTTGACAGCAGGCTTGGCTGCCGGTGCGGGAGCGGGAGCGGACGGCACGGCCTTCAGTGCAGGCTTGGTTGCAGCAGGCTTGGTTGCGGCAGGCTTGGTTGCAGCAGGCTTGGCATCGTTGGCCGGCTTCGAAACCGCAGGTTTCGCAACGGTCGCGGCAGCGGATTTCGCGGGGCTCTTCGCAGACGCCTTTGCAGCCGCCTTGACCGGAGCCTTCGCGGCAGGCTTTGCGGCAGATTTGGTCGCAGCCTTGGCAGCCGCTTTCACGGGTGCGGTGGCCTTGGCGGGAGCGGAAGCCTTCGTGGGTGCGGCGGCCTTGGCGGGTGCGGCGGCCTTGGCGGGCACTTCATTTTTCGCCGGAGCAGCAGCCTTTGCGGCCGTTGACGCAGCTGCAGGCTTTTCAGCTGCAGGCTTTTCTGCCGGCTTGGCTTCAACCTTCTCCGCCGCCTTCACGTCGGGGATCTTCGCTTCGCTACCCTTCGCATCGGCAACCTTGGGCTCTTCAGTCTTCGCCGCAGCCGTATCCACAGCTTTCTTCTCGCCGGCAGGGGCGGATGCTGCGGGTTTGGCGGGCGCAGGGGCGGCGCTGTTCGAAGTGTCGGATTTCGCAGCCTCAGCCTTTGGAGCATCCTTGGGAGCCTCAGCCTTGGGAGAATCCTTGGGAGCGTCCTTGGGAGCCTCAACCTTCGCAGCCTCGACCTTCGCCGCAGTGGCGGGCGCGGATTTGGTGGGGGCTGGCTGCCAGGACGATTTGGCCTGAGCCTGCGCAGGTGCGCCACCGGCATGAAGCGCGGTGCGGGTGCCGGAAGCAGCCGCGGCGGCGGGCTTTGCGGTATCGGTCGGCTTCGCGGTTACTGGCGTAACCTTTTGGTCGTTCATTGGGTTCTCCATGAGGCTTCTCGGGTGCCTGTAGACCTGAAATGGCGGCCCTCGGCCGCTGGATTCGCTGGAACTCGACTTGGACGCGATCTTCAACGGGCGCGATCTTCAACAGGAAAGGGCAGGGCTCGACCCTGCCGCCTCAGGTTCGTCGAACCTGTCGTCTTCATGAGATATCGCCGCCCGACGGCAGGATTGCTACGGGCGGGCGGCGAAAAACCTTACTTCTTCGGCTGAGCGGCCTTGGTGGCTTCGGTCATCGTCGCCTGCGCGGCTGCGCCGAACTCGGCGATCTGCTTCTGCATGGCGGCGAACTGGTTCTGCATGAACTCGGCCTGGAGGCGCATGGCTTCCGTGGGGTCCTTGGCACGAACCAGCTTCTGCGCGTGATCGAAGGCAGCCTGCAGGTTCTGCTCGGCGAAGGAGAACGTCTTCTGACGCATTTCCTTGGCGCTGCCGCCCATGCTGGGGGTGTCGAAGGATTCCATCGCCTTCACGGCGGCTCCGACGAAGCCGTCCATCGCCTTGCGGGCCTGATCGACGCTACGCTCGGCCATTTCACGCATCTCGGCAGGGATCTCGAAATTGGGGGTCTTGTTGTTCATGGCGTTCCTCCGAACGGTCTGAGTTTCATGTTGCAATGCAATATAGCGATGGTGCATCGCAAAATCAACCTCTTCGACGCGAGGGCCGTTAAGGTTGATGAAAGGTTAGCGCGTCTAGGAGGGATGCGTTAGCCATCGAGATGAGTTAATCATTGATTAAGATCGCGAGAGCAATTTTAAGGTGCACTCCTTGGGCAACGCAGAGATCAGCAAGGTGATGGCCGAGATGTCGGCGAAACCGGAATTCCAGTCGCTGCTGCGGCAGGATGCGGCTGCCTTGCTGTGGAGCGTGGAGCCGCTCGCAATCATCTGGGCCTCCCCCGCAGCGCAGGCTGTCGCACAGGCGATCGTGACCGATTCGGCGGGAACGGTCTCCAGCGCATTTCCCGCTTTCGGGCAGATCAAGGCGCTCGCCGAGGGCCGCGCCCCCCGCGGAGGGCAGCGTCTCGAGAAGCTTCGCTTCGAGAGCAACGCGCTCGCGCCCCTCGCCACCTGCGCCTGCCGCATCATTGCTCTGCCTGGGGGAGGGGAGGCGCTGCTGACCACCTTCCTCGGCAAGCCGCCGCGCATAACGAAGCCTGCGCGCGCTGCCGAGCCGGTGAGGAGCGAGATTCCGCAGCCCGTTCAAGCTCTGCAAACGCCGCAGGCGATCCAGCCCTCAGTCGCACCGCCGTCGGCTCCCGTTGCAGCAACCGGGCCGGCATTCTCCGCGCCAGCCCCTGCCGCCAAGGCTCCTCAGCCCGCGCCCCACAGGCCGGCCCCGCCTCCGCCCCCGCTGCCGAAGCCTCCAAAGCGCATCGTGCGCTTCGTCTGGGAAGCTGATCGCGACGGGCGCTTCACATCGGTTTCGGAGAACCTGGCCGAGGTCGTCGGACCCGAATCGGCGGCGATCGTCGGCAAGACGATCAACGAGGTGCTGGCGACGACGGCGCGCGACCCGCTCGATATCGTCGCGGATCTGTTTTCGCGCGGCGAGACCTGGAGCGGGCGGAAGCTGTACTGGCGGATCGGCGACAGCGGCAAGGCAGTGCGAATCGACCTCGCGGGTCTTCCGATCCATGATGGCGCACGCAACCTGACCGGCTTCCGCGGCTTCGGCCTCTGCCGGACCGACGAGGTCACGCCGTGGAAATTGCCCGAGCCCGAGCCCGAGCCTGAGCCTGAGCCTGAGCCTGAGCCTGAGCCTGAGCCTCACGTCCAGGTCGAGCGCGATGCCGAAGTGTTGGCGGATGAAGCGCCTGCGGATGTCGCAACCCGGCATCTGCCGTTCGAGGTAGCCTCGGACGCCGATACGAGCGAGCCGGAGCCCGAGCCCGAGCCCGAGCAGGATGCTCCGGCGGATGCGCACGAAATACCGGGTCTGGCTCCCGTTTCGCAAGGGCCTGTCTCTCACGAAACGCCCGCACAAGCGCTCGGGAGCGTCAGCGGGCTCGTCGGCGCGACGCTGGGTTCGGCCGCGCCGGTTCCCTTGAAAATCGTCGAGGAGGAGTTTGAATTCACGTCCTCCGTGGCGGATCCCGAGCCTCGGCCGGCGCCCCCGCAGGCGGATCAGGAGCCTGAGCAGGCAGCGACCGCTGAAGACGTCTTGGAGCCGCAGCCGCAGGATGCGCCCGCGCCGAGCGAGGCGATCGCCGAGGAAAAGCCGGCCTATGTGGTCGTCGAGCCGGCGGTGAAGGTGGCCGATACAGCCAGGAGCGGGGTGAAGCCGCTCTCGAGTGCGGAGCGCAGCGCCTTTCGCGAGATCGCGCGGGCCCTGGGCGCGCGGTTCGAGGACGAGGAAAGCGAACGCGCGCCGTCGGGCCTTGCAGGCGACCGAAACGGTTCGATAGCGCAAGAAACGCTTGAACAAGAAACGCTTGAACAAGCTAACGCCTCGGATGAGACGCCCGCTGCAGAGCCCGCGGAGGCGGCCAGCGAACCCGCCGGCGAACCGGATGCATCCGACGAGCAAGACGTGGAGCCCACGCTCTCCGCTCAGCCGGAAGAAGTCGAAGCGGGCGAGCCCGAGGCCGTGGACCGGGAGCATGCCGTCGGCGGGGAAACGCCGAGCGAGGCCGTGTCGAGCGAGGCCGTGTCGAGCGAGGCCTTGTCGAGCGAGATCGCCTCGGCCGATAACCCGCCCGTTGCGACTGTTCTCAGCCCCGCCAACGATGCCGCTCCCGATATCGGTCGCGTGCTCGATCGTCTGCCCGTCGGCGTGATCGTGCATCGCGGCGAGACGGCGCTGTTTGCCAACCGCTTCATTCTCGATCTCATCGGCTACGAGGACCTGCAGGCGTTCGAGGACGAGGGCGGCCTGCCGCGCCTCTTCCGCGCCCGCCCCGCAACGCTCGAGCGTGCCGCTTTCGACGTCACCGCGCCGCTCGCCATCGGCACGCGCGAGGGCGAATCGCTCGCCGTCGAAGTGCGCCTCACCACGGTGGACTGGGGCGGCGCTCCGGCCAGCATGCTGATGCTGCGCAAGGTCGGCGAATCCGATCCGGACCTGCGGCTGCGGGCGATGGAACTCGACATGGCGGCGCGGGAGCAGCGCCTGCACGAGCAGTCCGCCATCCTCGACACCGCCACCGACGGCGTCATCGTCCTCGACGATCGCGGCCGCATCCTCTCGCTCAACCGCGCCGCCGAGGCGCTGTTCGGCTACGAGCAGAACGAGGTCGCCGGCGAGCCGCTGATGATGCTTCTCGCGACCGAAAGCCATCTCGCCGCACTCGATTACCTCGAAGGCATGCGCGGGGAGGGGATGCGCTCGCTCCTCAACGACGGCCGCGAGGTGCTTGCGCGCGTGCGCCAGGGCGGCACGATCCCGCTGTTCATGACGCTGGGTTCGATCGCAGACGGCAGAGAGCGCAAATTCTGCGCCGTGCTGCGCGACATCACCGCCTTCAAGAAGGCCGAGGGCGAACTGATTTCGGCCAAGCGCGCGGCGGAACACGCGAGCGCGCAGAAATCGGACTTCCTCGCCAAGATCAGCCACGAAATCCGCACCCCTCTCAACGCCATCATCGGCTTTGCCGAGGTGATGATCGAGGAGCGCTTCGGGACGATCGGGAACGAGCGCTACAAGGATTACGTCTCAGATATCCATGCGTCGGGCCAGCATGTGATCAGCCTCGTCAACGATCTGCTCGATCTGGCGAAGATCGAGGCGGGGCGGATGGAGCTGACCTTCACGAGCGTCAACGTCAACGAACTCGTCTCCGCCTGCGTCGCCCTGCTCCAGCCGCAGGCCGCGCGCGATCGGATCGTGCTGCGCACCAGCTTCGCCGAGAGGCTGCCGCCCGTCGTCGCCGACGAGCGCTCGCTGCGCCAGATCACGCTCAACCTGCTCTCGAACGCGGTGAAGTTCACCGATGCCGGCGGGCAGGTGATCGTCTCCACCGCCATGACCGATGCGGGCGAGGTGGTCTTCCGGGTGCGCGATACGGGGATCGGCATGTCGGAGACGGAGGTCGAGGCCGCGCTCGAGCCGTTCCGCCAGCTCGCAACCTCCCGCAAGGGCGGCGGCACGGGGCTCGGCCTGCCGCTGACGAAGGCGCTGGTCGAGGCCAATCGCGGGGCGCTGACAATTTCTTCGCGCAAGAACGAGGGCACGCTGGTCGAGGTGGTGTTCCCGCCGACGCGGGTGCTGGCTGAGTAGCTCAGCGCTGGTCTTTCTGCCGGTCCTGCAGCCCCTCGATGATGCGGTTCGCCAGCGCGATGAAGGTCTGCCGCTCCTCGTCGTCGAGTCCCGCCATGGCGCGGGCATTCACGTTCATTGCGCAGGCTTTCGCGGGCGCCTCGAGCTCCGTTGCCTTCTGCGTCGGAGAGATCACCTGCGCCCGCTTGTCGTCCGGATGCGGACGACGCACGATCAGCCCGTCGCGCTCCATCCGGTTGAGCGTGTTCGCCATCGTCGCCTGCTCGACATCGAGGCGCTCGACCAGCTGCCGCTGGGTGAGGCCGGCCTGCTGCCATAACTCGATCAGCACGAGGAACTGCGCCGGCGCGAGCCCCAGCGGGCGGATGCCCTCAGCCAGCGCGGATGCGAAGAGCCGCGCCATGTGATTTGCGAGATATCCCGCCGATCGTGTTCGTTCGAAACTCATGACCTACGCAATTCACCTCACTGGACGCCATGGCCGCTATTTGGATAGTATGCTATATACCTTTGGGCCGATCAAGGAAATCCGACCATGGCGATGATGAGCAATGCAAACAGATACGGCAATGTGGCGATTGCCCTTCACTGGATCAGCGGCCTTGCGATCCTGCTTCTCGTTCCGCTGGGCTTCCTGATGCAGGCGGTCGAGCCGGCCTCGCAGGTGGTGCTGTATCGCGCGCACGCCATCCTCGGGCTGACGGCGCTGTTTCTGACGGTCCTGCGCGTCGTCTGGTGGATCGCGTTTGATCGAAAGCCCGTCGCGATCGACGGGCCGGGCTGGCAGAAGGGGCTCGCCAGGGGCGTCCACGTCCTGTTCTACGTCGCGCTGCTGGTGCTGGGCGCAAGCGGCATCGCTACGATGGCGCTGAGCGGGGCGGGCGAGTTCATCTTCGAGCGTGGGATCGCACCGCCGCCGGGCATCTTCGACGACATTGCGCCACGCATGGTGCACGGCCTGCTGGCCTGGCTTCTGATCGTGCTGCTCGTGCTTCATGTCGGCGCGGTCCTGCTGCACCAGTTCCGCAAGCGCGACGGCATGCTCGCCCGCATGCTGCCGGGCAGCTGATTCAACAGGGCACGAAAGCCGCACGTCGCCACCCTTGCAAGATGGCGACACCTCGTTCCACATAGCGGCAAGGGAAACATCTGAGGAAACCGCCATGGAATTCGCGCTCTCGGACGAGGAGATCATGATCCGCGACACGGCCCGTCGCATCGCCGGAGCGCGTCTCGCTCCGGTCGCGGCGCGGCTCGATGTGGGGGAGGGGCGCGAGGAGCTGATGGCCAACCTCGCAGCGCTCGCCGAGAACGGCTTCTCTGCGCTGAACGTCAAGGCGGAATACGGGGGCAGCGAGGCGGGGACGGTGGCGTTTGCGCTCGCCATCGAAGAACTCGGCTATGCCTGCGCCTCCACCGCCGTTTCGACGTCGGTCACGAACATGGTGGGCGAGGTGATCCAGGCCGTGGGATCGGATGCGCAGAAGGCGCTGCATTTGCCGCGCCTCGCCGACGGCACCTATCCCGCAGGCTCCTTCTGCCTGACCGAGAGCGGCGCGGGCTCGGACCCGTCGGGCATGAAGACCCGCGCGCGCCCCGAGGGCAATGGCTGGCGGCTCGATGGCGAGAAGCTCTACATTTCGAGCGCGGAATATGCCGGGCTCTTCGTCGTCTGGGCCGTCACCGACCCGGATGCGCGCCCGGGGAAGGGGATCTCCTGCTTCCTCGTCGAGCGCGATACGCCGGGCCTCGTCATCGGCAAGGCCGAGAAGAAGATGGGGCAGCACGGCTCGCCGACGAACGTGGTGCATTTCGAGAACTGCCACATCCCCGCCGACAACATCATGGGCCGGGAGAACGACGGCTTTCGCGTTGCGGTCGCCGAACTTGCCGGCGGGCGGATCGGGGTCGCGGCCTTGTCGCTCGGGATCGCCCGCGCGGCGATGGATGCGGCAAAGAGCTATATCAAGGAGCGCAGGCAGTTCGGCATGGCGATCGCCGACATGCAGGGGCCGCAATGGATGATCGCGGATCGCGAGGTCGATCTGGAGGCGTCGAGGCTTCTCATCCTGAGCGCGGCCTCGCTCAAGGACCAGGGCAAGCCCTTCGCCAAGGAGGCGTCGATGGCCAAGCTTTTTGCCTCGGAGGCCGCGCATCGCTGCACGGATACGGCGCTGCAGCTCTTCGGCGGAGCGGGTTACTGCGCCGACTATCCCGTCGAGCGCTACGCCCGCGATGCCCGCATCACGCGGATTTACGAGGGCACCTCGGAGATCCAGCGGCTGATTATCGCGCGCGAGACGCTGAAGGCGGTGGCGTAGGCGCGACCGCCTTCCGGCTCAATCGAACAACGCGTCGATATCCGTCTGGTCGACGTGGCCCTCGTCCTCTGCGAGCTTGGGCCCGTTGAGGAGCGAGCTTTCGTCGTCGGGTGACGTGCCGTCCGGGTCCTGCGCCACGAGTTCCTTGAACGCATCGAGGCCGCCCCAGACGCCGATCATCTTGTCGAGGCGCTCTTCCACGAACTTCAGGACGTTGACGATCTTGCCGATGCGCTGGCCGGTGAGATCCTGGAAGTTGCAGGCCTCGTACATGCTGACGACGCGGTCGAGGATCGCGCCGATGTGATCGTTGTTGCCGGTTTCGACGCCGGCGGCGCGCAGCATGTTAGCCTGGGTCTCGATATCCTCGAGCCCGGAGAGGATCGAGGTCGTCGCAGCTTCCGTCGCGCCGACGACGGCGTCGAGCTCGCCGGCGACCCGGCGCATGCCCTTGCCCTCGTAGTCGGAGCGGTAGAGCGAGGCGATCTCGCGCTTGGTGGAGGTGATCGCGAGCTTCATCGCGTCCAGCTCGCCGCGCAGCTGGTAGACCTCGGTGATCTCGCGCCGATAGGCTTCGACCACGTCCGCCGACTGGCGCATGGCCGGATCCATGTAGCGCTTCAGCTCCTGAAGCGTCGTCAGGATGTCGTCGATGCGCTTGTCGTCCCCGCTCGACACCGGCGCGGCGTGGCCTGCATCGGGGAGTTCTATCCTTTGGAAAAGGCGGGGATCCGGGCTGAGGGTCTGCTCGATACGATAGCGTTTACTTGACAATGACATGGCGCCGCCGTTTTGATCCCGAGATTGGTTGAACCGCATAATTCCTACAATTGTTTAGGATTAAGTGAACGCGTTACTGTTCCTTCGCTGTCGGCGGCTTGAAACGTGTTTAACGCAGATTCACGATGATTGAGTAGATATTGATAACCAAGACAAGTAAAAATGGATTTAACTTGTTGAATTTGACGATCGACCTGCAGTTTCGAAAGTTTTTCGCAAAGGACCTGTGCGAACACTGCTTTAATCATTGCGGAAGCGCGTCAGAACGCTTCACTCCGAAACCGCAGCGTCAAAGGACAGGATTTCTCATGAGGTGCATCGCCTTTTCTTCCGTCGCGGCCATGGCTCTGGCGAGCGCCATGACCATCGCGAGCTTCATGGCCATGGATGGGCCAGCGCAGGCCCAGGGTCTGCGAAACGATACCGGCTCCTCCGGCGTCGGCGGGCGCGCGAGCTACAACGTGCCGCCGCCGGTCCACGCCACGCGCGAGCGCAATCTCGGCGGCGGCTTCATCGAGATGCTGATCACGGGCCGCGATCCCTCGCCCCGGGTTCGGGCGGTGCGCCCTGATACGCGAATGGTCGCGCCGCAGGCGAGGGCGACGCGTCCCGGCCAGCGGGTGGTGCGAGTCGAGCCCGCGCCCGTTCGCGCTGCAGCTCCCCGCTCGCAGGCCGTCATGCAGGATCTGTCGGGGCCGCCACGGGTGATCCGGGCGGAGATCCCGACCCTCGGCTCTGCGTCAGCTTCCCACAATCGGCAGGTCGCTTCACTCCAGCAACCCGTCCCGCAGCAGCGCCGATCGGTCGCCGCCGGGCATGCGATCGCACCGGAATACCGCCGCCAGGTCGTCAACTACAATGGTCGCCATGCGCCGGGCACGGTCGTCGTCGACACGGGCAATCGCTTCCTTTATCTCGTGCAGTCCGATGGCACGGCGATCCGCTACGGCGTCGGCGTCGGCCGGCAGGGCTTCTCCTGGAAGGGCACGCAGACGGTGTCGCGCAAGGCGGAATGGCCGTCATGGCGTCCGCCGGAGGCGATGCTGCGTCGTCAGCCCGATCTGCCGCGCTACATGGCGGGTGGTCCGGACAATCCACTCGGCGCGCGGGCCCTCTATCTCGGCTCGACGCTGTATCGCATCCACGGCACCAACGAGCCGCACACGATCGGCCAGGCGATGTCGTCGGGCTGCGTGCGCATGCTGAACGAGGATGTGATGGACCTGTACGAGCGCGTCCGGGTCGGGGCGAAAGTGGTTGTGATGTAAGGCATCTGCCCAAGGAACGGCCCGCGCCGCAAGGCTGCGGGTCGTCTGGCTGTCCAGCCGCCGGATTGCTCGAAAGCGAAGCGACGGACCCGATGCTTTACCCGGAGCCGCATCGTCGTGCCCAAATTTTATACGAAATTTAATTTTCGTCCTTCCGCACAGGAATTTCTTTACCTGCGGTTGCCATGATTTGTTCTTCGTAACCTGCGAAGGGTATCGTCGTGGTCAAACGCAAATTCGGATTCAATGGCATGCCCGTTCTCGGCGGCGTGAGCCTGCAGTTCCGCATTACCGCAACGATCGGACTGGTCGCACTCGTCGCCTGCACGTTCGTCGGCGCCTACGCCTATACCAGCGCCCGCTCGGCGCTCGTTGAAGCGACGCGGGACCGCCTCGCCCTTGCGGCGGAAAACAGGGTGGGCGCCCTGCAGGGCGAACTCGATGCGACCTCGCGCGGCATCGCGACCCTCGCCGACAACGCCCTAATGCGCGTCGCCTTCGTCGAGCTCGCCGATGCGTTCAACCACAACAGCGAGGAGCGCGACCAGTTCATCGCGTATTTCACGGCGCCCGCATCGGCCGATGCGCGCATCAAGCTCGAAGGCCAGGGGAACAGCGGGCTCTATGCATGGCGGCACGACAGCGTCCATACCTCGCTTCGCGGCGTGATGAACGAGCGCGGATTCGCCGATATCCTGTTGATATCCAACAGGGGTGACGTCATCTACTCCGTCGGCAAGTTTGCCGATTTCGGCGCGAATGTGCAGGATGAGGGTCTCCGCGAGACGGGGCTCGCGCGCGCTTTCGAGGCGGTGATGGAGCATTTCGATCCCGAGACGCTGCTCCTGGATTTCGAGCCCTATGCGCCGGCCGGCAATCAGCCATCGGCATTCATCGCCCGCTCCGTGTGGCTCCCGCAGGGCATCGGCGACGTGGACGGCGTGCTCGTGTTCCGCATCACGGGCGACGCCATCGATTCGAGCATTGGTTCGCGCAGCGGGCTCGGCGAAACGGGCGAGAGCTACGTCGTCGGCAGCGACGGCAGGCTTCGTTCCCAGCGCCTGCTCAGTGGGCCGGACAGCATGCTGGCCCCGTTGGATCGTCCTGCGGTGATCGAGGCCGGCGAGGGGCCGTTCGTCTATACCGACGAAACCGGCACGGTGCGCTTCGCCGAGAAGCGAGCGCTGTCCTGGCACGGGGAGAATTTCTACGTGGTCACCGATCAGGCCGCCGACGAGGCGCTCCAGAAGGTCGTTGCGACTGGTCGGGGGGTTATTCTCGGCACGGCGACGATGCTGGTCCTGGCCCTCGCATTCGCCTTCCTGATGGGGCGCTCGATCGTCCGGCCGATCCGAGGCCTGACCGGCGCGCTCCAGCTGCTCGTGAAGGATTCGAACATTCCTCACATCGTTGGTGAGGATCGTCGCGACGAAATCGGCGACATCGCCCGCGCCGTCGTCAGCATCCGCGACCGGGTCCAGGCGGATGCGGCCGATCGCCAGCGCGAGACCGAGGAGGCCCAGGCCCGCGAGGCGCAGACTCGCAAGGACATGATGCATGCGCTGGCCGACGATCTCCAGGCCGCCGTGGGCGAGGCGGTGGCCACGCTCGGTCGCGAGGCTCAGGATCTTTCCAGGGCCGCCAACGCCATGGCGAGCCTTTCCGACGAGGCGCGCGGCGGCTCCGACCGGGTGGCGAATGCAGCCACCACCGCCAGCAACTCGGTCCAGGACGTGGCCGCCTCGACGGAGCAGCTGTCCATGGCGATCGTCGAGGTGTCGCAGCTGATCGCGCGCTCCTCCGCCGTCACCAACGAGACCAACGAGTTCGCCGCCAATACGAGCGGGGTCGTGCTGTCGCTGAACGAGTGCGCCAACCGGATTGGCGAGATCGTGACGCTGATCGAGAACATCGCCAACCAGACCAACCTGCTCGCGCTGAACGCCACCATCGAGGCGGCGCGGGCGGGGGAG
>Ga0208490_100395_pt1 | contig 28942 bp, 28 predicted proteins | sample SubbioAug_CSWold_FD_184818 | JGI IMG/M metagenome (GOLD analysis project Ga0208490, IMG submission 184818) | Serpentinite rock and fluid subsurface biosphere microbial communities from McLaughlin Reserve, California, USA - CR11Aug_CSWold (SPAdes) | ecosystem: Environmental > Terrestrial > Deep...
GTCCAGCTCAGCCCGCACCCGCTCGATCTCATCCGCCCGCACGCCGTGAGGTTAACAGTCCGCAGGACCATTAACAAGAACCTAACCAAGTACTACTAGCGCGTGTCAGGCGTCGACACGGCGTATCCGGGTCAGCGATCCTGCGGCACGACGAGTTCCAGCGCGTCCTTCCCCGTACGGCGAAGCTCCCACCCGAGGCCCGCGGCGCGGGCGCACAGGTCATCGAGCGTTGCGGGTAGATGGCCAGCAGACACCAGATCGCGCACGAACAAGCCCTTGCCGCGCTTGTTGAAGTGGTTCAGCGCGCGCGTGGTACCGTCAGCATCCCTCGCCACCACGGTCACCGTGGCGACCTCCTGAACAGGCGAGGCGTTCGGTAACGGCCCGAGCGCTGCGTAGCTCGCCGAGCGAAAGTCGACGAGCGTCTCGCCCGTGCGGGCGAGGGCCTCGGTGCACGCGTGTGCCCACACCCGCTTCAGCGACACCCCCGGCAGTCGCGAGTCGGCCGACAACCGGTACGCCGGAATGTGCTCGAGCGCGCTTAGGAGTCCGAACAGTGCCGACTGCACGAGCACCGATGTACCCAGCACCTGCCGCTCTGCGGCGCCCAGGGAGCCGGCGTCGAGCGCGTCGTACAACACACCCGTGTAGCGGTCGATCGCTGGCATCATGGGTGCCTCGTCGAGGGCTCGGTCACGCGCAATCTCCGCGGCGGCCGCTCGATGACCCACCTTGAGCGCCCGCGCGATGACCTCGTCATCACTTCCGGCGACCAGCTCGTCGAGCGCACGGCGCACCGTTCGTCGCGGGTCGACGAGTGTCGGAAATCTCGGCGACAGATCGTCGCGCGCGGGCTCTCCCCCGTCACGCTTCGTCTCCGACGGGGGCAGGAGGATGATCGTCACGAGCGGAGGACGGCTACGGCCCGATCAACGAGATCGGGCAGCGGTTCGACCGTGTCGAGCTGGAGCCTCGGACGCTGCTCGGCGAGATGCGACCACGGCGCGTATTCGTCGAGCGACTGTTCCATCGCGTACCACGACGGCTCGGCGATGTGCGCGAGGTCGCGTCTGCGCTGCTCCAGGCGCGCGCGATGCACGTCGCGGTCGCTGCACACCACCTCGATGAAGCGCACTTCCACGCCATAGCGATCGGCCAGCGTCACCCACTGTTCCCTGGCGGGCTGGACCGCGTTCACCGCGTCGACGATCAGGCTCTGCCGTGAACGCAGAACCGCTTCCGCAATACGCTCGGCAACAAGGTAGGCGGCGAGGCCCGTGGGCTGCCCCGCGTCGATGCCGGCGCTGAGAATCGCTGACTCGAGCGGGTCGACGGAAACAACCGGTATCGATAACCGTGCCGCGATCTGCTCGGCCACGGCCGACTTCCCTGAGCCGGGAAGGCCGGCCATGGCGACGAGCACGAAAGGGCTACTGGATTTCGGCGAAACCCGCGACGACCGTCACGGTGTCGTTCTCAACGGAGAGGAAGCCGTCTTCGGCGCGCGCGATGATCGGCGACCCCGACACGGGGGTGATGCGCACCTCGCCGGCGCCCAGAATGCCCAGCACGGGTTCGTGTCCCGGCAGGATTCCGATCTCGCCCTCGGTCGTGCGCGCGACGATCTGCTTCGCCGCGCCCGACCACACTTCGCGGTCGGCGGCGACGACGCTGACGGACAGCTCGGCCACGATTACTCGTTCTCCGCCTGGATCTGCGCCCACTTCTCTTCGACGTCGCTGATCGAGCCGACGTTGAAGAAGGCCTGCTCGGCCACGTGGTCGAACTCGCCCTTGGCAATCGCGTCGAACGACTCGATGGTGTCCTTCAGCGGGACGGTCGAGCCCTCAACACCGGTGAACTTCTTCGCCATGTACGTGTTCTGCGAGAGGAACTGCTGGATGCGACGGGCACGCGACACCGTGATCTTGTCTTCCTCGCTGAGCTCGTCGACGCCGAGGATCGCGATGATCTCCTGCAGTTCCTTGTTCTTCTGCAGAATCTGCTTGACGGTCGTTGCCACCCGGTAGTGGTCCTCGCCGATGTAGAGCGGGTCGAGGATACGACTCGTCGAGGTGAGGGGGTCGACCGCGGGGTAGAGACCCTTCGACGCGATCTCACGGCTCAGCTCGGTGGTCGCGTCAAGGTGCGCGAACGTCGTTGCCGGGGCCGGGTCGGTGTAGTCGTCGGCAGGAACGTAAATCGCCTGCAGCGAGGTGATCGAGTGACCGCGCGTCGAGGTGATGCGCTCCTGGAGGATACCCATCTCGTCGGCGAGGTTCGGCTGATAACCCACGGCCGACGGCATACGGCCGAGCAGGGTCGACACCTCGGAGCCGGCCTGCGTGAAGCGGAAGATGTTGTCGATGAACAGCAGAACGTCCTGCTTCTGCACGTCACGGAAGTACTCGGCCATGGTCAGGGCCGACAGCGCGACGCGCAGACGCGTGCCCGGCGGCTCGTCCATCTGACCGAAGACGAGGGCGGTCTTGTCGAAGACTCCGGCCTCGTCCATCTCCTGGATCAGGTCGTTGCCCTCACGGGTACGTTCACCCACGCCGGCGAACACCGACACACCACCGTGGTCCTGCGCCACGCGCTGGATCATCTCCTGGATGAGGACCGTCTTGCCGACACCGGCGCCTCCGAAGAGGCCGATTTTTCCACCCTGCACGTACGGGGTGAGCAGGTCGATGACCTTGATGCCGGTTTCGAAGAGCTGCGTCTTCGACTCCAGCTGGTCGAATGCCGGAGGCTTGCGGTGGATCGGCCACCGCTCGGTGACCTCGATCGTCTCGCCCGGCTCGGCGTTGAGCACCTCGCCGATCACGTTGAACACCTTGCCCTTGGTGACGTCGCCGACGGGCACCGAGATGGCGGCACCGGTGTCGCGCACCTCCTGCCCACGCACGAGACCGTCCGTCGGCTTCAGTGCGATGGCGCGGATGAGGTCGTCGCCGAGGTGCTGGGCGACCTCGAGCGTCAGAGTGGTGGTCGCGTCACCAATCGTGATGTCGGTCTCGAGCGCGTTGTAGATGCCGGGGATGGCATCGTGCGGGAACTCGATGTCGACAACCGGGCCGGTGACGCGTGCGACGCGGCCGACGCCAGCGACAGCGGCCGGCTGGGCCTGCTTCTTCGTGGTTGCGGTAGCCATGGGTGTTTTCCCTCTTCTTCTGGTTACTTCGCCGACACCAGGGCGTCGGCGCCGCCCACGATCTCGGAAATCTGCTGGGTGATCTCGGCCTGACGCGCGTTGTTCGCGAGTCGGGTGTAGTCGAGGATGAGCTTGTCCGCGTTGTCGCTCGCCGACTTCATCGCCTTCTGACGCGCGGCGTGCTCGGAGGCAGCCGACTGCAGCATCGCGTTGAAGATCCGGCTCTCGATGTACACCGGCAGCAGCGAGTCGAGCACCTCGTCGGCGTCCGGCTCGAAGGAGTACAGCGGCAGCAGCTCCGTGTCGCCCGGGTCGTCGACGCCGTCGACGATCTCGAGCGGCAGCACCCGCACGATCTCGGGCACCTGCGAGACGAGGTTGACGAAGCGGTTGTACACGACGTGGATCTCATCGACCCCGCCCTCGTTTTCACCGCTCAGGAGGAAGGCGTCGACAAGCGTGTCACCGATGTCTTTGGCGGTCTCGAACTGCGGTTGGTCGGTGTTGCCCGTCCATTCCTTGGCGGCGGCACGACGCCGGAAGGCGAAGTACTGCACGGCCTTGCGGCCGACGAGGTAGTGAACAACCTCTTTGCCCTCGCCCTCGAGCCGCGTGCGCAGCTCGGCGGCCTCACGAATGACCTGCGAACTGAACGCGCCCGCGAGCCCTCGGTCGGAGGTGAAGATCACGACCGCTGCGCGCGTGGGGTTCTCGCGTTCCGTCGTCAGCACGTGGTCGACGTTCGAGTACGTCGCCACGGCCGACACGGCCCGCGTCACCGCACGCGCATACGGCGTTGATGCCGCCATCCGCGCTTGCGCCTTCTGAATACGCGAGGCAGAGATCAGCTCCATCGCCCGCGTAATCTTCTTGGTCGTCTGGGCAGAGCGGATCTTCTGCCGGTAGACCCGGAGTTGCGCTCCCATGAGTGTCGTCTTTCCTTCGGTGTGGACGTCGGGTGAGGGGTCGTCAGCGCTTGCGGCGGACGATCTTCTCCTGGTTGATGTCCTCGGCCTCGGTCTCGTCGAACTCTTCGTGGCCGGCCTGCACACCACCGGAGCCTCCCCCGACGAACTCGGCGACGAAGCTGTCGACGGCCTTCTCGAGCTCGGCCTCGGTCTCATCGTCGAGAACGTTCTTCTCGGCGAGGGTCGTGAGGATCGACGTGTTGCGACGAAGGTGGTCCAGCAGTTCGCGCTCGAACGACAGGATGTCGTCGACCGCGATGCTGTCGAGCTTGCCCTTCGTTCCGGCCCAGATCGACACGACTTGCTCTTCGACGGGGTACGGCGAGTACTGCGGCTGCTTCAGCAGCTCCGTCAGGCGGGCACCGCGGGCGAGCTGGCGACGGCTGGCAGCGTCGAGGTCGGAGGCGAACATCGCGAAGGCCTCCAGCGAGCGGTACTGCGCGAGCTCGAGCTTCAAGGTTCCGGAGACCTTCTTGATGCTCTTGACCTGCGCGTCACCGCCGACTCGCGAGACCGAGATACCCACATCGACCGCGGGACGCTGGTTCGCGTTGAACAGGTCCGACTGGAGGAAGATCTGGCCGTCGGTGATCGAGATCACGTTGGTCGGGATGTACGCGGAGACGTCGTTCGCCTTGGTCTCGATGATCGGAAGACCCGTCATCGATCCGGCGCCCAGCTCGTCGGAGAGCTTCGCGCAACGCTCCAGCAGACGAGAGTGCAGGTAGAAGACGTCTCCGGGGTACGCCTCACGGCCCGGCGGGCGACGCAGCAGGAGCGACACGGCACGGTAGGCCTCGGCCTGCTTCGACAGGTCGTCGAAGATGATGAGCACGTGCTTGCCGCCGTACATCCAGTGCTGGCCGATGGCCGAGCCCGTGTAGGGGGCGAGGTACTTGAAGCCGGCGGGGTCGGAGGCGGGGGCCGCGACGATGGTGGTGTACTCCATCGCTCCCGCGTCCTCGAGCGCGCCCTTGACGGCGGCGATCGTGGAACCCTTCTGGCCGACGGCGACGTAGATGCAGCGCACCTGCTTCGAGACGTCGCCCGAGTCCCAGTTGGCCTTCTGGTTGATGATCGTGTCGATCGCGATCGCCGTCTTGCCCGTCTGGCGGTCACCGATGATCAGCTGACGCTGGCCGCGGCCAATCGGGATCATGGCGTCGATGGCCTTGATGCCGGTCTGCATCGGCTCGTGCACGCTCTTGCGCTGCATGACGCCGGGGGCCTGGAGCTCGAGGGCACGACGACCCTCGTCGGCGATGTCGCCGAGACCGTCGATCGGTGCGCCGAGCGGGTCGACGACGCGTCCGAGGTAGCCGTCACCGACGGGAACGGAGAGGACCTCGCCCGTGCGGGTCACCTCCATGCCTTCGACGATGCCGGTGAACTCGCCGAGCACGACGACACCGATCTCGTTCGCGTCGAGGTTCTGCGCCAGGCCGAGCGTTCCGTCCGCAAAGCGGATCAGTTCGTTCGCCATGACGCTCGGCAGGCCGGCGACGTGTGCGATGCCGTCCGCGGCATCCACCACCCGGCCGACCTCGGTCGCCGCGACGGCGCCGGGCTCGTACGAGTTCGCGAAGTCCTTCAGCGCATCGCGGATCTCGTCCGGGCTGATCGAAAGTTCTGCCATGTCTTTTCCTTCGTCGTTGCGTCCCGAAGCCGGGCCGCTGGGTGGTGTGGCCGGCGCTACCGCGCCAGCTGAAGCGTGAGATCGGTCAGTCGCGCGGCGATGCTGCCGTCGATGACCTCGTGCCCGACCTGGATGCGGGCGCCGCCGAGGATCGCCGGGTCCACCACCTGCACCAGCAGGTGCTCCCGGCCGTAGCGCTCGCGAACGGTCTCGGCGACGTTCGCGAGCTGGGCGTCGGAGAGTGTCGCAGCGACGGTGATCGTCGCGAAACCCTTGCCGACCGCGTCCGCGACGAGCTCCGCCCCGGTGCGCACGAGCTCACCGACGCGCCGACCGCGCGGCTGGCGGACGAGGTGGCTCATGATCGTCGTGGCCTCCCCGCTCGCACGACCGGCCAGGAGACTCTCGACGAGCGCGCCGCGCGCCGCCGGCGTGCCGCGCGTCCCGCTGAGGGCGAGCTCGAGCTCTGCGCTGCCGGCGACGAGCTGGCCGACCCCATCGAGTTCGCGAGCGACCGCATCCGCATCGTCCGAGGAAAGGGCGATCGCGCGAATGCCGAGCTCTTCGATCCCTGCGATCAGCTCCGCAGGCGAGGACCAGGATGCGGACAGTGCCGCCTCCAGCACCGCTCGCGCGGGAACGCCGAGTTCGGCGAACACGCGGTCGCGCATCGCCGTCGCCGCGGTACCGTCTGCGGCGGACAGCGCCGACTGCAGACCGTGGGAGGAGCCGATGAGCCGGGCAGCGGCGAGAAGCTGCTCACCCGCGGCGCGGTCGAGCCCCGGTGTCGCCGCGAGCACCTCGCGCGCGCCAGCCAGAGCCGTCCGAGTCGCTGACCCCATTTACGTGGTCGCCTTCTCGTCGGCGTCCAGGTCGGCCAGGAAGCGGTCGACGATGGCGGTGGCCTTGGCGTCGTCCGTCAGGGTCTCCCCGATGACTCCCCCGGCAAGCTGGATCGCGAGGGTTCCCACCTCGGTGCGCAGCGACACGACCGCAGCCTGGCGCTCCGCCTCGATCTGCTGCTGAGCGGTCGCGGTGATGCGCGCAGCCTCGGACTGTGCCTGCTGCTTGAGGTCGGCGAGGATCGCCTGACCGTCGGTGCGGGCCTGCTCACGGATGCGCCCCGCTTCGGCGCGCGCCTCGGCGAGGAGCGCGTTGTACTCCTCGAGCTGCGCCGACGCCTCAGCCTGGGCGGCTTCGGCCTTGGCGATGCCCCCCTCGATGAGCTCAGCACGCTCGTCCAAGATCTTCCGGAATCGCGGCATGACCCAGAGGAAGAAGAACGCGAGAATCAGCGCGAAGGGAACCGCTGACCACACGATGTCGTACACCGGAGGCAGGAACAGCGCGATTCCTGCGTTCGCGGCGATCGTCGGGCTCGACAGCATCAGGTGCGCCTTACTGGAAGATGAAGAAGGTGGCGACGCCGATGAAGGCGAGCAGCTCGGCGAACGCGATGCCGAGGAACATCGTCACCTGCAGGCGGCCGGCCATCTCGGGCTGGCGAGCCATCGCCTCGACGGTCTTACCGGCGACGATACCCACGGCGAGGCCGGGGCCCAGCGTTGCGAGGCCATAGCCGACCGTCGCGATGTTGCCCGTGATCTGCGCGAGGATTGTGGAGTCCACGTGTGTTTCCTTTCGGTGGTGATCGCGTCGTCGAGTGACGAAGCGGTGCGGAGGTTAGTGGTGATCGGACGCGGCCTGCTGAATGTAGACCGCGGTAAGCAGGGTGAAGACGTACGCCTGAAGAACCGCGATCAGCAGCTCAAACAGGGTGATGACGATGCCGCCGAACAGCGTCAGCGCGCCGAACGCCGCAGCGGGGCCTGCGACGCTGACGAAGAAGAAGTTCGTCGCGGAGAACGCCAGGACGAGCAGCAGGTGGCCGACCATCATGTTCAGAAGAAGACGCAGCGCGAGCGAGACGGGCCGCATGATGAAGATGTTGATCAGCTCGACGGGCGCCAGGAGCAAGTAGAGCACCGGAGGAACGCCGGGCGGGAAGAGCGCGTTGCGAATGAACGGCCACCCGCCCACCTCGCGGATGCCGGCGTAGATGAACGCGACGTAGGACACCAGCGCCATCGTGAGTGGCATTCCGACGAGAGATGTTCCGGCGATGTTGGCGAATGGGACGATGCCCGTGATGTTCATCGCGAGAATCGCGAAAAACAGCGATGCCAGAAGCGGCAGGAAGCGGCGCCCGAGGCGTTCACCGAGGATCTCCTCGGCGATCTGCACGCGCACGAAGTCGAGGGCCATCTCGGCGGCTCCCTGGCCGCGGGTCGGCACGAGGCGCGACTTGCGAAGAGCCAAGTACATCAAGAGCACCATGATGGCCAGCGCGATGAGGCGCACCATGATGATGCGGTTGATCTCGAAGGGCGTGCCTTCGAAGAACAGAGCGGGAAGGCCGACGAACTCGTCGATGCCGGGGGCTTTGAACTGGCCGTCTTCGCCGGCGAAGGGTCGCAGGAGAGAGGCAGTGACGAGGGCAGAAGTAGACAGCGCAGTCTCCAAGATCAGGGCGTCGGTCAGATCAGAAAGCGAGGTGATCGGCGTGGGTGACCGGGGTCAACCCTATCAACTCGAGGCCCGGTCGGACGAATCGGCGGCGTCCCCCGGCAGTGGAGGGTCGGCATACGGAATACGCGAGCGCAGAACGGCGACAACGTCGGCCCCCACGCTGCCGACTGCGGCCGCGACGAGCGCGACGAACAGAGCGACCGGATCCAGTGCATCCACCCCGCGGAATACGGCGACGAACCCGATGAAGCCCACCAGCTTCACCAGCCATGCGCCCATGATGATGACGAAGAACACGGGGCTGGAGGGGTCGTCTTTCGTCGTGCGCACGGCGATCAGCACGCTGAGCGCGGTGATGCCGACGAACAGGAAGCCGACGGCCGCGCCGATGAGCGCCGACAGCAGTCCGGCGAGACCGGCGACAAGAGCCCCGACGACGCTGCCGACGATGGCAATCAGGATGCTCACCGCGGCTCCGTAGAGCAGTGACAGCTTCAGAGTCTTTTCGACGTTCATGACCGGCGGTTCTCCTCGGTGGTGTCAGCGACGGGCGCGTCGCGGGGGTCGGGTTCGTGGTCGATCGGCGGCGCGGCCGCGTCGAGCGGGTCGTACTGCGCGAGCTGGGCATCGGGGTGCGGGGCGCGCTGCGCGGCAGACTCGACGCGCTTGCGTCGGCTGAGCGGGGCAAGCGTGACAATGGCGCAGAGCACGAGGCCCGCGCTCACGCCGCCGAGGGCGATACGCCAGTCGACAAACATGAAGGCGAGCGTGCCGACCGCAACGACCGCCGTCCAGCCGTAGAAGATCAGCACGGCGTGAAAGTGGCTGTGCCCCATGTCGAGCAGGCGGTGGTGCAGGTGCAGACGGTCGGCGCTGAACGGGCTCTTCCCGGCCCGCAGACGTCTCAGCACCGCAAGCCCGAAGTCCATCAGGGGAACGATCAACACCGCGAAGGGAAGCATGAGCGGGATGAACGCCGGAAGCAGCTGCTCCGAGCCGATCGACGCCGGGTCGATTTGTCCCGTCACCGTGACCGTGGAGACGGCCATGAGCATCCCGATCACGAGCGCTCCCCCGTCGCCCATGAAAATCTTCGCGGGGTGCCAGTTGAAGGGCAGGAATCCGAGGGTGGCGCCGAGCAGAACCGCCATCACCATGGAGGCGAGGTTGAACGCCGACTGACCGGTCGAGGTCGACAGGATGTAGCTGTAGGCGAAGAACACGCCGCCCGCGATCAACGTGACCCCGGCGACGAGTCCGTCGAGACCGTCGATGAAGTTGACGGCATTCATCACGAGGACGACCGCCAGGATCGTGATGATCAGCGAGAGCGTCGGAGACAGCACCGTGATGCCCTCCCCCGGCCCGACCGGGAGGGACACGATCTGCACGCCCGCCCAGGCGAGAAACCCGCCGACCAGCAGCTGGCCGGCGAGCTTCGTCACCCAGTCGAGGTCGAGGATGTCGTCGACCACGCCGATTGCGAGCATGATGAGCGCCGCGGCCGCGATCGCAAGAACGGGCCACGGGTCGGCAAACACGGGCCGGAACCAGCTGATTTGAGAGGCCACGGCGAGGCCCGTGAGAACCCCCACCACGATGGCGATACCCCCGAGTCGCGGCGTCGGACGGGTGTGCACGTCACGCTCACGAATGCCGGGATAGAGTTTGAAGCGATGACTGAGCCGCACGATCGCCCAGGCACCGACGAGGCTGATGACCGCGGCGATGAGGGCAATCAGCAGCAGGAATCTCACGCGATGCGCTCCGCACCGACGATGCGGGCGATGTCGTCGTCGGGGATGACGCCGTGGCGAAGGATCCGCAGTCGCCCCTCGGGAAGCGCCAGGCTCGTGGCATCGACGATCGTCGAGCCGTTGTCGCGGCCGTTGACGGGCGCGACGCCCCGCGGACCCGCGTCGAGGTACACGGCGACGCGATCGCCGAGCATGTCGACGGCCTCCTGGCAGCTACGGGCGGCCGGGCGGCCGCTGAGGTTCGCGCTGGAGACCGCGAGCGGCCCGGTGTCGGCCAAGAGGTTCAGGGCGACGGTGTCATCGGGCATGCGCAAGGCGACAGTCCCTCCCGTCTCACCGAGGTCCCAGGTGAGCGACTCGCGTGCTTCGACGACGACGGTCAAGCCCCCCGGCCAGAACTCGCGCACGAGCGCCGTGATCTCGTCGGGCACGACCTCGGCGAGAGCGGTGAGCGTCGGGATACCCGGAATCAGCACCGGCGGGGGCGCGTCGCGGCCGCGTTCCTTGGCGTCGAGCAGGCGCTGAACCGCTTCAGGGCGGAAGGCGTCGGCGGCGACGCCGTAGACCGTGTCCGTCGGCATGACGACGAGCTCGCCGCGGCCGATGGCGCCTCGCGCGGCCCGCAATCCGGCGAGGAGTTCGGCCTCCACGCTGCAGTCAAAAACGCTCACCATGATGCTCCCATCATAGTCGGGCAGACTGGAGGTGCCGCCCGGTCGAGCGGCGCCCGACCCCGCCGAGAGGACCCCGATCCGCCGTGCTGTTTCTGTTCGACATGGACGACGTGCTGTGCGACTACGACTGGCGCACGCGGATGGCGGCCCTGACGGCCCGAACGGGGCACGATCTCACCGAGTTGCGGCGGCGCTGGTGGCTGAACGGCCTCGAATTCGCGGCCGAGGCCGGCGATCCGGCCGACGCCGACGAGTACCTGGCCGTCGTGACGGCAGCGATCGGGGCGGACATTCCTCGAGAAGAATGGGTGCGCATCCGGGCGGAATCGACGGTCGCGCGGCCAGAGGCGGTGGATGCCGTGCGGCGGGCCGCCGAATTCGGTCGCGTCGCGCTGCTGACAAACAATTCGATCCTGATCCACGAGCATCTGCACGAGGTTGCGCCCGAGCTCGCCGAGGTGATGGGACGCGAGCATCTGCACGCGAGCGCCCGGTTCGGGGCCCGGAAGCCCGACCCCGCCGTCTACGCCCGCGCCATGGAGCACTACGGGGCTGCCGCGGCACAGACCTTCTTCACCGACGACCGGCCCGACAACGTCGCCGGCGCCGAATCCCTCGGCATCACCGGTCACGTGTACGTACACGCGGCCGGCCTGCGTGCCGCGATCGACACGTTCGCTGAACGCGCCGCTGCCTGACGACTCAGCGGGTGGCCGTGGTCGCCCGGTCGCGTCCGAGCAGGTCGGGATGCGTCGACGACGCCCGCAAGCCGGCCTCGGCCAGGATGCGCCGGACCGCAGATCCCTGCTCCTCACCGTGCTCGACGACGAGGGTGCCGCCGGGCACGAGCAGCCGATGGGCCGTGGCAGCGACGGCCCGCATCGCGTCCAATCCGTCGGTGCCCGAGTAGAGAGCTTCTGGGGGGTCGAACAGCCGCACCTCGGGGTCGCGGGGCAGCGCCCGCTCGGGCACGTACGGCGGGTTCGACACCACGACGTCAACGCTTCCGGCGAGCTCGGGGAGCGCGTCGGCGAGGTCGGCAACGACCACGCTCACGCGACCAGCCCCGAGCCGCTCGACATTACGGCGCGTCCACGGGACCGCCTCGGGCGTCTTCTCGACCGCGACGACTCGAGCGTTCGGCACCTCCGTGGCCAGCGCGAGCGCCAGGGCGCCGCTACCGCTACCGAGGTCGACGGCGAGCGGCTCGACGGTGGGGCGCGCCCGCAGCGCGTCGATGGCGTACTGCGCCACGATTTCAGTTTCGGGCCGCGGAACGAACACGCCCGGGCCGACCGCGAGGGTGAACCCGCGAAAGGCCGCGACGCCCAGGATGTGCTGAAGCGGTTCCCGGCGCGCACGACGATCGACGAGTGTCACCACCTCGGCGACCCGGTCGGCCGGCACCCGCATCGCGGTGATCGCCTTCGCCTCGACCTCGCCGCGACCGAGCTCGAGAACGTGACCGATGAGGAGGGCCGCGTCGCCGCGGGCCGATGGCACGCCCGCCGCCGCGAGTTCGTCGCTCGCCCAGGCGAGCAGGGCATCGATCGTGGTCGCCTCGCTCATCGCGCTGACGTCACGTTTCGCGCCGCTCACGCCTCGTCGCCGAGAGCGGCGAGCCGCGCCTCCTCGTCCGCTTGGATGCACGACTCGACAACGGGGCCGAGGGCCCCGTTCATCACGGCATCCAGGTTGTACGCCTTGTAGCCGGTGCGGTGGTCGGCGATGCGGTTCTCGGGGAAGTTGTAGGTGCGGATGCGCTCGGAGCGGTCCATCCCGCGGATCTGACTCTTGCGTGCATCCGACTGCGCCGCCGCGATCTCTTCCTGCTGCTTGGCGAGGATGCGGGCGCGGAGGACGCGCATGGCCGCCTCGCGGTTTTGCAGCTGACTCTTCTCGTTCTGCATCGCCACGACGATTCCCGTCGGGAGGTGCGTGATGCGCACGGCCGAGTCGGTTGTGTTGACGCTCTGGCCGCCCGGGCCGGACGACCGGTAGACGTCGATCTTCAGGTCGTTCTGGTTGATGTCGACCTCTTCGGGCTCGTCCACCTCGGGGAACACGAGCACACCGGTCGTCGACGTGTGGATGCGGCCTTGCGACTCGGTCGCCGGAACGCGCTGCACGCGGTGCACGCCCCCCTCGTACTTGAGGCTCGCCCACACGCCGTCGGCCGGATCGGACGACGTCGACTTGATGGCGACCTGCACGTTCTTGTAGCCGCCCAGGTCGCTCGTGGTCGAGTCGAGGAGCTCCACCTTCCAGCCGCGTGACTCGGCGTAGTACGAGTACATGCGCAACAGGTCGGCGGCGAACAGTGCCGACTCTTCGCCACCCTCGCCGCCCTTGATCTCCATGATCACGTCGCGGCCGTCGTCGGGGTCACGAGGAATCAGCAGGCGGCGAAGCTTCTCCTGCGCCTCGGCGAGAGCCTCCTCCAGCGCGGGGACCTCGTCGGCGAACGCCTCGTCGTCTTTCGCGAGCTCACGCGCGGCCGCCAGGTCATCGCCCGCCTGCTGCCACACATCGTGCGCGTGCACGATCTGATTCAGCTCGGCGTAGCGCCGGTTGAGCTTCTTCGAGCGCGCGGGGTCGGCGTGCACCGCAGGGTCGGCGAGCTGCTCTTGCAGTTCGGCGTGCTCGGCGATGAGCGCCTCGACACTGTCGAACACGTGTGTCACTCGCCCTTGTGGGCCGCGCCGTTCTGGGGCAGCGCCTTCTGGATCTGCACGAGGAACTCGACGTTCGACTGCGTCTCCTTCAGCTTGCCCAGCACGATCTCGAGCGACTGCTGCGGGTCGTGTCCCGCGAGCGCGCGACGCAGACGCCAGGTGACCGCGACCTCGTCGCCACCGAGCAGCATCTCTTCCCGTCGGGTGCCCGAGGCGGAGATGTCGACGGCGGGGAAGATGCGCTTGTCGGCGAGCTGGCGAGACAGACGCAGCTCCATGTTGCCGGTGCCCTTGAACTCCTCGAAGATGACCTCGTCCATCTTCGACCCCGTCTCTACGAGAGCGGTGGCGAGGATCGTTAGCGAGCCGCCGTCTTCGATGTTGCGAGCGGCGCCGAAGAACTTCTTCGGCGGGTACAGGGCCGCCGAGTCGACGCCGCCGGACAGCACACGGCCGCTCGTCGGCGCGGTCACGTTGTAGGCGCGGCCGAGACGGGTGATCGAGTCGAGCAGCACGACGACGTCGTGGCCAAGTTCGACGAGGCGCTTCGCGCGCTCAATCGCCAGCTCGGCAACCGTTGTGTGGTCTTCGGCGGGACGGTCGAAGGTCGAGGCGATGACTTCGCCCTTCACCGAGCGCTGCATGTCGGTGACCTCTTCGGGGCGCTCGTCGACCAGCACGACCATGAGGTGCACCTCAGGGTTGTTCTCGGCGATGGCTCCCGCAATGGCCTGCAGCGCGAGGGTCTTACCGGCCTTCGGCGGCGAGACGATGAGACCGCGCTGGCCCTTGCCGATGGGAGCGACGAGGTCGATGATGCGCGTCGCGAGCTTCGTCGGGGCCGTCTCAAGCCGCAGACGCTCTTGCGGGTAGAGCGGCGTGAGCGCGCTGAACTCGACGCGCGAACGCGCCTCGTCGATGCTCTGGCCGTTGATCGAGTCGACGCGCACCAGCGCGTTGTACTTCTGGCGGCCCTGATTCTCGCCCTCGCGCGGCTGCCGAATGGCGCCGACGACGGCGTCGCCCTTGCGCAGCTGGTACTTCTTCACCTGGCCGAGGGAGACGTAGACGTCGCTCGGGCCGGGAAGGTAGCCGGTGGTGCGGACGAAGGCGTAGTTGTCGAGAACGTCCAGGATGCCCGCAATGGGAATGAGGACGTCGTCGTCGCTGATTTCCGGGTCAACGTCGTCGTTCTGTCCACGACCGCGCTTGCGGTCGCGAGCGCGTCCGCGGCCACGACCCGACTCGTCGTCTCGGTCGTCGTCGCGGGGGCCGTTCTGGCCCGCGTTCTGGCCACGACCGCCCTGCTGCTGGCCACCCTGAGACGGCTGCTCATCCTTCTTGGCGTCGCCGTTCTGGCCGTTCTGGCCCTGGTCGTTCTTGTCGCCGCCGCGACCGCGACCGCGACCGCGGCCTCGACCGCGCCCGCCGCGCTCGTTCTGCGACTGGTCACCCTGCTGGCCATCGGCCTGCTGCTCGGCGGGCGTCTGCTCGTCGGCCTTCTGACCGTCCGACTTCTGGTCGGCGTTCGCGGCCTCGCCGGCTGCCGCAGCGTCGGGGGCGACGGCGACGCCGGCGTCACCGCCGGCGACGTGGTCGGCGGCCGATCGGCGGGTGTCGCCCGCGGCGGTCACCGTTCCCGTGGTGGCGCGCCGCGAGCCGCGGCGTCCCGAACGCTCGGCCGCGGGAGCGGCGTCGGCGGCGGGAGAGGCGTCGGCCGCGGTGGTGCCGTCCGCGGCGGGCTCAGCCTCACCAGGAGCGGCTTCAGAAGCGGGCGCCTCGGCGGGTGCCGCATCCGCTGCGGGGGCGTCATTCGGGGCGGGCGCAGCCGCGCCGCCGCGGGCCGCCTCGATCGCGGCGACGAGCTCGCCCTTGCGGAGCTTCGAGATTCCGGCGACGCCGAGTGAGGAGGCGAGCTCCTGCAACTGCGGCAGTTTGAGGCCGGACAGATCGTTGGATGTTTCGGTCACGGGGGTGTCGGTCCTTTCGACTCGGGCACGAGAAATGGCCCGGGATGCACGGGTCCGCCTCCCGGCGAGCCACCGGCATAGACGACGGTCGTCACATGACGCGGGGTGCGTGCGGGAGGTGCGGGTGAGCGAGTGCTCGGAAGATGCGCAACGGTGGCGACGCCACTTACTGCGCGGGGTGCGTCACCACTGTAGCACCGAGCACATCGACGGCCAGCATGTGCAATTGCCAGGGCGTGGCGCGGTGCTTCTCGACGAGTTCGGCCGCTCGCAGCCGCTCGCCGGGGTCGGCACACACGACGAGAATCGAGGGGCCGGCGCCCGACACCACCGCCGCGAAACCGGCCTGACGCAGCACCTGGATGAGCGCGTCGGTCTCGGGCATCGCGGCCGCGCGATACGACTGGTGGAGGCGGTCTTCGGTCGCCGTGTGCAGTAGTTCGGGGCTCTGAATCAGCGCGGCGATCAGGAGCGCCGATCGGGACACGTTGAAGATCGCGTCGGAGTGCGGCACCTGGGCGGGCTGGAGCGTGCGGGCCATCGCGGTGGACATGGTGGACGCTTCCGGAACGCACACGAGTGGTGACACGCCCCGGTGGACGGTTAAGCGCTTGTGCTGCGGTCCGCGCTCGCCCATCCACGCGATTGTGAGGCCGCCGAAGAGCGCGGGGGCCACGTTGTCGGGGTGACCTTCAAGTTCGGTGGCGCGAGCGAGCAGATCCTCCTCGTCGAGCTCGACGATTCCGTCGAGGAGGCCCTTGGCGGCCATCACGCCGCCCACGATCGCGGCGCCGGACGACCCCATGCCGCGGCCGTGCGGGATCGCATTGTGCGCGACAAGCCGAAGCCCCGGCATCGTGATGCCGACGCGGTCGAACACGTGGGCGATCGATCGGACGACGAGGTTCGATTCGTCGGTTTCGACCGTGCCCTCCCCCACGCCGTGCACCTCAACGTGAGCGCCCGGCTCGGCGACGGCGGTCACCTCGAGCTCGTCGTACACGCTGAGCGCCAGCCCGAGCGTGTCGAAGCCCGGCCCGAGGTTTGCCGTGGTGGCGGGCACGCGAACGCTGACCCGCCGGCCGACGAGCCGCGGGTCGAGGGTCACACCGGTGCTTTCTCGAGGCCGAGCACCGAGGCAACCTCGACCGTGTCGACGGGAACGACCGTCGGCTGCACGTCGACGCCGTCAGGCCCGCGCAGGGCCCATTGGGGGTCCTTCAGTCCGTGACCCGTGACGGTGAGCACCACTGTGGAGCCCGCCGGAATGTGGCCGGCCTCCGCGCGCTCGAGCAGGCCGGCGACCGAAATGGCGCTGGCGGGCTCGACGAAGATGCCGACCTCTTGGCTCAGCATGCGGTGCGCGGCGAGAATTCCGGCGTCGTCGATGGCGCCGAAGTAGCCGTCGCTGTTGTCGCGGGCGGTGAGCGCAAGCTCCCACGAGGCCGGGTTACCGATCCGGATCGCGCTGGCGATCGTCTCGGGCTTCGTCACCGGCTCGCCGAGCACGATCGGGGCACTGCCCGCGGCCTGGAAGCCGAACATCCTCGGCAGCTTCGTCGTGACGCCCCGCGCCAACTCCTCGCTGTAACCGCGGTGGTAGGCGGTGTAGTTGCCGGCGTTGCCGACGGGCAAGATGTGGAAGTCGGGCGCATCGCCGAGCACCTCGACGACCTCGAATGCCGCGGTCTTCTGCCCTTCAATGCGATCGGGGTTGACCGAGTTGACGAGGTGCACGGGGTAGTTCTTCGCCAGATCGCGCGCGATGTCGAGGCAGTCGTCGAAGTTGCCTTCGATCTGGATGATCTGGGCTTTGTGCGCGACGGCCTGGCTGAGCTTGCCCATCGCGATCTTGCCCTCGGGCACGAGCACCGCGGCCGCAATCCCCGCGTGCGTGGCGTAGGCCGCAGCCGACGCCGAGGTGTTGCCCGTCGAGGCACAGATGACGGCCTTGGCGCCGTGTTCGACGGCCTTCGAAATCGCCATCGTCATGCCGCGGTCTTTGAAGGACCCCGTCGGATTCATCCCCTCGTACTTCACGTACACGCGCGTGCCGGTGCGCTCGGAGAGGTAGCGCGCCGGGATGAGGGGCGTGCCGCCCTCGCCGAGCGTGATGACGGGCGTCGCGTCGGAAACGTCGAGTCGGTCGGCGTACTCGTGCAGCACGCCCTTCCACTGGTGGGCCACTAAATTACAGTCCTTCTACTCGCAGCACGCTCGTCACAGAGTGGACGACGTCGTTGCCGGTCAGTGACGCCACGGTCGCGGCCAGGTCGGCCTCGGACGCCTCATGGGTGCCGATCACCAGGGTAGCGGCGGGCTGGTCGCCCGCGTACCCGGCTCCGGCGGGGATGACGGTCTGCTCAAGGGTCTCGACAGACACGCCGTGTTCTTGGAAGATGCCCGCGATCGCGGCGAGAACGCCGGCGCGGTCGGCCACCTCGAGGGTGATCTGGTAGCGGGTGGTCACGGCGCTGATCGGCAGCACGGGGAGGTTCGCGTGCTGGGACTCGGCTACGCCGGGGCCCCCGACGACGTGGCGGCGGGCGGCGGAGACGACATCACCGAGTACGGCGGATGCGGTCTGAATTCCGCCCGCTCCGGCTCCGTAGAACATCAACGGCCCGGCGGCCTCGGCCTCGACGAAGACGGCGTTGTTGGCGCCGTGGACGGCCGCGAGCGGGTGGTCAACGGGGACGAGGGCGGGATGCACGCGCGCCGAGACTCCCCCGTTCTCGCCGTCCACGCGGTCGCAGATGGCGAGCAACTTCACGACGTAGCCAGCCTTACGGGCGGCGACGACCTGCTCGTGGCTGATGCTCGTGATGCCCTCGCGGTGCACCGATTCGAGCGGCACGCGTGTGTGGAAGGCGAGGCTCGCGAGGATCGCCGCCTTCTGCGCCGCGTCGTAGCCCTCGATGTCGGCGGTCGGGTCGGCCTCGGCGTAGCCGAGCTCCGTGGCGGTGGCGAGCGCCTCCTCCAGGCTTTCGCCGACCGTGTCCATGCGGTCGAGGATGAAGTTCGTGGTGCCGTTGACAATGCCGAGGATGCGCGTGACCCGGTCACCGGCGAGCGAATCACGCAGCGGCCGAATGATCGGAATGGCGCCGCCGACGGCCGCCTCGTAGTAGAGCTGCGCGCCCACCTGGGCGGCCGCGTCGAACAGCTCGGGGCCGTGGGTCGCCAAGAGCGCCTTGTTCGCGGTGATGACGTCGGCGCCGGCATTCAGCGCCTTCAGAATGAGGGTGCGCGCGGGCTCCAGCCCACCCATGAGCTCAATGACCACGTCAGCGCCGACCACGAGCGATTCGGCGTCGGTGGTGAGCAGCTCGCGAGGGATCGCGGTGTCACGCGGTGCGTCGAGGTCGCGCACGGCGACACCGACGAGCTCGAGGCCCGCGCCGATGCGGGAGGACAGTTCGGGGCCGTGCGTGAGCAGCTGGTCGGCGACCTGGGAGCCGACGCTGCCGGCTCCGAGGACGGCGACGCGAAGGTTGCGGTACGAGATCACGAGTAGCGGGACCCTTCTGATCGGAGAACTTCGGTGGCGCCGACGTCACGACGCAACAGTTCGGCGACGGACTCAGCCCGCACGATGAGGCGGGCCTCGCCCCGGGCAACGGCGACGACGGCCGGCCGGGTGAGGTAGTTGTAGCTGCTGGACAGCGAAAAGCAGTACGCCCCCGTGGCAGGCACGGCAACAAGGTCACCGCGGCGCACGTCGCCCGGCAGATAGTCGGCATCGACCACGATGTCTCCGCTCTCGCAGTGCTTGCCGGCGATGCGCACGAGTACGGGGTCGACGTCGGAGGCGCGCGACGCGAGCCGAACGGCGTAGTCGGCTCCGTACAGGGCGGGGCGGGCGTTGTCGCTCATGCCCCCGTCGACGCTGACGTAGCGGCGCACCGCGAGTTCACCCGCGTTGGTCAGCACCTCGACGTCTTTGATGGCGCCCACTTCGTAGAGGGTCACGCCCGCTGGCCCGATGATGCTGCGTCCTGGCTCAATCGCGATCGCGGGGACGGGTATTCGCAGCTCTGCGCAGACCTCCGCAATCGTGTCGACGAGCCGGCTCAGCAGTTCCTCGATGTTGGCCGGCTCGTCCGCGGCCGTGTAGGCGATGCCGAATCCGCCGCCGAGGTTCACCTGCGGAACGGGCCCGTGCTCGAGCAGCCGAGCGTGCACGCTGAGCAGTCGCCGAGCCGCCTCGAGGAAACCGTCGGCAACGAGAATCTGCGAGCCGATGTGTGAGTGCAGCCCGAGAAACTCGAGAACCCCCGCGTGCTCGCGGATACGCGCGACCGCACTGTCTGCCTGCGTCAGCGGCACGCCGAACTTCTGGTCTTCGCGCGCGGTCGCCAGGTACTCGTGGGTGTGCGCGTGAACTCCCGAGTTGATGCGCAGGCGAACGGGCTGCACGCGGCCGTGGCGTCTCGCGACCTCGGCGACACGGTCGATCTCCTCGACAGCGTCGATCACGATCGCCCCGACGCCGGCGCCGACCGCCTTCTCGAGCTCGCGGTCCGACTTGTTGTTGCCGTGCAGCCCGATGCGAGCCGGGTCGATGCCCCCGGCGAGCGCCACGGCGAGTTCGCCGCCGCTCGCCGTATCGATGTTGAGGCCTTCACCGGCCATCCACTGGGCAACGGCGGTCGAGAGAAACGCTTTACCCGCGTAGTAGACGACACCAGAGGTGCCGGCGCGGGCGGTGGCCGTCTCGAGAGCGCGACGGATCCGGCGGGCGCGCGCGCGAGCATCCGTCTCGTCGATCACGTAGAGAGGGGTGCCGTAGTCGGCGGCCAGCCGACTGGCGCGCACGCCGCCGATCTCGAGTTCTCCGCGTTCCCCGCCGCGCCGCGCACTCGCCGGCCACAGCTGCGGCGCCAGCGCATTGCCGTCGGCGGGGCGCTCGAGCCAGGCGGGGGCGAGCGGGTGGGCAGACACGAAGAACCTCAGGGGGGTCGATGCGGAGTGAGCGCGGTCTCACCGGGATCGCCGGGGCCGTCACCTGAGTCTACCGAGCCTCGTATGCCGACTCGGCGCACCTCAGGGGCAGGTGCCGCGTTCGACGAGGTCGTCGCCGCCGAGCGCCACATTCTCGCCCGATACGATCACGACGAGTTCGCGGTCGAGAACGTCGACGCGCTGCTCGGTCAGCCCGACGGGGAGCGCCTCGGCGATGCAGATGTCGCGGGGAGCGAGCAGCGGGTCGACGATGGGGTCGATGAACCCGCCGAACTGGCCGCGCAGCTCGGCGAGTTCGACGCGGGCACCGTTCAGGGCGAGGCTGGACGGCGCGAGCGACACGATGCCGCGCTCGATCGACGGCGCGACGCCGGCTGCCAGCTCGAAGCCGAGACCGAAGACGTCGAAGCCGGTCACGAGCACCACCTCGCCGTCGACCAGTTGGATGTCGCGCACGACCGCCTGACCGAGGGCTCCGAGCAGGCGCGACACGTCGCTCTCGGCGATGCGGACGGTCGCCTCGACGCGGTCGCTCGGCTGGCGTGCGTCGAGCGCCACACCCTCCGCGATGAGCTCCACGTCGGCCCTGATGCTGCCTGCCCCCACCCCGGGAATCTCGGCGCGCACGCGGTCGAGGCGCCCCTGAGCGAGCTGCAGGAGAACGATCGGACCATCGACAGAGGCCGTGAGTGGGTCGTCGGCGTCGAGCGCAAAGGCTTGCCGAAGTTCTGCGTCGACGCGGTCGGCGACGATCGAGCGGGCGACGAGTTCGGCAGCAACGAGCAGCACACCGAGGACGACGACGGCGACCAGGCCGCCGATGAGGGCTTTCGCGCGCCGCGACACCGCGCTACATCCGCTCGGGGGCGGACACGCCGATCAGGTCAAGACCCGTGCGCAGCACCTGGCCGGTTGCGTCACTCAGGTGCAGGCGCGCCCGGTGGACAGACTCGATCGGGTCGTCGCCCTGCGGCGTGACCCGGCAGGTGTCGTACCACTTGTGGTACGCCGCCGCGAGCTGCTCGAGGTAGCGGGCGACCCGGTGGGGTTCGCGCAGCTCTGCTGACTGTGCGACGACGCGCGGGAACTCCGCGAGCACCCCGATCAGCACGCTTTCGGTCTCGTCGGTCAGGGTCGCGGCGTCGAAGTCGGCGCGCTCGACGCCCGACTGGGCGGCGTTGCGCGCGACCTGGTGGGTGCGAGCGTGGGCGTACTGCACGTAGAACACCGGGTTGTCGTTGCTGCGCTTCTGCAGAACGTCGAGGTCGATGTCGACGTTCGAGTCGCTCGACGAGCGCACGAGCGCGTATCGGGCCGCGTCCACTCCGACGGAATCGACCAGGTCCTCGAGCGTGACGACCGTGCCGGCGCGCTTCGACATGCGAACCGGCCGACCGTCCTTCACGAGGTTCACCATTTGGCCGATCATGATCTGCAGGTTGACGCCCGGCTCGTCGCCGAAAGCGGCGCACATCGCCATCAGGCGCTGCACGTACCCGTGGTGGTCGGCGCCGAGCATGATGATGCATCGGTCGAAGCCGCGTTCGCGCTTGTTCAGGTAGTACGCGAGGTCTCCGGAGATGTAGGCGGGCGCCCCGTCGGACTTGATGATCACCCGGTCCTTGTCGTCCCCGAATTCGGTGCTGCGCAGCCAGACGGCGCCGTCGGCGTCGAACACGTGCCCGAGCTCGCGGAGACGCGCGACCGCGCGCTCCACGGCACCGCCCTCGTGCAGAGAGTTCTCGTGGAAGTACACATCGAAGTGCACACCGAAGTCCGCGAGGCTCTTCTTGATGTCCTCGAACATCAGCTCGACGCCGACCGCCCGGAAGATCTCTTGCCGCTCCGCGCCGACCGCATCGGCGACGTCCGGGCGCACGCTGCGGACGCGCCGCGCGATGTCGCCGATGTAGGCACCCCCGTAACCGTCCTCCGGAGCCGGCTCGCCCGCATCCGCCGCCGCGAGGCTCCGCGCGAAACGGTCGATCTGAGCGCCGTGGTCGTTGAAGTAATACTCGCGGGTCACCGCGGCGCCGGCGTGACCCAGGATGCGGGCGAGCGAGTCTCCCACCGCCGCCCAACGCGTGCCGCCGAGGTGGATCGGCCCGGTCGGGTTTGCCGACACGAATTCGAGGTTGATCGACTGGCCGGCGAGCGTCTCGCTCGTCCCATAACGCTCGCCCTGCTCGAGGATCGTCGAGACGAGTGAACCCGCCGCGGCGGCGTCGAGGCGAATGTTCAAGAAGCCGGGGCCGGCGATCTCGACTGACGCGATTCCGTCGACACCCGCGAGGCCCGACTGCAGGTCGGCAGCGAGCTCGCGCGGGGGCACCCCGACGCGCTTCGCGAGCTTCAGCGCGACACTCGTCGCCCAGTCACCGTGATCGCGGTTGCGGGGCCGCTCGAGAGCGATGTCGTCGAGCGTCACACTCGCCGCATCCACCCCGCGTCGCTCGAGCGCCGAGGTGACGACGGCGAGCAGGGATTCGGCGAGCTGAGCGGGTTCCACGGTGGACGATCCTATCGGGCGCGCCTCGACCCACCGCGCCGCGATCGGGGCCAGAATGGGCGGCATGACGGGGGTCAGGGGGATGCACGCGGCTGCGGCCATCATCACGGTCGCGCTCATCGCGGGGTGCGCGGCGGACGAGCCGGGGGCCGCGCCGGAACCGAGCGCGAGCATCCCGCCGTCGGCGAGCCCGAGCGGCCCGCCGGATGCCACACCCGACGAGGACGAGCCTGACGCGACGGCGACGCCCTCGCCGAGCCCGACCGCGACGAGCAGCCCTGCGCCGAGTCCGTCGCCGACGGCGACCTCCAGCCCGCTCGCGGGAATCCGGCTGCAGATCGCCTGCGACCGGCTGCTCACCCCGCAAGACGTCTACGACTACAACCCCAACATCGGCGCCGACCCCGGATACCGGGTGCGCGCCGGCAGCGGCCCCGCCCGCGCCGTCGAACTTTCGGGCACCGCCTGCGGCTGGCTCAACCAGACGAGCACGCAGACGTATTCGATTGGAGTCGCGCGCTTCGACAGCGCGAACCTGCAGCGCGTGAAGTCCGCCGCCGCCTCGGCGGGCGGAACGACCCGCGGGCTCGGCATGGAGGGGTACTACCGAACCGAAGCGGGCCTCGGCGTCGTCGAGGCCTTCACCGGGTCGTACTGGATCACGGCCGAGTCGACCGCGTTCCTCGAGCCCGCCGACGTCGCTCCCCTGCTCGAGGCAATCCGCCGCAACCTGCCATAGGCGGGTGGCCAGACGTACCCCCGTGACCCGCTAGGCTGAACCACGCCTCCGTAGCTCAGGGGATAGAGCATCAGTTTCCGGTACTGAGGGTCGCAGGTTCGAATCCTGTCGGGGGCGCGAGTTACCTGCCGCGGTTGGCGCGGCGCACCGGCTTCGGCGCCTTGCCGCCGAGGTACGAGCGGGCCGAGTCGACCGTGAAGCCCTGGCGCAGGGCCTGGCGCCCGATCAGCATGCGGAAGCCCATTGCGTCGCGGTTGGTGAGCGTGACCTCCGCCGCGAACGTGCGCTCGAGCATCCGAATCGTCATGAGCACCACGATGCGCTCCTCCGCGTGCCCCGACGACGAGCGCACGCGCCGCCGGTCGTGCACGGGCAACTCGACCGTCACGGAGTCGTCGCGCGACTCTTGCCAGGGGTGCACGTCGAAGCGCACCCAGTCGGCACCGTCGTGCGTGAACTCTTCGCAGTGGAACACGTGCAGTGATGAGGTGCGGGCGCCGGTGTCGAGCTTCGCCTTGATCCACGGCACGGGGACCTCGGGCAGGGAAACCCACTCGCGCCACCCCGCCGGGATGCTTGAATGGGTCGCTCTGGCCACCTCGCCATCATGTCAGGACGGAACCGTGAAACTCGCCATCCTCTCCCGTGCGCCGCACGCCTACTCGACGCAGCGACTGCGGGCCGCCGCGCTCGACCGGGGCCACGACGTGAAGGTGTTGAACACGCTGAAGTTCGCGATCGATCTCTCGAGCGATGAACCCGACCTGCAGTTTCGGGGGAAGCCTTTGTCGAGCTACGACGCCGTGCTCCCCCGCATCGGCAGCTCCATCACGTACTTCGGCACGGCCGTCGTGCGGCAGTTCGAGCAGATGGACGTCTACACGCCGAACACCGCCAACGGCATCATGAACGCCCGCGACAAGCTGCGGGCGACGCAGATTCTGTCTCGACACAACATCGGGATGCCCGCCACCGCTTTCGTGCGCAACCGCGCGGACGTGCGCCCCGCGATCGAGCGAGTGGGTGGCGCCCCGGTCGTCATCAAGCTGCTGGAGGGCACCCAGGGGATCGGCGTGATTCTCGCCCCCCAGGTGAAGGTCGCCGAGGCGATCATCGAGACGCTGCACTCAACAAACCAGAACGTGCTGATTCAAAGCTTCATCTCGGAGAGTCGCGGTCGCGACATCCGGGCGCTCGTCATCGGCGACCGCGTAGTCGCGGCGATGCGTCGTACGGCGGCGGGCGACGAGTTCCGTTCCAACGTGCACCGCGGCGGCAGCGTCGAGGCCGTCGAGCTCAGCCCTGAGTATGAGCGCGCCGCCGTGCGCAGTACCCAGATCATGGGACTGCGCGTCGCCGGCGTCGACATGCTCGAGGGCAACGAGGGCCCCCTCGTGATGGAGGTCAACTCCTCGCCGGGACTCCAGGGAATCGAAGCGGCGACGAAGCTGGATGTCGCGGGCGCCATCATCGACTACATCTCGGGCGAGGTCGCCTTCCCCGACATCGACGTGCGCCAGCGTCTGAGCGTGTCGACGGGCTACGGCGTCGCCGAGCTGCACGTGCACGCGGGCGCCGACATCGTCGGCAAGAGCCTCGGCGACTCGGGCCTACTCGAGCGTGACATCACGGTGCTCACGATCAATCGTGGGATCAGCGTGATCCCGAATCCGAAGCGCAGCCAGGTGCTCGAGGCCGAAGATCGACTGCTGTGTTTCGGCAAGATGGACGAGATGCGCTCGATGATTCCGACGCGCCGGCGCCGAGCGAAAGTGCGGCGCCTTCCGAAGCAAGCGCGCCTCGAGGGCTAGACCCGAGCATCCCCCTCGCTTCTCGTCAGTCGTCGCTGGCGTGCTGCTCGAGGAAGCGGTAGACCTCCTGGTCATCGACGCCGGGGAATGTTCCGCTCGGCAGCGGCGAGAGGATGTGCGCGTGCAGGCGGGCGCTCGTCCACACTTTGCCGCCCCAGCGGCCCGTCAACTCGTTGTCGGGCAGCGTGCAGCACGCGGGGTCGGGGCACGTCGACGCCTGGCGCTGCGTCGTCTCGCGGCCGCGGAACCACTTCGCCTGCGCAAACGGCACGCCCACCGTGATCGAGAATTCGCTGCCCGTTCCGGTGCCGGTCTGCGTCGACTCCCAGAACGTGCCTTCGGGGGTGTCGGTGTACTGGTAGAACTCGGTCGTGCGGTTGGTGCGCGTGAAGGCGACACGCGCACTCCACTTGCGGCAGACCGGCTGCCCCTCGGTCGAGCCGGTGACGTCGACGGGCAGCCGCAGCCCGTCGTTCTCGTACGCCTTGTAGACGGCGCCGTCGTCGCCGACCCGCAGGAAGTGCAGCTGAAGGTCGAGGTGGCTCGTGGCGAGGTTTGTGAAGCGCAGCGCGGCCGCCTCGTGGGTGACGCCGAACGCGTCGCGGAAGTCTTCCACCGCGATGTTGCGGTCGTTCTTGGCCTGCTGCAGGAAGGCGACTGACTGTGTGAGAGGCATGAGGCACGCCGCCGCGAAGTAGTTGATCTCGAGTCGCTGGTGGAGGAAGTCGGCGTACGTTTCGGGCACCTCGTGACCGAGCATCCGGTGCGCCATCGCCTGCAGCGCCATCGAACGGAGCCCGTGCCCGCCGGGGATCGAGGCCGGGGGCAAGTAGATGCGACCGTTTTCGAGGTCGGTGATGCTGCGTGCCGATCGCGGTAAGTCGTTCGCGTACACCAGCTCGAAGCCGAGCCGCTTCGCCATGAGGCCGACCTCGCGGTGGGTGATGGCGCCGCTCACATGCCCCGACGAGCGCACGAGGTCTTCGGCGAGCTCTTCGAGCTCGGGCAGATAGTTGTTCTTCTCGCGCATGCGGTGACGCAGCTCCGTATTCGCGCGCCGCGCCTCCTCCGGGGTGGCGATGCTGCGCCGCTCTCGGTCGACCAGCTCGCGGTGCAGTCCGACGAGTGCTTCGAGCACGTCGTCGCCGAGTGTGCGCCCCGGCCGCACGGTCGGAAGCCCCAGCCGCGCGTACAAAGCCGAGCGCTGGAGCCGGTCGAGCTCGATCTCGAGGGCCGCCCGCGGCGATGGCGGTGTCTCGTCGAGCAGGTCGGGAACCGAGACACCAAGCGTTTTGGCGATCTCGCCGAGCAGGGTCACCCGCGGTTCGCGCCGACCGTTCTCGATCAGCGAGAGCTGGCTCGCGGCGGTGCCCACCTGTTCGCCGACCTGGTCGAGCGTTAGCCCCGCTTCTTGCCGAAAATGCCGGATGCGCTGCCCCAGCGTCACGAGATCACCCATGCGTTTCACCCTAGCGAAAGAAACAGGATTCTTTCCACACGATGTGCCACAAATCGCGCCCGGATATCGGCAAAAGTGGAAACACGCCACCACACCGGCCGCCCGATCCGGCACGAACGCACTGAAGGAGACGCTCCCATGACGCTGCTCGACCGCCCGCGCACGACGGCCCCGCACCGCACGCCCGACGCTCGCCCCGAGATCACGACCGCAGCGAACTCCCCGTCGAGCGCGCCCGTCGTGCTGGAGGCCGACCGGCCGGCCGACGTCGTCGCCTTCGTCGAGCGGATTGCGCGCCTCACCACCCCGGACCAGATCCACTGGGTCGACGGCAGCACCCGCGAGCGGCACGCACTGCTGCAGCAGCTCGTCGCCGCCGGCACCCTCACGCAGCTGAACCCCGATATCCGCCCCTACTCATTCCTCGCGCGCTCCGACGAGCGCGACGTCGCACGGGTCGAAGAGCGCACCTTCATCTGCTCGGAGAGAGAAGAGGATGCCGGCCCCACCAACAACTGGATGGCGCCCGAGCAGATGCGTGCCGAGCTCAAGCCGCTGTTCACGGGCAGCATGCGCGGCCGCACCCTCTACGTCGTGCCGTTCGCGATGGGTCCGATCGGCTCGACGATGACGCGCTACGGCGTGCAGCTCACTGACTCGCCGTACGTCGTGGTCTCGATGGGCACCATGACCCGCATGGGCTCGGCAGCGCTCGCTCAGATCGCCCGCGGCCAGTCCTGGGTTCCCGCCGTGCACTCGGTCGGCGCCCCGCTCGAGCACGGCCAGCAGGCCGTGCCGTGGCCCTGCAACGACACGAAGTACATCGCGCACTTCCCGAAAGAACGCGAAATCTGGTCGTACGGCTCGGCCTACGGCGGCAACGCCATCCTCGCGAAGAAGGCCTTTGCCCTGCGGATTGCCTCGGCGATGGCCCGCGACGAGGGCTGGCTCGCTGAGCACATGCTGCTCATCAAGGTGACGTCGCCCGCCGGGAAGGTCTACCACATGGCTGCGGCCTTCCCGAGTGCGTGCGGCAAGACGAACCTCGCGATGCTCACCCCGACCACTCCGGGCTGGACGGTCGAGACGATTGGCGACGACATCGCCTGGCTGCACATCGGGAAGGACGGTCGCCTGCGCGCCATCAACCCCGAGGCCGGCTTCTTCGGCGTCGCCCCCGGCACCGGAATCTCCACCAACCGCACAGCCGTCGACACCCTCTGGGGCAACACGATCTTCACGAACGTGGCGCTTCGCGAGGACGGCGACGTCTGGTGGGAGGGACTGACCGACACACCCCCGGCGCGTCTCATCGACTGGCGCGGAGAAGAGTGGACGCCCGATTCGGGTCGACCCGCCGCGCACCCCAACTCTCGTTTCACCGTGGCCGCTCACCAGGCGCCGTCCATCGCGGATACCTGGGACGACCCGGAGGGCGTCGTCATCGACGCCATCATCTTCGGCGGCCGCCGACGTGCTCTCGCGCCCTTGGTGGTAGAGGCGCGCGACTGGGATCACGGTGTCTTCATGGGCGCCACGATCTCGTCAGAGCAGACGGCGGCCGCCGAGGGCACGGTCGGGCAGCTGCGCCGCGACCCGTTCGCGATGTTGCCCTTTGCCGGCTACAACATGGCCGACTACTTCGCCCACTGGCTTGACTTCGGTAAGCGTCTGCGCCGCTCGGCCCGCGTGCCGCGCGTGTTCCAGGTGAACTGGTTCCGCAAGAGCGCCGACGGAAAGTTCCTGTGGCCAGGATTCGGCGAGAACGGTCGCGTCATCGAGTGGATGGTTGCCCGCCTCGAGAGCGAAGCGTGCGTCGACGAGACCCCGCTTGGCGGGATCCCCCGCGCGGGCGAACTCAATGTCGCAGGGCTGGATCTGCCCGAGGAGGACCTCGCCGAGCTGTTCCACATGGACACCGACAAGCTTGAAGCGGAGGCCGACGACGTGGAGCGCTTCTTCGCCACCTTCGGCGACAAGCTGCCCGCCGAGCTGCGGCACCAGCTGAGCCACCTGCGTTCGCGCATCCGTGCGAAGCGCGAGACGGAGTCGGCCACGGCGTAACCGGACGAGCCACCGAGCACGCGGGGCGG